>Ga0214921_10009412_pt1 | contig 12372 bp, 11 predicted proteins | sample LL1505_MetaG_FD_177992 | JGI IMG/M metagenome (GOLD analysis project Ga0214921, IMG submission 177992) | Freshwater microbial communities from Lake Lanier, Atlanta, Georgia, United States - LL-1505 | ecosystem: Environmental > Aquatic > Freshwater > Lake | place: USA: Georgia | collected... | reverse complement strand
CTCAGGCACGACGCGATCGCGGCCGTCGGCCCGATCGAAGCCGAACGGATGAACGAGCCGGTCGACGAGGATCGCCATGACCGCCATGACCACCATGACCACAACGATCGGCGAGGTCGCCCAGGACGCCCCAGCCGCGAGAGTGCTTCCGGACGCCGGCCAGCGGGCCCGCCGCGGCCACCGCGATCGGGGCAGGGGACGGCCCGCGGCTCCTACCGGGATCAAGGCACGCGAAGTCAGGGCACGCGAAGTCAGGCGGACGGGGTTCCGGGTTCCAAGTTTCCCGCAGGGAAGGGCGGCAGGCCTCGAAGTCCAACGGGGCAGGGCTCTGAGCAGGAGCCCAGACGGCCCGCAGGCCGAGGAGCGCCGCGACGGCCACGGAAGCCCGGCAAGGCATCGTCGTGGCGGAAGCCCCGCGGCGAGTAGGCAGGCCCCAGGCGAGCGAAAGGATTCTCATGACCGCAGGCACTTCCAGCACCGTCGGCGAACAGTCGGCCAGCCAGCCCTGCTATGCCGATGCCGCCGCCTACAGCCCGGCGCGGATCGTGGCCCACAGACAGATCGCCGACAACACCTGGCGGCTCCGGCTCGACTGCCCCGCGATCGCCGCTCCCGCGATCCCCGGTCAGTTTGCCATGGTTCGCATTCCGCACCGCAGCGATCCGCTGCTGGCCCGACCGCTGGCCGTCTACGACACGTTCGTCGACGAGGCCGGTGGGCAGGGTGGAGGCCCACGCCGCTACGCCGACTTCATCTACGCCGTGCATGGCCGGTTCACGACCGCGCTCCGCGAGATTCCCGTCGGCCATGAACTCATCGCATGGGGCCCCCTGGGAAATGGATTCCAGATCCCGGCAGTCGAGCATCTCGTGCTGGTCGCCGGGGGGATCGGCCAGACGGCCCTGCTGAGCCTGGGCCGCGAGCGACTGGGGGATGCCGCCTATGGTCCGGCATCACGTCTGCCGCCGCCTCGGTCGGGCCGCGTCACCTGCTGCTGGGGGGCGAGGCACGCCGGCCTGTTCGGCGGCATCGACGACTACCGATCTGCCGGGATCGACGTGCACCAAGCCACTCTCGACGGCTCTGCTGGCCTCCGGGGCACGGTCGTCGACCTGCTCGACTCGCTCTTCGGTCCGCCCGGAGACGTCCCGCCAGCGGCCGCCACCGCGGCACACTCACGCAGAATCCACATCGCTTGCTGCGGACCAGACCCGATGATGGCAGCCGTGGCCCGGTGGGCGGCGGCACGGCAAATCTCCTGCGATGTGTCGCTGGAGGCTCCGATGGCCTGCGGCATTGGAATCTGCTTTACGTGCGTGGCCCGCGTTCGCGACGAGTCCGGCAGTTGGGACTACCGGCGGACCTGCATCGAAGGGCCGGTGTTCGACGCAACCCGAATCGAGTGGTGATGCCGGCAGGCCGACACGCCCCCCCCAGATGCTCGAGGCCGCACACGAGCAAACGGGGGCGGTATCTCACCGGCTTCGGGTGTATCAATCCGGCGTTCCAGCGCTTGGAAGCGCTGGTTCCCTGGAAGCGATGGTTCCCTGGAAGCGATGGTTCCCTGGAAGCGATGGTTCCCTGGAAGCGATGGTTCCCTGGAAGCGATGGTTCTCAGGGAGACGCTGAAGCGAGATCCAGAACGACAACGCGATCAGCCCTTCGGCTTCGCGGCAGCCTTCTTGCTCTTGCTGGCACCCTTGCCGCCGGTCTTGCCGCCACTCTTGCTACCAGCCTTGGCAGCACTGGTCTTGCTCGAACTTCCCTTTGCCGGGCTGTCAGACGAGCCACCCTTCGCTGCGGTGAGCATCCGCGCGGAAAGCCGCGACTTGATCCGAGCCGCCTTGTTGCGATGGATCTTGTGCTTTGCAGCCGCCTTGTCGGCACTGCTGGCCACGGTCCGCAACGCCTCGCGGGCCTGATCAATCTCGCCGGCGTCGATCGCCGACAGAACCTTGCGAACGTGGCTCTTGAGTTCCGACTTGGCGGCGCGATTGCGCTCACGGTTGCGGAGGTTCTGCTTGTGTCGCTTCTTGGCGCTGGCCGAGTGTGGCATGCCGGTTACTACCCTCTCAAAATTCGGTGGGAACTGAACATCTTTGGAATGGGGACATCAACGGCGGTGACCATCGAAGACACCGGGGCTGTCATTCGGACGGTCGCAGGGAATTGGCGGCTGCCAACACGGCCATCGCTATCGATGACCGCCGATCACGAACCTGCACCTTTATCCTTTGCCGAGGTCAGCTTGTCCAGACGTTCTGCCACATCCCGGTAGCCAAAGTCGAGTTCCGCCAGCGTGGAGAGGTATTTTCGGGCGGAGTCGACGTCATCCAGGCCGGCCGCCAGCACCCCGGCCCGGTAGAGGGCCCGCTTGCGGAGGTCCAATTCGCGGTCCGTCAGCGATTCAACAGCCGTCTGATAATTGCGAATCGCCAGCGGATACTGGCGGATCTTTTGGAAGCATTCACCCAGTTCCAAGGCCACGGCCCCCTTCCGGCGGGCGTCCTGCAGCACATCCTGGAAATGCTTGATGGCCTCGGCATGGTTGCCAGCTGTCTTCAGCCGCATGGCCAGTTCGTACTTCCAGGTGAGATTTTCCGGATAGCGGGCAGCACGGGCGGAATAGACCTCGATCTCATACTTGAGAAGTGTGGCCCGCAGCCGCTCAACCGCCTGGCGATTCTCGGGAGTGTCTTCCTCCGCCAGCCGTTTCTCCGCCAGGTGCAACTGCCCTCGCGTCCAGCGGACCTGGCGGTCTTCAATGTGCTCACGGACTTTCAGGTCGTTGCCCGATGCCGAGAGCGCCTTGGCCAAGACTTTTTTTGCCTCGTCGACCGTGGCATCCCGTTCGAGCAGGTCGGCCAGTTCGAGATAGGCCTCGATGTTGGCTGGGTTGCTGGCGATCTCCTGCTGGAGGGCCGTCCGACGATCCGCGGGAACAGCCGCTTCGCCCGCTGACTCCGCCTTCTGGCCACCCCCGGCAACGGCGGCAGGCAGGGGCTTCCTCCCCGTCAGGCCTTCGCCGGCGTTGATCGTTTTTTCAACTTGGAGCCTGGCGATTTCCCGCTGGGCATCGTCGGCCATGCCCTTCACGTTGGCGATCCGCATCCAGCAGGCCACTGCCTGGTCGTACTCGCCGTAGCTGGCGAGGAATTCGGCGCACCGCCGGTTGACCTCGGCATCGGCTGGCGCGGCATCGAGGGCCGCTTTGAGATAGACCCGCTGGGCTTCGGCAAACCCGAGCCGTGCGCTCGCCTCAGCCATCACGAGCAGGCTGCCGTAGTCGCCCGGATTGGCCCTGATGATGCCCACGCCCTGCGTGATCACCTCCCGGAATTTCCCGGCCGTGGCAAGCTTCTTCAGACCACCCCGCCCACTCGACGACCAGAGCGCCGACAACCCCCCAGCCTTCTTGACGCCATGCTTCTGGCGGAGCGCCCCCAGGAGGGTCTGCAGGTAGATGGCGTTGGCCATGTCCCCGAGCACGCATTGCGAGAACATTTCGATCGAATAATCGATGTTTTTGGCAAGGCTCTGGGTGCCGTGATGAAAGCACTGCATGAGCCGAGAACGCTCCGCAGGGGAGAGCGTGGCAGACGGCTGGGGAATGGCCGTGGCCGATCCGGTCGCTGGAGTCTCATTTGCCATGGCATTTTGAATCGAGAAGGGGAGCCGCCCCGGGATCCGGCAGGCACAGGTTCGGTAATCGGCACGGGCACGGTATGCTGCCATTCGCGGCCGCGTTGCAGCGCATGGCAGAGTGCGTCACGACAGGGCCCGAACGTCCCGGGCCTAAGAGTGTAGCCCCCAACCGTTGGAGCCTCAAAGGTCTGCTTTCTCCAGCACGGGCTCCAGGTCATCTGTCAGGATCGCCACCCACCGCCCACATCCACATCTACAGCCCGCCGCAGCCGTCTCTCCCGATGCCCATCGCCAGCCCTTCGCCGCCGTCCCGGGATCGAATGCACCGAGGTCGAGTGCTGTTCGTGGGCGCCGGGCCGGGCGATCCGGCACTGCTCACCGTCCGCGCTGTGGAGTGCCTCCGCCATGCCAACGTCGTGGTCTACGACACGCTGGTACCGACCGAGGTGCTCGACATCGTCGCCCCCACCGTCGAACGACTCCCGGTGCCGCGCGACGGCCGCGATGGAAACGGCGATCCGGGCGAAGCCATCGGTCGCCTGCTCGCCGGCCTGGCGGCCGATGGTCGCACGGTCGTTCGGCTCAAGGGGGGTGACCCGGCGGTGTTTGGCCGACTCATTGAAGAGATGGGCCCAGTCCGCGAGGCCGGCATCCCCGTCGAGATCGTGCCGGGGATCACAGCGGCGGCGGCCGCCGCCGCTGCCGCCGGGATTCCGCTCACAAGCCGATCGGCGGCGTCGAGCCTCACGATCCTCACTGGACACGAAGCCGCCGACAAACGGGAGGTCATCGATTTTGAAGCGATCTCCAACCTGCCTGGAACGCTCGCCGTTTACATGGGCGTGGAACAGGTGGAGAAGTGGTCAAGCGGGCTCCTGTCGGCCGGCAAGCCCGCCGATACGCCGGTGACCATCGTCAGCCACTGCTCTTGGCCAGATCAACGCATCGCCGTCAGCACGCTTGCCCAGTGCGCCGCCGATTTTGCCAGGCACACCTGGCCTGCACCGGCCGTGGTGATCGTAGGGGAGGTGGCGCAGGGGGCCGCAGGACCTGGCTCGCCCCTCGACGCCAGACCGCTCGGGGGGCGTCGCGTGTTGAATACGAGGCCATCTGGTCAGGGAGATGACCTCGATGCCCTCATCAGGGCAGCCGGCGGCAGTAGCCTTCGCGTGCCGACGATCCGCATTGGCCCCCCCGCGTTGTGGCAGCCGCTTGATAATGCCATTCGCCAGGCCGACACCTTCGACTGGATCGTGTTCGCCAGTGCCAATGGCGTGCGCGGCTTCTGCGAACGCCTGAGGAAAGCCGGGCTCGACGGCCGCGCACTCGGAACGGTTCGGCTGGCGGCCATCGGCCCGGCCACGCGTCAGGAGCTCGATCGCGCCGGCTTTGCCTGCGATCTGCAGCCCGAACTGTTTCGATCCGAAGGGATCGTCGCGGCCTTCGGCCACCTGACTGCGCCGGCCAGGTTTCTGCTGGTGAGAGCCAACCGCGGACGCGAATTGATGCGGCGCGAACTGGAGTCGATCGGGCATGCCGTCACCGAGGTGCCAGCCTATTCGAGCGAACCCGTTGAATCGCTCGACGCAGCCACGACTGCAGCCATCGACCAGTCACCGGTCGACTGGATCACCGTCACCAGTTCCCTGATCGCAGGATCGGCCGTTCGCCTGTTTGGCCCGCGGATCCGGCAGTGGCGGATTGCCAGCCTCAGCCCCGTCACGTCGGCCGCTCTCCGCCGCCACGGCATCGACCCCACCGTGGAGGCAGGAGAGGCCGTTACCGATAGCCTTGTCACCGCCATGGCGGACTGGGAGACAGCCCATTCCCCCCCGTCTTCCTGACCCGGTCAGCTGGACACGCCGGGGAAATTCCAGAACGACGGAAACCCACGACGATACCAGAGGAGTGAAGGCGGCCACGGCGGGGACCATGGCCAGCAGAGGCAAGACGGGGGGATGTGTCATGGGCCGTTCTGGGCTGCCGACCACGCTGGTCATCTGTTGCCGGCTTCCACATGGAGTGCCGAACTCGACTTCCGAGACCTTGCTGGAGGTCGGACGCTCGTCTGCGGTGCCGGTGACCTGGGTGACGACGATCGACCGACTGGCAGTGCTGGTCGGACAGCGGGGAACCGTGCCCTCGCTGAGAGACATCGCACTGGAGATTCCAGCCGACAGGTCCCGACAGGAACTCCGACACCTGCTCACGCGGGCGGCGGAAGAGGTCCCTGGCCTCGACGCGGCCGCCATCCGCGGACCACTGCCGGCGGACCACAGGCAGCTGCTCATCGACTCAGGCATCCGGGTCGTCTGCTGCGATCGGTTCGACGATACAAGCCGCGGCTCGCGACGACCGGCGCCCCACGGCTGGCCGTGCCGCAGCACGCTCTGGGGGCTGTGGGAAGTGACGCCGTCAGGCATGGCGACGCCGCCCGGACTGGTGAGCCACCTGCTGCCGTGGAGTTCACTCCCGGGGCCGATGCCAGGCTCGCTGACACTCGTCGACATCGCAGGACAGGGCTCCGTCAGCGGCGAACTGCTCCGCAGTCGCATCGAGCAGTGGCGGGCCTGGGCGGCGAGCCAAAACATGCCCGGGCGAGCCGTGTTCGCCTCGCTCTCCGATCTGCCGACGCTGATTGCAGGCGCGGCGCGGCTCTCCGAAGGCGGATCGGTCCTGAAGGCGGCCTAGCGGTCGTACGGCAAACGCTCGGCGGCCGCCATCATCGCCGTGTCTTCTCCATGATCAACCAGCTCATGAGGGCCAGGATCACGCTGCTCACGACGAATCCAATGTCAGCCCCGATACTGACCCGCTGAAACGGAAACCCCGCGGCCAGGTCGGCCAGAAACAAGATCCCCACGAGGCCCGAAACGATCATCCCGATAAACGGCATCATTTTTGACACGGGACCACTCCCTCCAGCAGACGGGCATTCACCTCTTCGGCAATTCCCTTACGATATCGGCTTTCCCGCAGGATGCCACCAGCCTGCGGCCCGCGGGGGTTGCAAGGCCTCGACGGCCGGGCAGCCGGACTGAGACGGGCTGGCGGCGAGCGGCTCTTTCCTTCCAAACCGGTTCCCCACAGGAGTCTCCGCCGTCGTGGCCCAGCACGCTCCCCACCCCCGCACCGCCGTCTACACAGGCTCCTTCGACCCGATCACCCTCGGTCATCTCGACGTGATCCAGCGGGCCAGCCGCGTCTTCGACGCCATCGTCGTTGGCGTCGGCATCAACCCCGAAAAGCAGCCGATCTTCTCCCTCTCCGACCGCGTGCAGCTCGTCCGCGATTCCGTCGCCGACCTGCCCAATGTCCGAGTCGAACTGTTCAGTGGCCTGTCGGTGGCATTCGTGCGGGAGCAGGGGGCCCACGTGCTCCTGCGGGGCGTTCGGTCGCTGACCGACATCGATGCGGAATTCACCATGACGCTGGCCAACAGAAAGCTCGACCCTTCGGTGGAAACGGTGTTCCTGATGGCCGATGCACAGTATTCGCACATCTCGTCGTCGCTGCTCAAGCAGATCACGCCTCTGGCCAACGACGAGGCGCTTTTGAAATTCGTGCCGCCCCCGGTCGTAGCCCCGCTCCGCCGAATGCTCTCCGGCCCGGCGTGACGGCGGGCGGCTCTCGCTGCCAGCGCACCGCACCGCCGGGCGTGCAGCCCTCGAGCACCGACACCGTCATGGGAGACAGAAAATCTCCCGATGTTGAGGAGCCGGACGGAGGCACGCGCAGGAGCCGGTGAATTCTGCGACTCACGAGCGATGCACGATTCGCCCAAGAGCCTCCCGTAGCAGAATCCGCCGGCGACGAGCATGCCGCCCGGATTGCAGGCGGTCGTATGGAGCGGGCAGTCAGTTGACGTTATGCCCGCCCACTTCGAAGTGCTGCCGCAGGTAGCGGGCACGTTCGATGTTGCGGTCTTTCGTGTCCAGCTCGATCCCCCGGATCTTCTGGAGGTGGGCAGGCTGGGTGCGGACGAGGAGTGAATTGATGTCGGCGATCTTTACGTCGCCGATCAGTCCCAGGAGCACGCCCATGCGCACCCGCGACAGCAACTGCATCGTTTCCTCGGCGCTGATCGTCTGGGCGGTCCGCAGAATGCCGTAGGCGCGGCTCACCTGGTCGTGCACGTTCTGCTCCGTCTCGCGAACGAGAAACTCTCGGGCCCGCCGCTCGTAGTCGATGAGCACGGGCACCACGTCGCCGACCTGTTCCACCAGTTCCTCCTCCGACTTCCCGAGCGTGGTCTGGTTGGAGATCTGATAGAAGTCGCCCATTGCCTGCGATCCCTCGCCATAGAGGCCGCGGACCGCCAGCGAGATCTTGTGTAGGCTGCGAAACACCTTGTCGATCTGCCGCGTGATCACCAGCGCCGGCAGATGCAGCATCACGCTCACGCGGATGCCGGTGCCGACGTTCGTCGGGCAGGCGGTGAGGTAGCCGAACCGCGGATGAAACGCATACGGCACGAACTGCTCGATCTGTTCGTCGACCACTTTGATCTGCTCCCAGACACCACGCAGGTCGAGGCCGCTGTGGATGCACTGGATGCGGAGATGGTCTTCCTCGTTGATCATCAGGCTGACCTGTTCGAGCTTGTCGATCGCCACGCTCCTGGCCCCCTGCGCATCGGCATGTTCTCGGCTGATCAGCTGCCGTTCGACGAGAAACTGCCGATCAATCTCCTCCAGCCCGCCAACGTCGATTGATTCGAGCCCCGGGCCCGCCGGCGACATCGCGATCCGCTCCCGTAGAAACCGCTCGATGTCGGCCCGATCCTGCTCGGACGCCCGACTGACGAAGGGATACTGCGGCAGGTTGCGGGCCAGCCGCACTCGGCTGCTCATCACGATGTCCGACTCGGGACCGGTGCCACGGAGCCATTCGCCAATCGATTGGGTCAGTAGTTCAAGTTTCATGGGCTGCATGCGGGAAGGCCGGGGGGCGTTCCGTGACTCCTGTCATTCCGGGCGGGCGGGGGGAATCCAACGGTCCTCGATCGCCCGGATGGCGTCGCGGCTTTCCTTGGCTTTTTCATAGTCCTCGCAGAGGATCGCCTCCTTCATCTCCCGACGGAGTCCGATCACACCGGTCAGTTCGGCCGTACCTTCCGCGGCGGCTGCGGCGGCGGTCCGTTGCGACCGCGACGGCTTTCGGCCGGTGTGTTCGGTGGCACCATGGATGTTTGAGATCAGCGGCTCGAGCTCCTTGGCAAACTGGACGTAGTCGTGCGGACAGCCCAGCCGGCCCTGATTGCGAAACTCGAAGAAGGTGATCCCGCACATGTCGCAGGCCTTTTGGTCGAGCGCGGCCAGTTCATCGGCCGTCTGGCCGACGCCCAGTTGGCCGGCCGCACCGCCAGCCTCGGCGTCCTCCTCGGTACCCTCGGCAGTGCCTGGGGCCCCCTCCGCCTGGTTGAGGTAGACGCGGGCGTGATCCTCACAGAGATGGAGTTCGCGCACGGCGCCGGTTTCCAACTCGGTGATGTGGAACACCGCCTGCTTCTCGCACTGCTGACACTTCATGGCCGACATTTCCTGGCGTGTTGTCCCGACGGCTGCCACTCGCTGCGTTTGCTCCCCCAATCATAGCGGCCGGTAGCCAGAAGGTCGCCTTCAGCGTCGGCAGGCCGCAAACAGGCCACCTGCTTGTTGCCCACCGGCCCCGACCGCTACGCTCTGTTTCAGCCCCGGCGGGAGGCCGCCCCCGCAGCGAACGCCCCCGTAGCGTCCATCTGACCATGTCGCACCTTCCGGATCGGCCCCGCTTCGACGAACTGGCGAAGACATTCCGTCTCGTGCCGGTCTACCGTCGGCTGTTTGCCGACGGCCTGACGCCGCTCTCGGCATTTGCCCGCATCGACGCGGGCGAGTCGGCCTGCCTGTTTGAAAGCGTGATCGGAGGGGAGAAGGTTGGCCGCTACAGCTTCCTGGGGGCTGAGCCCTTTCTGCGGTTCGAGGCCTTCGGCACGCGGGTGCGAATCGAGCAAACGGGATCGGCCGCGGTGGAGGAATTCGAATCGGCCGATCCGCTCGCAGAACTCGAACGGCGAATGGCGGTCCACAAGCCTGCCCGGCTGCCGGAGCTGCCGCCATTCACGAGCGGTGCCGTGGGGTATGCCGCCTACGACTCCGTCCGCTATGCGGAACGACTGCCCAACCCGCCAGCCGACGATCTCCACCTTCCCGATCTCTGCTTCGCCTTCTACGACCGACTGCTCGTCTTTGACAACGTCACCAAGTCGCTCGACATCGTGGTGCTGGCCCATGTCGCCGACGACTCCGCGGCGGCCGCGGCCCACGGCTACGACGAGGCCTGCCGTCGCATCGACGCGACGATCGAGCAGCTGTTTCAATCAGGCCCCTGGCCGCCGGCGGCAGACATCGGCCCGCGACACGAGCCGCGTTGCCTCACCGACGGCACGGCCCGAGCGGCCTCGACCCGTGAGGAGTTTCTGGCCGCCACCGAAAAGGCGATCGAATACATCCGCGCCGGCGACATCTTTCAGGTTGTGCTCAGCCGCCGTCTGGAGATGGCCTTCGATCTGCCTGCCCTCGAGCTCTACCGCACGCTGCGGGTGGTGAACCCAAGTCCCTTCATGTTCTACCTGCGGACACCCACCGCCACGCTGGTGGGCAGTTCGCCCGAGATCATGGTCCGCGTGGTGGATGGTGAGGTGACGGTGCGGCCGCTGGCCGGCACGCGTCCGCGCGGAAAGACGCCGGAGGAGGATGCGAGCCTCGCCGAGGGCCTGCTGGCCGATCCCAAGGAGCGGGCGGAACACGTGATGCTCATCGATCTGGGCCGCAACGACGTCGGCCGGGTTGCGAGCATCGGCTCGGTCGTGCTCAGCGACGTGATGTCGATCGAGCGCTACAGCCACGTGATGCACATCACGAGCAATGTCACGGGCCATCTCGCCCCGGGCACGACGGCCTTCGACGCCCTGCGGGCCTGCCTGCCCGCGGGCACGGTCTCCGGGGCCCCCAAGATCCGGGCGATGCAGATCATCGACGAACTGGAGCCCCGCAAACGCGGTCCCTATGCCGGTGCGGTGGGCTACATCGACTTCAGCGGCGCGATGGACACCTGCATCGCCCTGCGGACGGTGGTGATCACCGGCGGCAAGGCCTATGTGCAGTCGGGGGCAGGGATCGTGGCCGACAGTGTGCCGGAGAGCGAATTCCAAGAGACGCTCAACAAGGCGAAGGGTCTGCTCGTGTCGCTAGAAATGACAGCCGAGCGGCTGGCTCAAAAAAACCCTGCGGTGCGGTAGCGCCGCTCAACGGCCGGCATCCCACAGGCCGGAAGGCGAGGACCGGTATGATCCGCTTCGACCGCCTCATCGTGGAACGCTCCGGCCAGATGGTGATCGACCGCCTCTCGCTGGCGGTTGCGCCGGGCGACACGCTGGCGATCATCGGCCGAGCCGGCGCCGGCAAGAGCACGCTCGTGGAGGCCCTCGCCACGGCCATCCCGATCCGAGGCGGCGACATCGTGCTTGCCGACCACTCGGTCCGTCGCGATCCCGACGCCGTGCGGGCTCGCCTCGGCTTTGTGCCGTCGCAGCTTGCCGCGTGGCCGGGCGTGCGGGCCGATGAGTTTCTGGCGATGTTCGGCAGCTCCGCCGGACTCACCGGCCACGTGCTGCAGGCCGCCGTTAACCGGGCACTCGATCTGGCAGATCTGAAGGGCAGGGGGGGCACGCAGATCGACGCGCTGCCCGCCGGTCAGGCGAAGCTCCTGCTCATTGGCCGGGCGCTCGTGCATGCGCCCGACGTGCTCGTGCTCGACGATCCGTTTGGCAGCCTCGACCCGCGGCAACGGCAGTCGGTCGAACGGCTGATCGGCGACCTGCAGCTCGGCGGCCGCACGGTCGTGGCAGCGATCGATGATGCCCGCGTGCCCGACTGCTTCAGCCATCTGGCAGTGCTGGGGGAAGGCCGGCTGTTGCACGAGGGGCCCGCGACCTTCGCCGCCTTCGCAGCCGGTCGGGCGTGGCGGTATCGCCTCCACTGCCCGGGGCTGGCCGAGGCAGCCGCGGCCCTGATCGGAAGGCTTCTCAGCCAGTATGCCGGCCAACTGGCCGACCGCGCTGAAGCCCTCGATGCCACGATCCTCGACTGCACGATCGAATTCCCTCCGGCCGCCGCGACGGCCTCCGGGCCGGGAACTCTCTCCGAGATCGTTGCCACGCTCGTGCGGGCAGGGATCGCCGTGGAAGCCGCTGGCCTGCATCCGCACTGGACGGAGCAGTTGGTTGAGCCGGAGGCCTGAGCGGCCCACTTGGCTGCGTCTTAAGCCTTGTCCGCTGCCTTCCGGCGGCGAACCCGCCAGAGGCCGGCGAGGGCGACACCGATGGAGGCGATCACGATCGTCGACGGCTCCGGCACGACCACAAGGGTGCCGGTCGCTTCCGTAAACTTCAGCGACTGGCCACTGGTATTCGCGTTAGTCCACCATACAACGTCGGTCCCGAAGACCGATTTGCTAAACGTCAGCCCGCTGTACGGAGAATCGAGCGACGTTGAGAGCATCACATCCGTGAGCGTGCCGAAATGTGATGCAAACCCTTCGAAGAGGCTGAAACTCGTCCCCAGGGCATAGCTGCCGGAGAGGGTGAGATCGAGGATGCCACCGTAGGACAATGACCCGCCCGCACTCGCAATCTGGTCGTAGTCGGTGCCGGCCGTGGTGCCGCTGATCAACAGACTCGTCCTC
>Ga0214921_10009411_pt1 | contig 12372 bp, 9 predicted proteins | sample LL1505_MetaG_FD_177992 | JGI IMG/M metagenome (GOLD analysis project Ga0214921, IMG submission 177992) | Freshwater microbial communities from Lake Lanier, Atlanta, Georgia, United States - LL-1505 | ecosystem: Environmental > Aquatic > Freshwater > Lake | place: USA: Georgia | collected 2015-05-28 | reverse complement strand
ATGGCGTCCGGTAGTCACCACTGACGTGAAGAATTCGGCCACGTTCGGGGCCTTGGCCCCGGCCAACCAGGGAGTACTCCAGGCGGCCGTCAAGGCGGCACAATCCTATATCGTGATTACCAGTCCGCTCGGCGCGTCCACCGTGTCCCGGCAAGGCAACACGGTCACCCTGCAGCCGTCCAATATTCCCCGGTTTGTGCCCGACCCCCGGTACGCGCATTACCCCGCCTGGCAGTTCCAGGTGACGACGGGGATAGACAGCACGGGGTCCCTGGCCGCGGCCCTGGCCAGTTTCAACCAGGCCCTGGGAACGTCGCAAATCACCCTGCCCATAGAATTCAACAACGACGTGGCAATGAACCGGCTGTCGGACATGGTCCTGGATGCCTCCGCCTTGGTACCGAGTGCGGACTACTGTGCCAACCCGCAAAACTACCCCGCGGCCTACAAGTTGGCGTACAATTACACGACCACCGGGTTCTGGGTGCCGGTCCACGTCTTTATGAGCTACGTCGCGTCCACGGGTCACGTAGAATCCTCGGACCTGTCGGTCTGGTTCCTCTTCTTGGATACCCAGGGAGTGATTCACGGGCTGTACCGGCAACCCAATTTCGCGACGGACATCATCAAACCGGCCCCGGGCCTTTTGTTGTCCATGCAGGACCGGGTGCTGCCACCGGACCTGGATTTCCAGCTCAAGAATTCGCTGCCCTATACCCTGAATAGCGTGGAAAACATGTTCTACACGGTGTATTTTATTTATACGGACGGGGTCATCACCTACGCGATTTGATCCTATACATTCCTTTGGGGGCGGGGTGTATCGGGTGACGGTAAATGCATGTAAATCGTGTGCTATATAATATAGCACACGATGAGCGTACGGAAGGCCGACCGGAAATTGCGCAGAAACGCGACCCGAACACTTTCGGGCGGGGAAACGACCGTTGCGCAGTTGCGCCGGCAAAATGCCGTGTACCGCCGGCAAATTACCGAGCTTAGGCAGGAAAATGCGACATTGCGGCAGGAAAACCAGGAACTACGCGGCGTCATTGACAATATCTTGGTACGCCTGAAAGATTTAGAAGATAGAAATGCCGCATTGGAAGCCCGGAATGCCGTGTTGGAACAGGAGAATGCGTCATTGAAACAGGACAATGCTGCGTTGAAACAGCGATTGGATCAAATATCCTTGAATTACCAAGAGGACAAGGTGATCACGGCACTTACCGACGTGATTGGGTACGAAAAATTCACCGTGAAAAATCCTATTTTCCAGGACGTGTTGTTGCAACGTCTGAAACAGAGCCGGCACCGCATGAACCACTATATTTTGAGCAAGGACGACGCGGTAGTACACATGTGGGAACAATATTTGTACGATAAACTGCAGGAACTCATCCGCGAACAGTCGCCCATCTTGGAGCATCTGGACGCGTTCATCCGGGATCTGAGTGGCAACACGTTTTCCACGTTGATGGCCGTTCTCAAGAAACATTTGGACCAAGAAAAAGTGGTCATTACGGACAGCGAACGCAAATTCCTGGATCTCTGGTGGCAACGAGGAGTGATATGATAGGCTTGGTACCAAGAAGGCGTCTTGGTGTCAATCGGGGTTTCCACGGAATTCGCCTTCCCCCTCCTCCCCCCTTTTGATCCTATACTTTGGTTAGACTGCATAGGCCCATGGCTGTCCGAGTCCATTTAACAATTCGCAACCATTCTTGGTACAATGAAAATATGGTTCATGGATAATCGCCGGAGGCGCACAAAGTGGGTTTTTATGGGGGTTCGTCGGTGCCGTATTTAGACATATTCCGAAAACGTGCCCACCCGTGATACTTGGAAATATAGGATCTGGGAAATTATTGCCTGAAAACAAAGCCACGGAAATTGGAACCCCGTAGGCACGTTTTCGTACAATGGGTTGAAAACGGGCATCCATCTTGCACCAAGGAAAGAGGCAACGAGGAATGATAGGCTTGGTACCAAGAAGGCGTCTTGGTACAAATCGGGATTTCCACGGAATTTGCCTTCCCCCTCCTCCCCCCTTTTGATCCTATACATTGTTTAGGACTTACACCGACCCATGCACTTATGTCTCTGACCCCCTGTTTCAAAAAATACCTACCATTGATTTCGGGATTTAGGCGCGTTTGGTTGGGAGGGGGCGGGAGGTTTAGGAAACTCGTTCCAAGATCTTGGATCCCATGTTTTCCCGGGGGGGGTTCCCCTCCTCCCCCTTTTGATCCTATACCTTCCTTGGACTACATGGGTCCATGCGCTTATGTCTCTGACCCCCTGTTTCAAAAAATACCTACCATTGATTTCGGGATTTAGGCGCGTTTGGTTCCCAGCCTCCAGGAACTTTAGGATAACTGTCCAAGATTGTTGTTCAATGTCCATTTTCCAAGGATCCCCGTGGAGAGTGACAAATGTTATATAATTCCTCAACATGGGGAGATGGCCGACGCGCGTTATTCCCGGACCCTCCCGGGGATTTAGGAAAACCGGTCCATCCAAGAATTCAGATCCATCTTTTTGGAGAAGTCCTCATGTTTCATTGACGGTGTTGATAAATGTTATATAATTCCTCAACATGGGGAGATGGCCGACGCGCGTTATTCCCGGACCTTCCGGGGGATTTAGGAAAATCGGTCTTTTCGGGAAATCCATTTTCGGACTTTGTCCGATTTCTGGGGGTGTTGAGAAATGTTATATAATTCCTCAACACGTGGCCCTGGTGGCCCGCCCTTAACATTTTTCAACCGCGTTCGCAATAGTTTGATGTCCGTTATAATATATTTCAATCGTAGTGCTAATATGCATAACAGACATCTACAATGACGATGGACCTTATAACATTAATCACACAAAAGATATAAATGTTGCTATATATTAACATCGCATAGACCATGGTGATACGTACATGCGATATTTGCCACTATTCAACAGTATATAAACACGTATTTGATATTCATTGTAAATCCCCGCGCCATTTGGAAAAGGTCATGCTAGCTAACCAATCTACCCCAGATACCAAGATATGGCCGTGTCCGAATTGTCCCAAGACGTATTTGTGTCGCTCCGGATTATGGCGTCATCGTCGTGTATGCAAAGCACCACCGCCGTCGGCTGTTACAGACGCATCTATGCAAAATATCGCCCTTTTGTCCCGAATTGCCCAGCTGGAAAATGAACTGAACAAAGTCCATGAGCCAGTTCCATCCCCGACTTCCACACTGCCACTCCCAGCAACTATGGTTTCCAATGCGACGTCAGATAGTAATAACATGATAAGTACCGCGACCAACGCTAACAACACCATGACCAACAGCAACAATACGGCCAACATCACCAACACCGCCAACAACACCATGACCAACAGCAACAATACGGCCAACGTGACCACCAACAACATTCACATCAACTACCTGAATACCAATTGCAAAAACGCCATGAGCATCACCGAGTTCGTAGACTCCTTGGTGTTCACCAAGGATGAAATCATGATGTTCTTGGAGGACCACTACGACGTCGTGGTCGCGAAACTCATCGCCAAGCGCCTCGTCAACCTCCCCGTGGAACGCCGCCCGTTTCATTGCATCCCGGCCACGGCGGATGCGTCGGGGTACTTTGCGATAAAAAACGACACCTGGATCCAAGAAAGCCAGCCCAAGTTGGAGGACCACATGTACACCGCCGAAGAGGACGAGGAGTATTTTTCCATGACCACGCCCGGCAAACTGGACGACATCCGCAACAAAATCTACGACGCCTACGAAGAAAACCGGAAAACCGAACCCAAACTGGAACCTATCCGGGGCCGCATGACGTCGGGCGGGGCCACGGCCGGCAAAGTGATGATATTGGGTCATCTCATGAAGAATCGGCTACTGAAGGTACCGACAGGATGAATCCACATAAAAAAATCGCCCGTAACATGGTTAACCCATCATGCATCGCTGTCCCAATTGTACCAAGACATACAAATCCCAACAGGGGTTGCGTATACATAAATGCAAGGCAGCTCCTGCTGCACCCGCACCCCCACCACCACCTCCCCCACCACCACCGCCACCCGTTCCTTCCGAACAGGCACCGCCCCCTACCAGCACGGACATCTCGGGCACCCGGATATTCTACGCCCCCCGACCACGGGACGCTTCCAACGACCAACCGTACCATATCCCCAATGAGGTGATCGGCCTCACCCAGCCCATTACGTTGTCCGGCGTTGACCCGGTGACAAAACAAACAATCTCCTTCACCCGAACCATAGATGTCCAGTTTACGGACGCAGAGCGCGTGGAATACCATTATCTCACGCAAGAACTGCTGCGAATCTCGGACCGGCGCGAACGGTTCACCAACGGAATCATCGCCCGTAACATAGACCAAATTACGGAAAAACTCAAGGACGTCCATGATCTCACTGACGACGTGTCTCGGTTGGATGTCACACTGGGCAACGCCACCAACATAAAAACGCGACTCATCCCCCCAAACAGAGTATAGGATCACACCCTCACGCCCAGTCCTTCTCCCCTTCGGACCCGAGCCCTTCTTGTTCCCCGACCCTTCGCCTTGGTCCGCCTCTGGGTCCGAGCCCGACTCCGTCCCCCGTAATGGATCCCGTAAAAGGGCCGCCGAATGAGTTCGGTAATCACGGCGAGGTCGTCACTTCCCAGGGGAAACCGGTCCTTCATGGTGGATTTCTCGGTCTGCAAACATTGAATCTCCGGAAACTGGGTGATATCGTCTATGGGTTCACTGGCCCAAAAATAGCAGTTGCTGGGCACTTTCTGACGATTGTTAGGGTCTTGGATCGTTTTATGAAACCATATCGCATTTTGTCGGGTACCATGAAGCACCGATTGCTTATATTTGACATCCAGACCATCTTCCCGAAAATGATAATGGTTGTCCCATACGCCCTTGTGACCGGGAATCTTGGTAAGTTTCGTGAATGCGATGCCTCCTCTCGGATAAGGTTTGATGTAGTAGGTTTCCCCATTGATGGTGACCGAGGTGGCGCCCGTTTTACTCTTACGCACATTGGGTTCATTGTTATGAAAAAATTGAACGGTGGGGAGTGGCAGGGGTACCTGAGCTACGTTCCTAGGATCAGTATAATATTGGTAAAACCGGTTATAATCAAATCGGGTAGTCATTCTATAGTATAATAAGCGCATAAATATGGCACAATCCGTCTACCGTGAATTTCATTGTGTCCACACATCCGAGCACCACATCGGTAGCATCCAAGTGAACTGTCTCTCGGGAAACGCATTTTATGTCACAGTGGACGGACTGCACGAGAATTATCCTCTGGAATATGCGGCAGGTCACGCCTACCTAGATATCACCACGGAGACCGACCCGCCCATGGACCGCTACGACGCCATTATGGCCATTTTGGAGACCATCACCGAAGACCACCGGTACGTCTTGCGTGACGTCATCTACCAAGATTATATGTTGTGCACGGATGACTTCCAGCACCCTCAACTCGGGCAAAGCGAGGTGCCTTACATGGGCGGAGCATGGGTACCATTCACGCGGGATACCGTCACCCATTTACAGATAAACCCATCTGGGTGGTGCGAACATCAACCGACAAGGGTACTCCACGGCCACCTCACATGGGCAAATGACCGCATCGTATTGAATTACGACGCTCCCGTCATTGGTAGCAGCATGTGTTCACGGTATTATGCACTGACCCGGGGGAAACGCGTGTACGAGGTCCGATACAAGGACATGTACCCGAACCCCGAATACGAACGCGCCATCGGTTACATTTACCGCGATGTGGTCTCGGACCACGACGTACGCGGAGTAAAAATATATGCACCATCTTATCGCGAATTATGGATGGAAATTACCACCCATCACGGCACCGTGACCCGGACACAATGGACACTGGACCACGAACCTGAACCCGAATCCAACCCCGACTTTTACACCCTCATTAACACCGTATTGGATCATGCCGTAGACAGTGCCTCTGCAACTTGCCTGGATTATGTGCAATGTTCCGAAAATTTCCACGAGATTGACCCACAAGAGTGTCACAAATATCGTCACACGGATATTGCCGGCGATCAATATGTCTTGGGAAACGGCTGGTTCATGTTTCATGACCAGGTATTCCAGTACATGGTCGTGTCGGAACATCATATGCCCCGACCCCCCTGGGTCAATCACGAACGGGGCCGTCTCTCTCGCCCCGACGCATATGGACGCTGGAACCTGGAGCTGACGCCATCCAACGGTACCTCCACCGCATAAACGCTTCACCAACCCACAATGAATGTATAGGATCATCCCCTGACCCCGCCCTTCTACCTTCGGAACCGACCCCTCTTATTTGGTGACCTTCTTGGTCCGACGGCGACCACCCATCCACAGATCCCGTCCTTGGTGATGCAGGGTACGTTCGTGCTTAGCATGGGTTTTCAAGGTACGTAAGTGGACACCCTTGCCTCGGCACGGAACCAGGGCATGTGCCGGGTCGTATTTCACGGCGGCAGGGATGGCTTCCCATGGAAGGGTCGCGACCAGGGGATCCAAGACATCCGTCACTAGTTTGTCATAGATCGGTTTCACAATGTCTTCCAGGTAATGCACTGGTTGACCACGGACCGTGTGGACCACGGGTACCACCGGATTTTCCCGTACAAAGGACGAAAGTTCCTCCATCCCAGGCACGACGGTGGAAGTGAAATATCCGTCAGTACCGGGAAAGTCGTCCCAGGTCAAAAAATGAGACCGGGTATCAGGAACGGAGGTCCGGGGATCCACGAGGAAGGGCCGGTAGGGCATGATATGGGGTGGTTCGGCAGCGAAACTATCCACGATGAGGTGGAACGCACCCTTGGTCTTGAGTTGTTTGGGCAAAGTTGGATTAGGCGAATGAAAAGTGAAATGGAATGCATTTTGATAACAAGTACGAAACACATACATGTTGTTACTTACAACTCGGATGCATTTACATAGAGAATTATTGATAAATTCCGTTATTCCTTGGGTATACTTTTTTCCAGGAGAGTGATAATTGAACTTGTAGCGGTATACAAATTGACAAATTACTAAATTGGATTTAGGTCTATTATCCACAGTTATATCCAAACCACGACGATTTTGTTCACCTGATTCGTTGTATTGATTTTGCAACGGAATTTGATTATGATGTTGAGTTATATTGACTTTGAGTAATTTTGAAAAAAAGTCAAGATTGGGTTGAATGTGGTTGGTATCTGCCCACACAGAAAGAGGGACTATGTTTGTTTCTAAGATGGATTTATCATATATCCGGTCGTAAGAATCGCTATTGCAATACACATTTTCCTGTATTTGATTCAATGTCATTTACTATATCTCCACAGAATAATCATTTTTCATCAAATTCGTCGGAATTTTCCGAATCCTCTTGCTCCAACCGAAAATCCGAGTAATTCGTGCTTCTCCAATTCATGAGATAGGATTCTTCCTCTTCCGAGGGATATTTTTTACGCAATATCTTGGTGATACGGGGATCTGGGTCCACGATGTTCTGGAACTGCAACATCATGAGATACGCGTCTTTGTCCAAACTACTCAGGTACACCATGAAATCCAGCTGAGTGAGGCGTTTATGCGCTTTGACGTTGATTTTCAGGATGGTATCTGGGTCCAAGGTCGCCGCGGTACGCGGCGACACGGCAATGTAAGACCGGATCTTCTCAGGATCCGTGGTAAACATGTCTTGGATTCTCTGTTCAAAGGGGGCCGTCCCTTTCTTCTTGGTGGACATGGTGTACTATATACTACACCAGGTTCTTTGCGGTTCAATTTTCATTCTCCCTCGTCCGACCCCTTCCATCCCCCCGACCCACACCCCCGACCCCCCGCCCCCGCCCACAAAACCATGTAAACCCAACCTCCCCCAATGAATGTATAGGATCCATCCATGGCAGAATTTGTGCAGTCGGTTTCCTACCAGACGTTGTCGGCGGACCAAGAGGCTACCATCACGGTGGAAGAGGTGACATCGGACGACAGTGACGACGAAGTCGTCGCGGAGAGCCCGTCCAACCAGGATCCGGTGACCCAGGACCCTTCAGGTCAGCAGCAACCGCACCAAAACCCCCCGTTTCAGCCCATCCCGGAGCACAAGCGGTCGTTCAAGCAGATGGTGTGCTTGGCCGGTATGCCGCGCTCAGGAGGCACGTTGCTCACGGCCCTTCTAAGCCAAAACCCCAAGATTCACACAGAGGGACATTCGCCGCTTTGTCAGCTGATGTGGGACACGTACTTGTCGTACCAGGACAAGTGTGGCCGTGAGTTCAAGTCCAACGGCAAGGACCACATGTTGCCCCAAATCATCGGGCAGATGCCGCACAGCTATTACCAACATGTGCCACCGGAGACCGAAATCGTGGTGGACCGCTGCCGGTCCTGGATGCACGAGTGCAATGTGAATATGCTGCGCGGATGCGTGGACCCCCACATCAAAATCATTGTCTTGGAGCGCCCCGTGAGGGAGGTGGTGGCGTCGTACGCCCGGCTCCTGAGTAAGAACCACATGGGCACGGCCCTGGACCAGGTCCTGCCGCAGCTACTGCAGCCGAACACGGAGCCGATTTTGCGGGCCATGGAGGGGGTGAAATGGGCAAAAATGGTGGCCATGCATCACCCCGACCTGTTTTTGATCCTGAACTACGAGGAATTGGTGACGGAACCACAGGCGACCCTGCAACGCATCTACGATTTTTGCGGATGGACCACGTTTGAACACGACACGGAGCATGTCAAGATGCGGCACCCGGAGGACGATGCGGTGCATGGACTCATCGGGCAATATACGGTGCATGCGAAAGTCGCCAAGAAGCGGTACATCGGAGAAGAGAAGATGGAATTACCAGACAACGTCCTGGAGGTGGTCCGGGATATTGAAAAGCATTTTGAGTCGTCGTAAAAATATATCTATTTTACTATATTTTTACCTGTTCTACGTAATATTAATTGTACGCAATAATTACAGTTCCATGACCACCTCTTGAAGAAGAACTGATACTTCCGCCACCTCCAATACCATAATTATCAACTATAGCAACTGGAGTACTTCCATTTTTGTAGGAACCGGCACCACCTGTTGCATAAACGCTATTAGTAACACTCCATGTATAACCAGAACCTCCAGCTCCTCCTGGAGTAGCAAAATCGGCCGTACTCGCACCTCCACTCATTGCACCACCGCCACCAGCACCTGCTGAGTATTGTCCACCGTAGCCGCCGCCGTTGCCGTAATAAGTTAAACTACCCGAACCTCTAGATGGAGAACCGTTACTACCACCAGACCATGAAGAAGCACCTCCACAACTTCCTCCGGTAAGACCAATCGCACCTCCACCACCACCACCACCACCACCACCGTAAGCGGTTTCACTGATTGAACCACCAATAAATGTGCTATTACCACCATTGCTACCCGATGCATTAGAACCACCTGAACCACCACCACCAACTGTAATATTATATGTACCTGGTGGTAAGGCCAATGTACCTACACCTAGACCTCCTGCTCCACCGCCACCACCTTCGCGACCACCACCTCCGCCGCCACCACCACCACCAACCAATAGAATTTGTACCGTTTTTGCTGTTAATCCGGTGACAGTAAATGTACCTGTTCCACCCCCAGCACTATATAGATATGTTATTATGTTGGCATAACTACCATTGGATGTAACACTACCTTGTGTATAAGTATACGTTACGCTTGTTGTTGCTGTTATTGAACTAGATACTGAACTTACATAGTTAGTTGCAGTAATTTTAACAGTATGAACTAAACCAGTTAATGATGTACTCGACAAGGTTGCTGTACCATTACCAATAGAATTAGGTACAAGTATATTTCCATCAACATTAAACGTATATGTTGGATAGAATATACTTGTTGCTCCAGACCATGTGAATGTAAAAGTAGTAGCTGTAGCAGAGGCTAAACCAAAATTAACTATAGGTGTTAAATAATATGAAATATTACTAGGGAACAGATAATAGTTCGGCGTCGCCTCCATAATCAATCTATCACTGTTCGCAATCGCGTTCCGGAATACGTACAAATCGTAGATTTGACCATTGAACGGATTTGTGGATGAACCAGACCATAAATTGGTGCCAATGCCGTTATTGGTCAGGTCTTGGCTGCGCACACCTTGAGCAGCGGCCAGCGTTGTGGTGGGCGTGGAAGTCGTATTGTTGACCCACATGGTTTCGGCACTGGTCCCTCCCCCGCCCAGATATTGGGCGGTGACGACCATTTTACCCGTGGATGAGGTCCACAGACTGCCCGAATTCAAACCTCCGATGGAATACCATTGTTGATTGTAGGTGCCGTTGATGAGTTCCAAGGAAAATGCGCGCCCAGAGCTGTTGGTACCACCTGCTACGACGGTGGCATAGGTGCTGGTAGACCCCGAGGTATACACATTGGTGTATCCCAAAGCGGTGGTATAGGAGTAGGAGGCGTCGCCGTAGGGGAGAGCCCCGTTGGGCAGAGTGAGGTAGAGTCCGGAAGCGGGGGCTGCGTAGCTACCTCCGGCCGTACCGGTGTAACCGAAGTTGATGACCCCGTTGACCACGTCGTAAATGGGCTGCGAACCCAAGGTGTACTGGGTAGCCGAATTGAAGCAGATGTCCATGGCCTGATTGTACCATTTGGTGACATAGGCATAATAGACATTCGCGCCATTGATGGTAAGCCAGTTGACGACGGACATACCCGTGCCCAAGTATCCGGTACCCAGATTACCACACACGTCGGCGTAGAAATTGGCCGTGGAGTTGCCGCAGGGGTCGGCCGTGTGCCGCAAGGTCATGATGGGCCCAAAGTAATTGTAGTTCACGAGACGGCACGCGTAGGCGCCCTTGGCGGAGCCGTAGGCGGCGGGCGAGAGGGTTCCCAATGTAGGATTGGTCATGGTCATGACGTCGTTGTAGGAGCCGCTGGCGATTTGGGCCGGGGTCAATACAGCTTGGGCGTTGGAAGTCACCGCAGTCTGAGGGAAGGCGATGATGACGATGCCGGAGCCGCCGGCGCCACTGCAACCACCTGGTGAAGTACCATAATATGCACCACCTCCACCACTTCCTGTGTTGGCACCACCCGCACCCGCAGCCGTGAATCCGGCTGTGTTTTGTATAGAATTTCCACCGGAGTTCAATGCCGAACCTCCGCCACTACCGCCATTACTACCACCGCCTCCACCCAGACCACCAGAATATCCTCCAGTTGCACCGGCACCTCCTCCACCCCAATAGTAGGTTCCGTAAGCCGTACCATTCGGAGCAAATGTATTTATTCCAGGTAAGAGGCATTGAATACCATCTCCACCTTTGCCGCCGTATATACTCGGATTAACGTTTCCACCTGCTGTTCCTGCACCACCTCCACCTCCCTCAATCGTGCCAGCTGAATTAAGAACATTACCACCGGGGTTACCAAAATTATTGTAATTGTTGTTGGCACTTCCTCCTGCTAAAGCCAGCGAGGTATTATAGACACCGCCACCCCCGCTACCTCCGGTTCCGGCTGGACTTGTATTATTTGTGGTATTACCGTAGGTACCTGCCCCACCTCCCCAAGCAATGATATTTGAGGTGTTATTTGGTGATGAAAAGCTCACAGTGGTGTTGTTTCCAGGATATCCATTGGAACCAGTGCCACCGTTTGTCTGTGAAGCAGCACCTGCACCTACTGTTACGGTGATAGTACCCGAACCAGACTGCAAGTTAACCGAATTCATCACGACACCACCGGCACCTCCACCACTACCGAAGAATGTACCACCTGAACCACCACCCCCCACGGCCAGCACATAGATGTAGGACGGGGTGGACAGCGTATACGACAACGTGTACGTACCGCCCACGTAAGTGAACGAATACACATTGTAGGTGATGCCGTTGCTCACGGAGGTGCCGTTCACCATGGTACCAGCCAGCGGGTACGAGTAGGTAATGTTTGAAATGGTAAACACGGAGCCGCTGGGCGGCGGGGTGAACCCGACGGCGTGGCCGCCGGTGGGCGAGGTCATGGCCGAGGAAGCCACGTAGGGGGTGCCTTCCAGGAGGTTCCGGTCAGTCGTCGTCGCCGTGTTCAACGCGCTGCCAAAATAGAAAATATCGTAAATTTGGAATTGAGAAGAAGTGGTCAAATTGGTGGCAGGGTTGTTGTAACCGATATAATTGAAGCGTGGGTCTTGATTGTGTGTATTAGTATTTTCAGTACCATTGGTATTGAAGGTGCCGTTGACATACAGGGTACGGGACCCGATGGTACTGGTGCCAGTGGCAACATAGGTGGCAGAGACCACGTTG
>Ga0214921_10009410_pt1 | contig 12372 bp, 12 predicted proteins | sample LL1505_MetaG_FD_177992 | JGI IMG/M metagenome (GOLD analysis project Ga0214921, IMG submission 177992) | Freshwater microbial communities from Lake Lanier, Atlanta, Georgia, United States - LL-1505 | ecosystem: Environmental > Aquatic > Freshwater > Lake | place: USA: Georgia | collected... | reverse complement strand
AAAGGTGAGGAGCCTGCTGGCTCTGCCCAACGGGATCGTGCTGATCACGGGACCGACTGGATCGGGAAAATCGACCACGCTTTACACGTTTCTTGCCTCGTTGAACACGAAGGACCGAAGAATCGTGACGATTGAGGATCCGGTGGAAAACAAGCTCCCGGGAGTGGTGCAGATTGCGGTGAAACCAGAGATCAATCTGACCTTTGCCACCGGGTTGCGGAGCATTCTACGAGGGGACCCCAACGTGGTCATGGTGGGAGAGATGCGGGACGGGGAAACGATCAAGATTGCGATTCAGGCTGCCCTGACAGGCCATTTGGTTTTTTCCACCCTACATACCAACGATGCCATCGGTGGCATTACGCGACTGGTCGACATGGGAGTGGAGCCTTTTCTCGTGGGAACCTCGGTGCGGGCCTTTCTTGCCCAAAGGTTGGTTCGGGTGCTTTGCCCATGGTGTTGCGAGCTGGGAAAATATTCCGACGAGTACTGTCACAAAGTCGGAATTCCTCTGGAAAAGGCAGCCACGGCCCACCGAGCGGTGGGATGCGACCGCTGCCGTCAGACCGGATATCAGGGTCGGCGCGCCATTTATGAAATCTGCCTAGTTTCCCCTCAGATCCAGGAGCTGATCACACGGCGTGAATCCAACGCGGTCATTCGGGAGATGGCTCGTTCGCAGGGAATGACCAGCTTGCGCGAGGACGGTTGGGACAAGGTGGCGGAGGGGACGACGACGGTGGAAGAGGTCGTGCGAGTGACGGCGGTCGAAGCATCGGCCACGGGACACTAACATGCCGCAGTTCACGTACGAGGCCTTGGCCGTTGGCGGGGGTCGGACCAAGGGGGTGTTGGAGGCTAAAAGCCGGCAGGAGGCCTTGGGCCATCTCAGCCGCTTGAAGTTGCAGCCTTTGCGGTTGCATCAAGAGGGGGCGGAGGCGGGAGGTAAAGCTGCGCAGGAGGGTGCGACTCTGACCGTGGCCCAAGCGATGACGGAAAATCAGATCATTTCATTCACCGAGGAGCTGGGGGATCTTCTGGATGCGGGACTGCAACTGGAAGGTGCCTTGAAAATGATGGAGCAGAGATCGGAGGCATCCGCCTTGAAGGCAGTGGCCCACACCCTGCGCACGCAAGTTCGGGAGGGAACGAGTCTTTCACGAGCTCTCAAGAACGCCTCGGCCAGTTTTTCCGATCTCTACTGCAATCTGGTGGCGGCGGGGGAGGTGAGCGGTGCCTTGAAGGACATTCTGCAACGGCAGGTGCTTTATTTGAAAAAACTGAACGACTTGAAGGCGCGCGTCATTCAGGCGCTGATTTATCCGATGTTTGTGACCGGGGCTGGAATTCTGTTGATGGTGCTGTTTGTGGTGGTGCTCGTTCCCCAGCTGGAGACATTGTTCAGCAAATCCCCGCAGACCATGCCGATCGTGACCAAACTTTTGCTTTGGACGAGCCACTTCCTCGTTCACTGGGGGTGGTTGGTCTTGGTGATTTTGGCCATGGGGGGGTTGGCGTTTTGGCAGATGATCCAGAAACCGGCCGGACGGGTTTGGTGGGATCAGGCCAGGAGTAAAATTCCCGTCGCCGGCCCCGTCTTGGAGGCCTCTTTTTACGCCCAGTTCAGCCAGACTCTGGCGAACCTTTTGGCGAACGGGGTGACGCTGATGCAGGCGATGAAACTCGTCTCTCAATCGACACCTAACACCTATTACCGGGGGAAGCTGGAGCAGGCATCGGAGCAGGTTTCCGAAGGGTATTCACTCAGCCGGGCGCTTCGGCAGGTGGGTGGATTCTCGGATATGTTTCTCGATTTAGTGGCGGTGGGGGAGCAGACCGGTGAGCTGGCCAAGTCCCTGGATAAGGCGGGAGCCCGATTCGAAAAAGACATGGACCGAAAAATCCAACGGATTACCGCCCTGATCCAGCCGGTGATCATTGTGATCATTGCCTTGGTGGTGGGGGCGGTCGTTTACTCGATTATTACCAGCATCTTCGACGCCATGTCCGGAATGCGGAAAAGTCTTTAATAAGTTGTTCTTGTTGCTTCGTGGGTTGTTGACGGCGGGCGTGAGCAAGCTGTGCTCCCGATCCGTCAAATTTTCGTTCCCTTGCCAAATTGGTAAGCGTGAAGAATTGGACGCATCGCTTGGCCCGGATGGGCTGGCTCTTTTTTCTGCTCTGGGCGGGCTCGATTGGCACTGCTGAGGCGCCTCCGGGCCGGGGAATTCCCCCCGCGGTTTGGGATGCCCGTCACCCGCAGGATTCGCAGCCGACATGGTTCGGGCCAGTTTCGGCCCTAGCGGGTTGGAAAACGTATTCCTGGAGGGCATTGCTTCGCCCGCCTCCGGGGGATAGTCGACTGGCACTGACGTTGGTTTTTCGCGAGACTTCGGGTGGTTTTGCCCGGGTGATTTGGCAGGAGCCGGGCAAATCAATCACCGTTTGTGGCAATTTATATGAAAATGCGGCCAGTCTGCACCAACGCACTCTTTTGTTGGACCGCAGAACGATCGGCGGGCCGGGTCAGTTCGTTGTGGAATCCACAGGAATCGAGCCTGTATTGCAACGGGTGGAGCTGAACTGGGTGGAACCCCTGGTTCTGGCAGCCGGCTGGGCAGCCTCGCCCGGTTATTACCTCAGCCCTGGCGGAAAAATCTTTCCGGCCGACGAACTTCTGGACGGGGGGCGACGGGCACCATCCGATGAGGAGAAGGGTGCAGTGATGGACGCGGTGTTGGATGTCGGCCCGGTGAAGATGGAGGCGCAGACGCCCGTCCGGTTTTTAGCTCCGATCGCCGGACAGCCGTTCTATGGTCGACTGGAAGCGGAGGCCGCCGGGTTGGCTCCAGGGGAGGAGCCTTGGGTTTGGGTGAACGGCCGGGCCCTGGCAGGAGTTGCGGTGGAGTCCCCAGGTCTGGATGATCCTGGCTACCGGCCGGATTCGGATGGAAAAATAGTCCAGTATGGTGGCTGGAGAAAAATCTTCGCCTTTGTTCCGGTGGGATTTTTAAAAGGTGGGGAGAATCAGCTGGATGTTCAACTTGGAAACGGGTCTTCCGGGTCGACCCTGAGGAATATCCGGTTGCAGGTGGTTTTTGGCGAGGGCAAGTCGGCGGCTTCTTTGCCGGTACAGGCTCCCGTTTCCGCCACCAAGAATTTCCCGGCCAAGTCTTTTTCGTTACCCCGTTTGAGGACGGGATTGTCATCCGGATCGCCTGTCGTAGGCTTAAGACAAGAATGAAAAAACACCCTTTTGTTTCCGTTGCGGCCTCGGCCGGATTTACCTTGATTGAGATCATGCTGGTGGTGGGAATCATCACCGTGCTTATGGGGTCCGCCATCTTCATGCTGACGGGAAATCTTGAATTTGCGAAGGAGCAGCGGGCCCGCGGGGATCTTCAGGCCTTGACCACGCAGACCCGGCTTTACGAAATGAAGAACGGCGGGGTTCTACCCCCTGCCGGGGATGCTCAGGCCAAACTCAAGGCGGCCGGCTTGATTGCCCAGCCCATTACTGATCCGTGGGGAACTGAGTACAAGATGATCTGGGGGGGTCCTAAGGGATTTAGTTGGTCTTCCGCAGGGCCGGACCGCCAGTTCGGAAACGCGGACGATGTCAAATAGACGGCCCGGCCTGTTGACGGGTCGCCTGCGCTCCTAAGAGCTGAGATGAGACGGGTCGATTTCTCTGCGAGAAATCGTGGTTTTACCTTAATCGAAATCGTCTTGGTCATTGCCATTGGGGTGGTTTTCATGGGTGGTGCGGCGATGTTTCTGACCTCCACGGGGGGGGACAAGGAAGTGGCCGAAACCCGAAAAATATTGGAGGAGGCGGCGGGAGATGCGCGGGAAAAAGCCCTTGCGACGGGGCAATCCCAAAGGATCGTTGTGACGATTTCCAAAATCAACGGCCAGCCCATTCCGAAGGAGGTGGAAATGTCTCTTTCGGTGGCTGGTCGCAAGAAGTGGACCCAGTATGAGCAGGGGTACCAGTGGTTGGTCACAGGAGGAGGACTGGTCGAGCCCATCCGGGTCCGGCTCCGACACGGCGACAACATGGAACAGTTTTCTTTCGGGGCTTTAACCGGGGAGAGCGTGACCGAGAAGCCGGAGAACCGATGAGGAAAGGAAGCGCCTCCTTCACTCTGATTGAGGTCATGTTGGCCGTGGCTATTTTTGCCTTTGCCGCTGTGGGCTTTACCGTCGCCTTGAACGATGTTCTAGGGATCAATGTGGAGATGATGCGGACCAGTCAACGGCGGCAGATGGTCGAGTCATTGGCGGCCCGGATTCTAGCCGCCTCGAACAATCTGCAGGAGCAGGGGGCGAGGCCGTCCGAGGCTAAATTCAAAACTTGGGAACTGAAGTGCTCATTCCAAAGGACAAAACCCATTTTTCTGGCGGCCAGCAATCCGGCGGCAAACCGGCCGGTACAGGGGTGGTTTCTTGTCGGAGTACGGGCAGAGGGCAAGAACAGTGAAACTCTCGACGGGGTTTCCTTTCTTGTGTGGCCCCAGCGATGAAGGCCAGCCGGTCCTTTACTTTAATTGAGGTCACCCTCGGGATGGCGATCCTGATCCTTATCTTTGGCGTCATTTTTCAACTGGTCCAATTTTCCGTCATCGGGGCCAACGCGGCGGGGCAGTACAGCATGCGAAATCGTGAGGTGGGCGGCCTTTTCGCGCTCGTGCGCCAACTTTGTCTGGATCTTCCCGTCAAATCCCAGCTGGCCCTGATTCCACGATCGGGCGATGGATATGATCTGGTGTTGACCAACGCTCCAGTCGCGATTCTCCCCGAATCTTACGAGGGAACGCGTGTGATTGAACTTCACCTTGAAAAATCACCCACAGGAAATGGCAGGGTTTTGAACCTGGTGGAGCGTTTTGAATCTGCAAATTCATCCACGGGAAGGAGCCGAGGCAAGGGCGAGACAAACCGCTTTTTGTTGATGCAGGATGTTCAAAATCTGAAATGGTCGGTCTGGGATCCGCGGGCCCAACAAGAGTTTGGGGAGTGGGCCCAACCCGTGAAACCCGCCTACCTCAAAATGGTCTTGGTCAGGAAAGAGGAGGGTCGGCTGCTGACCAATGTGGGTGTTTTTTGGATTCCCACGGGGCTGGGTCCCAGCGGGCAAGTGCCGGTGGATCCTCTCACCCCGATGCAGCCTATCGCACTCCCCACGGGAAATACGACCAACCCATGAAAAAGAATTTATCTTTTTCCGCATCGTCCGGCGTGGCGCTGGTGGTGGTTCTTTGGGCGGTCACGCTGATTTCGGCGGCCATGCTCGGCTTGGCTGCCTTGCTTCAACGGCAACTCGGGCAGGAGGTGGCAGGATTGCAAAATGGCCGTGCCATTTTGATGGCGGAGTCCGGCATCCAGATGGCCTTGAGTCAGGAGATCGGCCAGACGGATGTCGAGCAGGCTTCTCAACAACTCACTGAACAGGTTCGTGGGGGCTGGCAATTGAACGGACGGCAAGTCGACGTGGGATTTTCCGTCCAGATTGAAGAGGAGGATGGAAAATTGAATCTCATCTATCTTCTGCGCCCCGGAAACGAAGGGTTGGCCAGGCGGATCCTGCAAAATCTTTTTGCAGGCTGGGAGGTTAATCTTTCCACCTCCCAGCGGGCAATCGACAGCCTTCTCGACTGGGTCGATGCCGATGAAAGGACCCAACCGCAAGGCGCGGAGCGTGATGACTACGAGAAACGAAAAATGACCCCACCCCGGAATGGGCCGTTCGAGCGTTTGGCTGAGTTGGAAAAAGTCATGGGTTGGGTGGAGATGGCCAAGGAGGCATCCGAGGGGAGCAAAAAAATTGATTGGCGGAGAAAGTTCACGATCTACGGATCGGGAAAGCTGTGTCTTTTGAGGGCAGATCAGGACCTGATTGAGGCAGTGCTCGGCTTGGCTCCGGGGACTGCAGCAAATTTTGTGGCGACCAGAACTGGGACGGATGGGAAGGAGGGCACGCCAGATGACCAAGCAAATCCAGCTCTTCTGCCGGGAGTGAGCCAGGATCTTTTGGAGGAGCGAGCCACACTCAGCGGTGAGGATCTTTGGCGGGTGACCTCGACGGGTCATGTGGGGGAGGCTAGTAGAACGATGGTGGCTCTCCTTTCCCGCAATCCTCCCCAAGTTAAGGCCAGATGGATGGAGGATAAGAAGCGGTGAAAAAGGGATCTTCCCCTCCAGTGTCCCGAAAAAGCAAGGGTTCAGCCGGGTTGGTCTTTCTTTTTCCAGGCCCAGACGGGTGGGAGTCTTGGAGCACGGAGGAAGGGCAGGTCAAGTGCATCGGGCCGGCACCCTTGCCGAAAAAACTGAAACCTTCCGCCGGATCGGTCGTTTGCCTTCCTTCCCGTGCTTTTTTTTCCGTGCCCATCTGGACTCCGGTCGCGGAGGGAACCCCCGCCAAGGACTTGACGGCTCTCGTTTTGGAAAGAAAGGGCATGCTGGGAGCGAATCCGGAAGCGGCGGTCTGGGCCATGGAGCCGATCCGTTCTCAACCGATGGCGGGTCTTGGGCAGGAGGAGCCGGTTTTTCGCCAATTGATTGCTTCCGCGATTCTGGGAATGCCTTTTGAAGAAAGCTGGATTGTGGAAGAGGCCTCCCGTTACGAGGTGGCCGGCCGGGTGTTACCTCCTCCAGCGGGTGAATCAACCGCTATTCTAAGAAGAGAGCTCGGCCGATGGGTGGTTGATTTTTATACCTCCGGCAAGTGGTTGCATACCCAGCCTCTTCTCGAGCGGGAAATGGGAGCGGGAATGGCGGTGGAATTGGGAGCTTTATTGGCCCAACTGGAGGGGGAGGGGGTTTTGGAGAGCCTGCAGCTGCTTGTTTTTCGGGACAATCAGAGCCCGCCAGAGGCTGGGGCCTTTTTAAGTAGCTTGTCTTTCCAATCGAGGGTCGAGCCGCGAATGCCTCCGCGGCTTTCGGGCCAACCCTGGAATCTACCTCCGCCCAGTTTGACGGAACGAAGGCTGGCCAAGGCGGAACGGACCAAGCAGAAAAAAATTCTTCAGGCAGGCTGTTTTGTTTATGCGACCGTGATGGCCTTGGCCTTGCTTTATTTCTTCATCCCTCTTGTTCGTCTGAAAATGGCCGAGCGAAAGTTGGCAGAAATTTCAAGCGATGCGGAAAAAGCCCGCGCTGCGGCGATGGCTTGGCGGGAAGCCGGGGCCTTGGTTCATCCGCAGATGAATGTTTGGGAAGTTCTTTGGCAGGTTTCCCGGCCCTTGGTGGAAAAAGATCCCCCGGAGATTGAGGGGGTTCGATTGACCCAGTTCGAATATAACGGGAAACACCTCTTTTTGACGGGCGAGGGCAAGGACCTCGAGCAAACGGAAAAGTATTTCAACTGGCTCAAAAGCAACCCCGAGTTGGCATTTTACCAGTGGAGCCATCCCCAGCCACGCCTTTTACCCAACGGGAACGCCCAATTTCAGGCGGAGGGCATTCCTCCGGGGGTCCAACCCAAAGAGGGTGAGGAAGGAGGGACTGATGCGAACGCTAACGGCTCATGAGAGGAAACTGATGCTTTTCTTCGGGTTGGCGGTCGGAGCCGGCCTGCATTTGCTGCTTCTGAAGTTTGTTTTGAATTACGATCAAATCAATCGACGGAATCTCCTTCGGGTTTCGGAGGAGTTGACGGAAGCCCAAATCTGGATTCAACAGAAAAAGGACTGGACTCCAAAAATCGACTGGCTGGATAAAAATCTCCAACCTGTGCCGGAGGGCAATCCCTCTTCTGCCTTGCAAAAGGCGGCTCAGGCAGCAGCGAAATCTTCGGGATTAATCATTGAGGAGCAAACCCTCCAGGGCCCCCGCTCCGGCTCCTTCAGCACGATTTATGCGAACCGCATGAGGTTAACCGGCAGTTTGGACCAGTTGATCCGCTGGGGGGTGGCAGTGCATCAACCGGAAAAGGGAATGGCCATCACTGCCCTGAACCTGAAGTTGAGTCCCGAGCCTCCTAAAATGGTCGGGGAGGCGGAGGCGGCCCAGTTTTTCAAATCCCCAACTCCATGAACAAGTTTCTCACAATTTTCCGCCCACTCTTCTTGGTAGCGGCCTTCTCTGCGATAGGGTGTCGTGTGATGTCTGAAGATTCAACGATCCAAGAACCGCCTCCTGCCCTCCCCACGACCTCTTCGGGTCTGCCGGCCACCCTGCAGTATTCCCGGTATGCGGCCCTTGGGAAAAAGTCCCCTTTTACGTTGGCCTCAAGTACGGAGCAGACGGCCGATTTTGCAAAAGATCTGTTTTTAGCCGGCTTTGTCCGATTGGGGGGCGAGGAATTTGTTTTGGTGGCGAATAAAACCAAGGCGGATCGGGTTTTAGTGGGTAAAAAGACATCTCCCTCGGCTCAGGGGATGGTGTTGGTGGAGGTTAAAAAAGATTCCTCTGGGGATCCATCCAAGCTCGAGGCTAAAATCAAGAAGGGCAACGAGGTGGCATTTATAAAATATGAAGGAACCGGAGGGGGGGCGGTTCTTCCCATGGCCACTGGACAACCTCCCACGCCAGTACCCAACAATCCCAACCTCCCAGGAGTGCAACCCCAGAATGGGCAATCGGCAGGCGGCCAAGGCCAAAAACAAGTCGCGCCTATTATCCGACGCCGTGTCGCTCCTATACCATCAGGAGGAAATCGGTGAACCTTTCCCTGATCGTTCTTCTGGTGATGGGTTTTGTTTTCGGCATGGGGAATGGGCTTGTGTCACAGACCGAAGTTCCTCCCTCCGATCGGCCGCCAGGATCCTTTCTTCCCTTGCCCCCCTCCGCTCCCGACCTCTCTCTTAGCCAGATGGAAAAAGGAGATTCTGAGATGGTTTCGCCCGACATGATCCAATTTCCCAACAACCCCGTGTCTGATTTTCTTCTCATTTATGAAAGGCTAAAGGGCATCACCTTGATCAAAGATGCCAGCCTCTTGGCCGGAGGGGCCAACCTCAGCCTGACCCTCAATCAACCGGTGAGCAAAGCCGAGGCGATTCGCCTGCTGGAATCCACCCTTTTGCTTAATGGATACGCTTTCATTGCCGTAGATGAAAAGGCCGTGAAGGTGATCAACACCGCAGGAGGAAAAAATCCAAGAAGCGAAGGCGTGTTCCTTTTTACGGATGAGAAGTCCCTGCCGGAAGGAGAAGTGATCGCCTCCTATGTGATGCCGTTGACCTATCTCTCCGCCGCCGATGCGGTTCCCATCTTTGAGCAGTTCATCACCCTGCATCCGTATGGAAGTCTGGTTCCGGTGCCCATCGCCAACCAGGTTTTGATCACGGAGAATTCAACTCTGATTCGTCGACTGATCGAAGCGAGACAACTAGTCGACCAGCCCGCCCCCGAGATCAAAAGGGAATTTGTCCAACTGCACCAGGCGGATGCCGACCGGGTGGTGGAGCTGATCACCAAGCTTTTTGAGGAAAGGAAGTCTGCCTCCGGGGCGGGGGCCGTGGCCAAGGCGGCCACCGGTCAAGCCGCCCAGCCCCCTGGGCTCCCCGTGGTGCCAGCGTCCGGCGGCGCTACCATCACCAGCGGGGAGAGTGGGGCGGAAATCCTCCTCATTCCCGATGCCCGAACGAACCGGATTTTGGTTTCTGCCCGACCAACTGATATTGCCTATATCAAAAGACTCATCGCAGATTTTGACATTGCGGTGGATCTCAGCGATCCGTACGAGCATCCACTCAACTACGTTTCCGCATTGGACATGCTTCCGATTCTCTCAGACATGTTGCAGGAGCAGACGGAGCAAGGGGCGGGTGGGGGAGCAGCGGCGGGACAACCTTCCCGAGGTGCGGCAGGGGGTATCGGTACCGGCCAAGGAGGTGGTCGATCCTCCTCCCTTGCAGGTGGATCCTCTATGGGGGTTGCGGGTGCGGGGCAACTTGGCTCCCTTGCGGAACCTGGAGAAGAGCAGGCTGCCCAGTCCATTGTCGTGGGAAAGACCCGGTTGATTGCCGACAATCGTGCCAATTCCATCCTTGTGATCGGGCAACCCGAGGCCAAGCAGAAGGTGGAGGCCATTTTGAAACGGTTGGATAAAAAGCCGATGCAGGTCTACCTTGCGACCGTTATTGGCCAGCTGCTTGTCACCAACGACGACGAATTCGCGGTCAATATTTTGCAGAAATACATCGGTGGACCTAGGACAGGAACCGCCTCGGTCGCGGGGGGGCAGCCCTTTATTTCCGGAACGAAAACCGTCTATGGAACAGACGTCAACGGCAACCCCACCTCACAAACACAAACAGGGGTCACCCCCCTTAGTCCTGCGGCCGCCACCATGGCACAAATGTCCCAGGTGGCCGTTGGAGCGTTGCCCGGAATGCAGATTGCCACATTTATTTTGGGATCGATCGATCTCTATATCAACGCCCTGACGGCCACTTCCAGATTTAGGATTGCCTCCCGCCCTTCCGTATTCACGGCCAACAACAAGAAGGCGGTGATTTTCAATGGAAAGAAGATTGCTGTGCCTACCAGCACCGTCACCACCCTGGGGGCGGGTGGAAGCGCCACTACCACCTCTGGTTCACAGCAGTCCAACATCCAGTATCAGGATGTGGTTTTAAAAATCGAAGTGGTGCCTTTGATCAACAGTGCGCGGGAAATCAGTCTTCAGATCATCCAAACCAATGATACGGTTTCCCAAAATTCCACTAATATCGGCGGTGGGGTGAGCGTGCCGGAAATCAACACGCAGGAATTGACTACCAGTGTGATCGTGCCGGATCGTTCCACCATTCTTCTGGGAGGATTGATCACTCAACAGGATACCAAGAATGTGGCGGGGGTTCCCTTCATCTCCACGATCCCCCTGATGGGAAACCTTTTCAAATCCACCAGCGACAAGACAGACCGGGCGGAATTGGTGGTGATGATTCAGCCTTCGGTTGTGCTGGATGAACATGAGTTGAAGGAGATCAGCAAGACCGAGAGGGATCTGACGGGGTTCTCCGCCAAGGAACTTGAGCCCATCAACGCGAACACAGGCAAAAAATCCTCGCCGGAAATCCGCTCCCAGTCGGCACGCAAGATGGATGGAGCCGATTTCTCCAGAAATAAAAAAATCGGGGATACGGCCGGTCTGCAAGATACGCCGTAATTGTCCCTTTTTTCTGTTCCCCGTGATTGACTCCGCAGGGGCTTTGGGGGACTTTCATCCCTTTACAACGAACGACTTATGAACATCCACGAATATCAGGCACGCGAACTCCTCGCATCCGCGGGGGTCACCGTTCCCCGTGGAGCCGTCGCCCGTACCCCGGAAGAGGCCGAATCCATCGCCCGCGGGCTTCCTTGCAACAGCTTCGTTATCAAGGCCCAAGTCCATGCCGGCGGTCGTGGCAAAGGCCATTTCAAGGATGGTTTCAAAGGGGGCGTTCACCTCGTCAAAACCCCGGGGCAGGTCAAGGACGTGACTGCCCACATGATCGGCAACACCCTCATCACGCATCAGACCGGCCCAGAAGGAAAACCAGTCCACTCCGTTTTGGTCGGCGAGTCCACCGAGATCGCCCGGGAGCTCTATCTGGCCATCGTTCTCGACCGCACTTCTGGCTGCCCCGTCGTCGTTGCTAGTCAGCAGGGCGGAGTGGACATCGAGACCGTCGCGGAGAAAAATCCCGAAGCCATCCTGCGGGAAACCGTTCATCCCGGCCTCGGCCTTCAGCCCTACCAAGCCCGCAAAGTCAGTATCTTCCTCGGCTTTCCCTCGACCGGACTTCGCGCCCCCTGTCGTCTTCTTCACGCTGCCTATCGCCTTTTTATCGAAAAGGACTGCTCCCAAGTGGAGATCAACCCGCTGGCCGTCACCAAGGGCGGGGATGTCGTCGCCCTCGATGCCAAACTCAATTTCGATGACAACGCCGTCTTTCGTCACAAGGAGATCGAGGCTCTCCAGGATCCCTCTCAGGAGGATCCGCGGGACCTCGCCGCCGCTGAGCATCACCTCAACTACATCGGCCTAGAGGGCAACATCGGCTGTATGGTCAACGGCGCCGGCCTGGCCATGGCCACGCTCGATCTGATCCAGGCCGCCGGTGGCAAGCCAGCCAACTTTCTGGATGTGGGAGGCGGAGCCTCCGAACAGATGATCACCGCCGCCTTCAAACTTTTGCAGGGAGATCCATCCGTGAAGGCCATTCTCGTGAATATTTTCGGCGGAATCCTGAAGTGTGATCTTTTGGCCCAGGGCATGATCTCCGCCTGCCGCAGCAATCCACCTCGCGTCCCCATTATCGTCCGTTTGCAGGGAACCAACGTTGAGCAAGGTCGTAAACTTCTCAAGGAATCGGGCCTTCCGCTGATTCCAGCCGAGGGATTGATGGAAGCGGCAGAGAAAGCGGTGGCGGCCGC
>Ga0214921_10009406_pt1 | contig 12375 bp, 5 predicted proteins | sample LL1505_MetaG_FD_177992 | JGI IMG/M metagenome (GOLD analysis project Ga0214921, IMG submission 177992) | Freshwater microbial communities from Lake Lanier, Atlanta, Georgia, United States - LL-1505 | ecosystem: Environmental > Aquatic > Freshwater > Lake | place: USA: Georgia | collected 2015-05-28 | reverse complement strand
ATGACATGAACAGCTGGAGTTCGGTCACGCCGGGGAAAACGATCTCCCTCACTCAGGGATCCTGGTCGATCTTTTCCGCTAAAGTAGAACCCTTTGCTCCTCAGCGTAAAAATGGCGGAGTGATTCGGTTCCAGGGCATCGACGGGAAAGCCGAGGTCTGGATCGACGGAAAGCTTTGCGCCACGAAGTCCGATTATTCTACGGCCCCTCTGACCGCCCCCTTTCCAAGCGGGACACAGAAACGCTCCATTCGGCTTCTCATCGAAGCAGAAATAGGTAAGCCGATTGGTTTCACTGCCCCGGTCTTAGTCGAATCGGCAAGCACCCAAGAGGCAAATGCACAGGGAGAGCTTGCAGGGGAAGTGACTGATCATTCGGTTTTACTTCAGTCACGAATCACTTCGATTCCCGGTCCCCTCCTTGATTCAAAAGGAGATATCCCGGGAATGGAGGGTCGAGCCTACTTCGAGTGGAGCGTAAACGAATCGTTTCGCCCGTCCCAACAAACTCCTTTCCTCGAAGCTAAAGCGGAGTCTGATTTTATCATCCGAGCCTCGATCGACGGATTGCGCGAAGGAACCCGCTACTTCTACCGGCTCGTGTTTGAAAATGGAAACAAGGGGCCGACTCGCACATTTCAAACACGTTCCCCCAATGGAGATCATGTTTCGTTCTGTATGGGAAACTGCATGAACTACTATGCTTTCATCACTGGCCAACCCAACGGAGACGGACCCGTCACCGCAACGGCAGAGGACAAGCGCCTCGGATACCCCTCCTTTGCCGCCATGCAGAAGTTGAATCCGGATTTCTTCATCGGGGCGGGCGATATTGTTTATTATGATTTTCCAAAAGATTCCCCCGCCCAAACGGTTCCACAACTGCGAAAGAAGTGGCATGAACAGTTCCGCTTTCCTCGTCTCATCAGCTTTTTCGGAAGTTGCGGGACCTACTGGATGAAGGATGACCATGATTTTCGCTTCGATGACGCCGATCTTGGTGGCAACCAGTTGCCCTCTGCCACCACAGGAAAGGATTTGTTCCGAGAACAGATGCCCATTCACGCGGCGGGGGATACGAAATCCCCAAATTACCGCACCCATCAAATCAGCCGTGACTTGCAGATCTGGTTTCTTGAGGGAAGAGATTACCGTTCTGACAACAAATCCCCTGCCGACTCGAAGAAATCGATCTGGGGCGAGGCACAACGGAAATGGCTGGAAGCGACCTTACAGTCAAGTCCTGCGAAATGGAAAGTCATCGTCTCCCCCACCCCTCTCGTCGGCCCCGACCGTGCCAGCAAAAGCGATAACCACACGAACCTCAACGGCTTTCGAGACGAAGCGGACTCTTTTTTTCAACGGCTCACCGACAAAAAGATTCAAAATGTCCTGATTCTTTGCGGGGACCGACACTGGCAGTATCACAGCATTCATCCAAGCGGTGTGGAGGAACTTTGCTGTGGAGCCCTTAATGATGAAAACTCAATTCGCGGAATCGCTCCGGGAGACCCTACTTCCACCGATCCCCAAGCCACCATTCAGCAACCCTATCTCTATCCCAACCCTACGGGGGGGTTTCTCCATGTAGACCTATCACCGAACTCAAAAGGAAAGTCTTCCCTGACCTTCTCATTTTATGACGACGGCGGAAAACTCCTCCACCAGGTCATAAAGGAAAACCCTTAATCCGTATCGGTTCGAAATGGGCGGGCGGGTAGATTCGATTCATCCGTGAGATTAGCATCGGCCGGACGATTGCACCACGCGTAACGGACAAAGGCTGGATTCGCTACTTCTGATGATTTCAGAATCACCTGATTTTTATCTAACTTCACCTGGGCGGGCTTAAACTGCTTGTCAATTCCCGCCACGGCAAATCCCCCCACCTCCTTCTGATCCGAAGTTTTGAGTCCTCCCGTCAAGGGGCGAAACGAAACGACAGCTTCCGCACCCGAATATTTCACCGAATCAAAGACCGGACCTTGGCACACCACGTCTTTTCCATACGCAACCTTCTTGGCCCAAAGCGCCAGCCTCTCCCCCACCTCCATTTTTCGCTCAGGATGAATGTTCTCAGGATCGCCCAAGCCTAAAGTCACGGCCAAACCTGTCTGGGGCACATGATCAGCCACAGCACTTTGTGCGTCCCTCAACTGAGCCCATTTGATTCCGGTCGCACCATCCTCGTTGTAGTTAAAGTCGGTGAGCTGAACGATCAGGAATGGGAAATCCGCCTGTCCCCATGCCTTCCGCCAAAATCCAATCATTCCCGTGAGAAGCTTTTCATACACGTCCGCGCGGTAGGCATTCGACTCCCCTTGATACCAGATCACTCCCCGAATCGGATACGGCACCAAGGGATGAATCATTCCATTCCATAGGACCGAGGCTAAATTGGGGTTCTTATCGGGGGCATGGGGAGCACGCGGCTTTTTGGGCGGTTTGACTCCCGTCTTTTCCGCCTCTTTGACTTCCAGATTGTACGCGAGTTCGTCCCTCTCATATTTGGCGACAAGTTTAGGATACCAGTTGGGATACTCATCCCGGTCATTTACCGCTTTGGCAAAAGCAGCATCACTTTTCAGAAATTCAAGAGGCGTCCAAGCCTCTGCGGGAGTTCCTCCCACCGCACTCTGAATTAATCCCACGGGAACCTTCAGATCTTTTCGCAACTCTCTACCAAAGAAGTAGGCCACAGCGGAAAAGTTCAAAGCAGACCCCTTTGTAGTCAGATTCCAGGTGGTCTTCACACTGTCGGATGGGTCGTGGGCGGGAGAGTGTGATATTCCCACCAACCGAAGAAGCGGATCTTCCGCCTTTTCTGCTTCAACCGATTGGGCTCCGATCTGCTTCAACTTCCACTCCATGTTCGACTGTCCGCTCGCCAACCAGACCTCCCCAATCAGAATGTCGGAAACTTCGATCGAATTCGTTCCGGATGTGACCTTCAGAACCTGCCCTTTTTCATTCGCAGGAGAAGGGCCCAACTGCAACGACCACTTTCCGTCCGCTCCTGCTTTGGCCTTAAAATCTTTCCCTTGCCAATTCACGACTACTTCCGAGCCAGGATCTGACTTTCCTATCACGGGAAAAGGCACATCCCTCTGAAAAACCGCATGGTCCCCAATCAAGGGATGAAGGGTGAGTTCACCCCGCAATTCAACGGAAAGAATCCCAATAAACAGAGGAAGAAAGAAAAGCCGATTCATCGAAGATGCATTTAACGCACAATCTTCGCGTTTTTCAAATAATCTCCCGAAAAGGATTGGGTGACATCGGTCATTTTGTTGTTGCGAATCAAGACATCCACCGGCCCACCCTCCAGAATGGAATCATCCCAACGGCCGCCCGTCTCTCGGATATCCACTCCCAGCCGGGAATGCTTCACCTCCCCCGCTTCGAAAAGAATGTTTCCTACCATCCCTCCCGCATAGAAGTTTCCAGCCGATTCGATCCGGTTCCGCCGAAAGATCTGATCGACCGCCAATGGCCCATGGTAATCGGGCGCAGTCACAGGCTGCCCTTTGTTTTTTTGGATCACCCGCTCGAAATAAAGGGGTGTGTAGGTATAAGTTCCGATGAGGGATCCTCGAGGAAACACATAGGAAGCACCCCAGTTAATTCCCTCGGAGATTACGTTGTCGAGAAACTGAGCCCTCATCCCAGGAATAAACTGATCTCCGTGACACAAGGTGATCTGATTCAGCGCCCCACCCCGTTCGGAATAATTGCCTGCGACCACCATCTCAACCCCGCCCCCCCACAACGAAACCGCATTCCCAGCATCCTTCACGAGATTGTCGACAAAAAGACCCCGGTAAAGAGTCTTGGACACCGAAACAAAAGAGGTCTCATCCAGCGGGACCAGCCAAGGCTCATCCGTTTCGACCCTGTCATCCTCCAAGGATTTCATGAACCTCACTTGTCCCGCCCCTTTCCCATCCAGAACCGAGACCATCGCCCCTGCCCATTTTGCACTGAGATCGTCCCCCTGCATCGAAGAAGCGAGAATGGTTTTCGTTCCATCCGAACGTTTCGCCCATCCCGTATAAACTCCCAACGGGGAGTGAAAATCGGAAACAAATCCGCCGTCCCGATCCAAGACATAACAGTCCTCGATCGAGTTTCGGGCACAGTACAGCTCTCGGGAAAAGTTGCTCGCTTCGCCCAGTTTTCCCTCGTGGGAAGCCGTGACGTGCACATTGAGAAGACAGATTCCACCATCCAAACAAAGGTTCTCCTCAAAGATCAACTTCCTGGTCTTGCGACCCATCACCGTCCAGGAGCGCCCCGTCCCTCCGATTCGGTTACGAGCGATCACCCCACTGGCTCCATTGAAGATCATCGCCGACATGGAGGAGTAAATATCGCAGTCGATCACCTCCAGATTTGGCCCGCTCAGATGGATCGCCCCTTGAGAATTGGCTCCCCCCTTCGGCTCGTCTTTCCAGCGCCGCAGAAAAGCTTCCTCCGCGTCCGCATAGTGTCGACCGGTTCTCTGCACATTGATGAAGCGGTTCAGCCTCATCAACACCCGATGAATCTTCACATGTCCTGCTCCAGGCGCCGTATCAGGAAAGTTGGAAAGGATGCCCGCTCGGTGATTCACCGCATAGATAGCCAGATCCTCCACACCGAAATGTCCAGGCCCGCGAATCAAGAATGGGTGGGGCTGAGATTTCGGATCGGGAATCGGCTTAAAAAGCAGCGATCCCCACACCAGCTTCAGAATATCCTCTTTTTCCCTGGGCAGTTGATCATCCACCCACGAAAGTGCCGTTTGTCCACGTCCTGCACCCCGGAGAATAACTCCAGCCGGCACCTCCACTCCCTTCGATAAGACATAAATTCCCCTCGGAAAATACACGACACCCCCTCCGCTTTTCCCTGCAGAATTGAGAGCCTTCTGAATCGATTCCGTGCTGTCCACCTGATCCGCCGCCTTCATACCCGTGTAGTACTGAATGGCATCGGGTTGTCCCGGCTTCGCTCCGAAATCGGTTACATTGTATACTTTGTTGACCTGCTTCGGAGAGTTGATGATTTCCACTTCGCCTGCCATCACACTCGCACCCGTTGTGCCATCCCCCGATTTAAACTCCACCTGATATCCACCGACAGAAACCGTTTCGGGCACTTCAGTACGAAAATTATAATCATCCACGGCGATCAGTCGCAGAGGAACGGAAGTTCCATCGTTTCGCAAAATCAGCTTGGCCCCTTTTTTTAGCCCTAGATTCAGCCCAAACAGACGAATCCAACCCCCGGGAGTAGCTGATTCTACCTGGTCACCCTGAATCCACCAAATTTGTGGTGTATTCAACTTTCGCACTTCTGAAAATGCTCCATCCGCCTGAATCCGATAGGAAACCACACCCGCGGGAAGTTCGATCGGCAAAACAAACTTCAAGGTCCTCTCTGTTTGCTGCAAAACCTCCGCCTGCTTCCACTCCCCCTGCCCTGAAACGGACACCTCCACCTTTGCTTTCCTACCGAAAGCGTCCCCACGAACTACCACCGTTTCTCCAGGTCGAACAGGATCAGAGGCCCAAATAACAACAGGAGCCGCCTCCAATCCCGAAGCAAGCATCCAACCCAAAAAGCCAAGGCACGGCCTGAGCTTACTCATGAGGATTCAAGTGATTCTTTCCAGCGATCAGATTTTTCGCGAATCGGGCGGCCGTCGGATTGGTTCCAACTGTGGACGGAAGTTCAACTTGGCAGACAACCCACCGACCTTTCCCCTCGGACGTTTCCACAACAACGGGAACATAATCCCAAGGACGTTTCCACCCGCCGTCTCCACTCCGTAAAACCGTGTTCCATCCCTTGCCCTCGAGAACGGTGGTCTGAATCGGAGCAGGATGACCCAACGATGCAAAATGCCAGAATTTGAAGTCTTCCGATCCGAAGCCTTCCACCCAAGGATGGCCAGTTACACCCGAAACAAAATGCCGTGGCCCCATCCCTGCCACCCGTACGGTAATCTCCTGCTCCCCAATCCGGTAAACCCCTGGAGGTAACGTCAAAAAGAGTGCAACGGCACCATCCCTCACGGCGGAATCGATCTCCGCCTGATTCTCCAAATAAGCGTTCCAAGAAGGAATCACCACTGGAGCCCTTGCATCTTTTCGACGTGCTGTTGCTTTTGGGCCCAAAAGATTCAACCAAGCGCTTTTCCCCACGACTCCCTCTGGCACCCAAGGGGCAAGCTCCCCAAGACTCAGTCGCGGAAATACCCTCAACTCAATCGTACGATCATGGATCGGTTTTCCGGATGCGTCCAACAAGGTAGCTCCCACTTGGACGACCGATGTTTTTTCCACCTGAGGCATTTTGATTGAAAGGATTCCCTGACCCAACGAACTGCACGCAGGTACCTTGGCAGGAGCTTTTCCGTGAGCCACTCCTTTGCCATTTAGTTTCATTTCATAAACCCAACTCGCTCCTGTAAGTTTCTCCGCCGGATCGTGGGAAACCCATAACTCCACCGGCACCACTTCCCCCGACCAAGCTTGGGTTCGCGAGCAACGCAACGAAACTGCCGTTGGGCTAAGGGCATCCCGATATGCGAACCATGCTTTTTTGGGAACCCGGTCTACATCCATGATCGCCTTCATCCACCCGCAAGGCCAGGCATCGATGAAAAGGTGGATAGCGAAAGTGTTCATCCAAGTGTGCCGACGATAGGCCTCAGTCATTAACCGTGTGATCCACTCCTGATGCCGCTGGCTAGCTTCAATCCAACCCCCGGCATCTTTCGGGGTGTCGTACCAGAGAAAGTGAAAGTTCCAGCTTTGGGATTCAGCAAGAATCTGTGGCGTCCACGCGCTTTTGAGCGAGGACGGTTGCCAATCCCGTGGATAGTATTTTTTCATCACCCCGTGGGAATCAAGCCCTTCGGCTCCAAATTCTCCACACCCGAAATGCCAGCCCGGCTTCACGGGTAGCCAACCACCTGCCTCCAAGGCTCCAAGGTTGATTCCATGCCCGATATACCAACCGCAGTAGCAGTGATTGTCAGGCATCCCATACGGGGAGGGCGGATCATAATCCCCGTCGACACACTTGATCACCCGGTCTGGATTTTCCTGCCGTACGGCATCGATTCCCATTGAGAACATCCGCTCCATCTCGTTTCGGAGAATAAAACGGTGTGGCTTGGCAGCAGCCGCCGGCCTGGGTTCGTTAATGAAGGAGACCAGAATGTTCGAAGGATGGGCCCGAACATGTCGTTCCATCCGACTGCACTGGCGCACCACCTCGAGAAGCTGATTTCGCCGCACAGTAGCAAACATGGGCATATCGGTTTGCAGCAACAGACCTAAGCGGTCACACATATCATACACTTCTCGGTGTACTGGCCTCTGCGTCAGTCGCAGGAAGTTCATATGGGTTAGTTTTGCGAGAAGAACATCATCCCGTAGCTGATCCAGATTGCCCTCCATGACGCACCGCTCCAGATGCCCCATAGTGTTGGCACCGCGGAGCCGGATCTCTCGACCATTGAGATAGAATTTCCCTTTCGGTTTCGAATCCTCATCCTGACGAAAAGTCCGCATTCCAAAGGAGCGAGCCAGCCCATCCAGCACTTTTCCGCTCATGTCGACCAACTCAACCTGAGCCTGGTACAGCCAAGGGCTGTTCAGATCCCAAATCCGCGCCTTCGGCATTGGAACGCGAAGGGTGAAAAAATTTACCCCGTTCTCCATCTCGGCAGGAATTTCCGCCTTATGGTCCCCGTCCAGATCCCCAAAACCACGCAAGGTCCGGGCCGAGGGTTGATATTTCTCCTTCTCCAAAACAGTAGCGAGAAAGTTTTGGCCAAACACCGAAACCTGTAAAACAGCTCCCTCAGGCAAGCCCCGTCCCCGCTGAGTGACCTCGAGACGAATCTCCGCCACTTCCTCATCCGGCATGGGGCGAACCCACAAGTCGGTGATCTGAAGACGGGATCGTCCCTCCAAAAACACCCGATTCCATATGCCCATGCCAGCGGGGCAATGATGCCACCCCAACTCAGGCTCATTATATCCAAGTCCGGTCGCGGCGTAGATCTTGTCGCCGTTGATCGCCTGCCCGTCTTTCTGACTGCCCAGCATGGTGAAATCGTTCTCCACCCGAACCAAAAGAACATTTTTACCAGGGCGGAGAGCCTCTCGGCAGGAAAACTCAAACTCCTCGAAAAATCCCTCATGGGAACCCAGACAGATTCCGTTGAGATAGACCTGACAGGAGTAATCCACTCCGCCGAATCCAAGAACAACATCTTCCTGTGCAGCAACCGAACTCTCCAATTCAAATTCCGCCCGATACAGGGTGGCAGCCTTACCCAAAGGAGGACCGTAGTGGGGCAATCGAACCTCCTGCCACCCTCCCTTTCCTTCAAGAACCGAGGCAAATTCGCGGCGATCCAGATCCGATTCAACTCTCCATTGGAATCGGTGAATCTCCTGCGTAGTCCGGAGACTCTGCATCGCGGGAGCATGGGTTTCCAAAAAAGGCGCATGTTCGCGTCTCGCCTGAACCAAAGCTTCTTCTAAATCCTCTGCCGTTTCGATTTTTGGAGCCAAGGGGCGGGGTGAATCGAGAGGCCCCGTTTTCCAAGGGAGCTTTTTCTGCGGGCAGGTCGCTCGAGGAGCCGGCCGCAAACCGGGACGATGAGGAACCGCCGCCTGGATTGCGATCTCCGCGAAATAATCTTGGGCAGGAAGACGCGGCTTCATCTCTTTAGTGCGCGGCAACGCCCCCTAAAGTCGGACTTTCATTTTCGAAACCGGGAGGGCGATACCCTTGATCCCCACCTCGAACGAGCCACTCCCGATAGAGAAAGCAACACATCACAAAACCCGCGAAGGTACAGCCTCCACACCAGACATAAATGAAACGGTAATCTTTCACCGTTTCCAAAAGCCAGCCGGACAGGACGGGAGCCAAGGCGACTCCCAGAAATCCGAAAATCTGATTCGCGGTAAAGAACTGGCCGTAGTGAGTTCTAGGAAGAAGACGGGGCAAAATCGCCAAGTACGCCCCCATATAAACCGCCTGGGCCATGAAGTTCAAAATCAGCCAGAAGGTAAACGTCCCCTGATCACGGACAAAAAAGAAATTCCCAAAAAAAGTCAGGCTGGAAAGAAGCATCCCCACGATCCCGATTCGGAGGGGATGAAAACGGTCGACCAGAGGACCGACGAGAAAAAACACCGGCACTTGAATCAGGGAACACCAACCTCGCACCTTGCCAAAGGCCTCCAAGCTGAGCCCCAAAGTGGGTGCATACCCAAGATCCTGCCCCGGCTTCGTTCCGAAAAAGACGAGAAATGTCCAGAGCGGGACGACGGCACTCCAGAAACAGAAAGCTAGGGAGTAGGTCTTAAGATAAAAAACCTTCGAAAAACAATCGGTGAAGTAGGCTCGGGCCATCGCTCGGATCGATGTTTTGGCTGGGGGTGCAGGATAGGTTCCCTCCTCCACCCTCCAGACAAGTAAAAAGAAGGAAACGGCATAAAGCAGAGCGGAGATAATATAGATCCACTCGGTGTGGGTTTCTGCCTTCCCGAACATGAACCGATGAAAGACGAACGCTCCCAGCGCCCCTACCGCCCGATAACAACCCACAAATTTCCCCATCACCTCGGCAGGGATGACATCGACAAAAAGAAATTGATAGACCTGCATGATGTAAGTGTTGGCCACGATGAAAATCATCATACACCCCCCGATCCAACCGATCTGCAGGGACGCGACCGCTGTAGCTCCCGTCCATTTAGCGAGGATTGTGGAGATGGGTTGAGCCAAACCCAACCCAACCAAAGCCACTACCACCAAAGGGGTGGCAGCCAAAAGAAAGGGGCGCCGTCGACCCATCTTTCCCCGATGACGATCACTTTGGACACCGATCAAAGGATTGAGCAAAATCCCCAGAACCGCCGGCAAACTCCCCGATAAAAACCCGATCAAGGTGTCGGAAGCTTGCGCCCACCGCAACTGGAGGGGGACGAGAGAAGTGGGCAACTGCTCCATGATCTGGAGGCAAAGATCCCCCAACAACATCCAAAACATCACCGTCAAAAGAGCTTGAGGTCCATAAACCAAGGACCCGACCCGATACGACTTGCCCGTCCCCTTGTCAGTAGATGCCGTGGAAGGATTCATCTTATAAAATAGATACCCGCCTATTCAGGAAAGCCTTATTGGAACGATCGAAAAAATTGAAGGACACACTCTACAATAAAAGAGGCCACCCCCCTGCGTCAATTTACAATGGGCCTAATGTAATCAAAATAAATCAGAGATGTTAACTTAGGCTCATCTTTCGCCTGCTGCCGGTTGACTAGTGAAATGAGGCGGAACCAGAAAGGTCAAATTGTGGGTCGGCAGATGTTTCGCTCGATAGAGCAGCCGATCCAAAGCGGTATGAATTAGTTCGGGAAAATCGAGATCGATAACCTGTACCATTTCTGGCAATCCGCTAATTAAGGAGGGGTGATTACCCGCAACCACCATCCGAACTTTCCCATCGGACAATAGTTTGTGTCTCTCCAAAAGGTCCGCCAGTTCTTTTGCTCCCTGCTCCAGGGTCATGAAGATTCCGACAGGCCCTTCCTCTGCCAAACACGCATCAGCCACTTCGCTGAGATCGGAAAAATCTGTCACCGGATCGGGCCAGAAGCGACGAGCCGAGCCAGCAGCCATAGGCCGAGCCCAAGTTCGGGTCACGCTTCCAGCCTGCCCTGCCCGATCCAGCATCGCCCGACCTCGTACAATCAATGCTTCGTGAAAATAATCCCGGTTGTGAACGACCCAAAACGAGCGACATCCCGAAGCCGATAGAGACTGATAAGCCAAGCCTCCAATCGCGACGTCATTCACCGTCACGTGGTCGATTTTTTCAACCGGATGACCTGGCGCAAAGAGATGCACCGAGGGCACCAAGCTCGCCATCTTGGAAATACAGGCCCGCAGATTCTCACTAGGCCCAAACTCCATCAAAATCGCTCCATCGATTTGCCTGGATAGAACGCACAGCGGCACCTGATCTGCAGAGATCATCTGATCCAAGATCAGATTTAATTGCCGCTTCCGACAAGCATGCTGAAGTTCCTCCACCAAAATCGCCATAATCGGATCTTGAAAAACTTGCCGGCTCGAACCAATTGTCACCAAAGCAATCGAACCCAAACGCGGTTTTCGAGAACTTCCCAATTTCGGTTTTGGACCCGGACGAATGACCGGACGGACATAACCCATCCGGTCCATCGTTTGTCGAATGTGTTCTACCGTTTTTTGCTTAACCACCGCACTGCCGTTAAGAACTCGGGATACCGTCGCCCTCGAAACCCCAGCTAACTCGGCAATATCTGCAACATTAAGGTCCTTTGAGTTCAATGTAGCATTTGTATATTCAGCGCCCACCGAATAAAAGATTAAATTATCTATATTCTATATGCCTATAAATGAATGGCTTGCGGCATTTGCGAGGGTCGATTCGCTGCATTCACAGCTTTAATTAACCAATCCCGATCTTACGAGGTGATTGTAATCAAGCTTTGCCCAACAGATCCCGGCTTCCGCTGAGTTTCGGCCAAGTAAATCCGTAAACTGCCACCACTGCAAAGCAAGCCATAGGAACAAGAAATGCCGTCGACATATCTCGAACATCTCCTACCCAGCCCATCAACTTAGGCAAGAGGGCTCCACCCATAATCGCCATCACGATGAACGAGGATGCAAATTTCGATTTCTCCCCCAATCCATGGATTCCAAGAGCAAAGATCGTTGGAAACATGACCGACATAAAGAAGAAGCTCAGAAATAAAGCTCCTAACGAAAGCCATCCCAACTTCAGCACAATCCCCGCCATCATGACTACATTTGCCAATGCGTAGATGCCCATCACCTTATGAGCCGCCACCCTCGATAAAATCCATGCGCCCGTCGCCCGACCCAAAAGAAAAAGAGTGAATCCAAAATAAGCCAACAGCTTGGTCGCACCCTGCTCGCTCACATACCAGTTCCCCGCTTTCTCAGTCACACCCGCACTGCCCCCCAACCAAAAGTTATTTTTCCATCCTTCCCCCACAGCCGGAATTTCAGAAACCACATAGTTGATGAAAAAGGCAAAAATCCCTGCTTGGGCCGCGACGTAAAAAAACTGCGCCACCACCGCCATGACAAAGTGAGGACGAGACCAGATCGATTTCGAGGTTTCTGCAGCAGATTCGGTCTTAGAATACTCGTCGGGGACCTGAATCTCGGGCAACTGAACGAATAAAAAAATAACACCTAAGAGAAGGACTCCACCCGCAATCCCTGCATACGGAATCCAGAGCTGTTGGTGCGCTGCCTCAGCCCCTTCTGAAGAATAGAAAAA
>Ga0214921_10009405_pt1 | contig 12375 bp, 10 predicted proteins | sample LL1505_MetaG_FD_177992 | JGI IMG/M metagenome (GOLD analysis project Ga0214921, IMG submission 177992) | Freshwater microbial communities from Lake Lanier, Atlanta, Georgia, United States - LL-1505 | ecosystem: Environmental > Aquatic > Freshwater > Lake | place: USA: Georgia | collected... | reverse complement strand
CTCCTTTTATTCTTCTTAGCTCATCTCAAGCCCGATTTGGGGTTGAGGCTGCTCTAACCTGAGTCGATCTTACTCGAAAGGATGAGTCGGAGCGACTCAAGTTTGAGACATCCCGTATAACTCTGGGTTCGAGCTAGATATTCCCAAGCCCTAGAAGACGCCAGAAATTTCGCCAGTCGGCGCCTGGGGAAAGCCTTTTACAGTCGCCTTTCCTGCCGAAATTTCCACGCTTCCCCGTCCATCAAAAGAGCCTTGGCCTCGGTAGCCTCGCGTTATGCAAATCGCTCTGGCCTCCCTTTCGTACCTGATCACCCTGGTTGCGCTGGGGTTGTTGGCGGTGCGGGTGCCGCAGCTGATTGCGGTTTATCGCAAGGGACAGCCGGATCCAACGCGCAGCAATGATCGTGGCGCTCGATTTAAAAATATGTTGAAGGAAGTTTTGGGCCACACCAAGATGCTTAACTTCACTGCAACCGGAATTGCACACTGGTTTGTAATGATCGGCTTCGGTGCGCTCTTTGGAACTTTGGTAACAGCCTATGGTCAAGTTGTAAATCCTGATTTTGCGTTGCCGTTAATTGGTCATTGGGTTGTTTATGAACTCTTTGCTGAAACAATTGCGGCGCTAACTGGAATTGGAATTGTTACCTTAATTGGGATTCGCCAAGTTACACGTTTTCGCATGCTTAATCGTTTTGCTGGATCTGGAATGGGTAAAGCGTATTACGTTGAAGCAACAATTGTTGCGATTGTATTTTGTGTAATTGCGCTGCGTGGTCTTGAAGGTGCACTTGCTGGTGAAACAAGTTGGAGCTGGCACTACGCAATCTCTTGGCCAGCGGTTCTGGCATTTCAGGGTATGAGCGTTGCTGCGCTTGAGAACGCAATTGTTTGGGTGGCAACTGCAAAGATTGTTGTATCCATGGCTTGGTTCATCGTTATTGCAAGTAATTTAACAATGGGTATTGCTTGGCACCGCTTCTTGGCTTTCTTCAATATTTATTACAAGCGCAATAGCGATGGCAGCCCATCACTTGGTGCGCTTCCCGAAATGTTGTCACACGGTAAGCCGGTTAACTTTGAAGATCCTGCAGAAGATGATGTCTTTGGTTTAGGTAACCGCGGAGATATTTCTTGGAAGGGTCTGCTGGATATGACCAGCTGTACCGAGTGTGGTCGTTGCCAATCGCAATGTCCTGCTTGGCACACAGATAAACCGCTGTCACCAAAGCTTTTGATTATGGCGATGCGCGATCATGCAATGGCCAAGGTTATAGAAACTGAAGCCCTAGTAGGCGAAAACGCCCCTATTTCTCTTGATGTTTTATGGTCTTGTACCTCATGTGGTGCATGCGTAAATGAATGTCCGGTTGATATCGAACACGTTGATCACATTGTTAATATGCGTCGTTTCCAAGTTTTAGTTGAATCAGAGTTTCCATCTGAACTCGGTGGCACATTCCGTAATCTTGAAAAAGCTGGCAACCCTTGGGGTGCCAACAAACAAGATCGCGAAGGTTGGATCGCAGAATGTGATTTCCCGGTGCGCGTTGTTGAAGGTGTATTACCCGATGAAGTTGAATATTTATTCTGGGTTGGTTGCGCGGGCGCATATGAAGAACGCGCTAAGAAAACCACAAAAGCTGTCGCCGAACTTCTTTACATGGCTGGCGTTAACTTTGCTGTTCTTGGCAAGCGCGAAACATGCACTGGAGATCCTGCACGCCGTGCTGGAAATGAATTCCTATATCAAATTCTTTCGCGTGAAAATATCGAAACATTTAATGAAGTTTTTGCAGGGCGCCCAAGGGGCAAAAAGAAAGTTGTTGTTACTTGCCCACATTGCTTTACAACAATTGGTCGCGACTACGCACAAAGTGGTTTTGAATTAGAAATGCTTCACCACACTCAACTGCTTAACACTTTGATTAAAGAGAAGCGCTTGAAGCCAAGTCCACATAAGAGCGAACAGAAACTTACTTATCACGATCCTTGTTACTTGGGTCGTCACAATCAAATCTATGCACCACCACGTGAATTACTTGAAGCATCTGGTTGCGACATCACCGAGATGCCGCGTAACCAAGAGCGTTCATTCTGCTGCGGTGGTGGCGGTGGGCGTATGTGGATGGAAGAGAAGATTGGTACGCGCATTAATTTAAATCGCGTCGATGAAGCTATTTCAACTGGCGTCGATGAAGTTGCGGTTGCATGTCCGTTCTGTCGCGTAATGGTTGGTGACGGCATGGTTGCGCGCCAAAGCGATGTAGAAGTCTTGGATGTTGCACAAATTCTCTTGCGCAGTGTTAAGCAGGAATAAGGAATTAGAAGCGCAAGGACTGTAAAAGGTTTTTCCTCAGTCCTTAGCGAGAATTCCTTATTCTGAAGTTATCCACAGGCTCCATCCACAGTGTGGAGGAATTACAAGCGTGTAATTCGCAGCAATATCGCGGTAGTTAGGTAGCCCCCAACGAGGCCCCCAAGGTGCGCGCGCCAGTCGACTCCGCCCAGGATGAAGCCGAATACGAAGTTAAGGCCGACGATGACGTAGATATCGCGGACGCCTTCGTTGATGCGATTTCGCATAGCGATGAACGCCCCAAATAAACCAAAGATCGCACCGGATGCGCCGACTGAAACGTAGAGCTGGTTGGTCAGATAAATGGATGCGAGTGAACCGGTAAGAAGTGAAGTAAAGAAAATTACAAGAAAGCGCGCTTTACCAAGTGCGGCCTCGATGGGATTTCCTAAAACCAAAAGCGAGAACATATTGAAAAATAAATGTGTTAATCCGCCATGAACTAAGGCAACGGTAAACAGCCGCCAGAATTCACCAGAATCTACAAGCGGTCTAAAGAGCGCTGTGTAATCGTAAAACTTTGGATATACCAAGTTAAGTAAGTACGCAGCAGAAATTACCGTGATTAATGAGAGCGTTGCAGAACGCTTCATTTGGTACATAGTTAAGAGTTAAGCGATTGTGACGCTATTGATTACAACTGGTGTAACAGGAACATCTTGCGCACCTGTTGGAGTTGAACCGATCTTATCTACAACAGCCTGTGAAGCAGGATCTTTAACTGCTCCGAAGATTGTGTGCTTGCGGTTCAACCAAGTTGTTGGAGCAACGGTGATGAAGAACTGTGAACCATTTGTTCCTGGGCCTGAGTTGGCCATGGCAAGAATGTATGGCGCATCAAATTGAAGTTCGCCGTGGAATTCATCAGCGAATTGGTAACCCGGTCCGCCAAAACCTTTACCGAGTGGATCTCCACCTTGGATCATGAATCCTGCGATAACGCGGTGGAAGATTGTTCCGTCGTACAACTTTGCAGTTGTCTTCTTGCCATCGCGTGGGTCGGTCCACTCTTTTGCACCAGTTGCTAGCTCAACAAAGTTTGCAACGGTTTTTGGTGCGTGGTTTGGGTAGAGCTCGATAACAATGTCGCCGAGTGATGTATGTAAGGTCGCTGTAGAAGTCATGGGCGTAGATTACGACACTTTTTGCGTTGGTTTTACGGGTTACAAAGTTGGCATTGCGCTGGATCTATAGATTCGGCCAACGTTTTTCCTAATTCAGTGAATTCGCAACGGCCACATCCTTGAATCTCTTGGGCAAGGGCTCCCTCTGAAATCTCGCCACATTCTTGGCAAGGTAGGCCTTTTTTGTGGCTTACAACGCCCCAGCCTGGTGCGGCGCATTCGGGACAGAGATGGATAAGGCGGAGCGCTAACTTCTCAGCAAGCGCTGTGATGTTCTTTTGTCGAGAAGGAGAACAGTGCGCCCTTAAATCACTTTCTAAAACAAGGGTTGGAAAATCCTTAAGACCTTTGAGTATTGCTAGATCAAGCGATTTTCTATCTCTGATTCCTTTTTCGCAGAAAGAAACTTGCTTATCTTCGGAGCGAAGAATTAGCGCATGGTTTGGGAAGTCAGCCTGGGTTAGAAATTTGTCTATCTCTGATTCTTTTGAAATCTTTGTAGTTTGAGCAACTATCTCGGTAGATCTTAAACTTTCGATGATTACTAGTGAGCGCTCCTGATCAACTAGCGCCATTAATTCGATATCTGAATTGATAAATGGCAATAATGGATCGGCGCCAATACTTCCTTCGGAGGCGATGCCGATTGGGTTACCGCTTACCGATATTCCGAGCTCTGCTTTCTTTATAACAACTTCGCGAACGCTTCCGACGCGTTCTATCTCCCCACTGAAGGTTCCTAATTCATCGGTATCGACGCTGACTTCTTCGACCCTCATCTCTAAATGTTTTGAGAAAGCAGGGGATACAAGAATTCCCTTATTGTGTTTGGTGGCTATTACCGCTTTAGCGCCTCGGTAAGGGTGGTTCGGTTCAATCATTTTTCTGTAAATATTTTTAACAGTGAACCTATTGGTTTTTGGGCCTCATTGGGGTGGCGGAAATTCTTATTTGGAAGTATCCGATAATGATTGCGTCTACCTATTCGTTCTACGGAGATGTATTTAGCTTGCTCAAGATCTGAAAGTATTGAGAGCGCGCTGCGCTCAGTGATTCCAACCGCCTCAGCGATATCACGAACCCGAGAATCTGGATGGTTGTGTAAATGAACCAGTATGTGGCCGTGGTTAGAGAGAAAGGTCCACTCAGGTAAAGAGTCCGCTTTCTTCATACTTTAAGTATACCTGATAATTGACTCATGAATTCTATTTCATGTATAGTTGCGCTAGGAGGTAATTATGAGCACTTGGTCTATCGCACAAGCCAACCTGACATCGGTCGGTGTATTGGGTTTTATCTTTGGTTTCCTGGCATCGCGGATAAAGAGCGATGTTCGAGTTCCGGATGCTATCTACCAATTTCTTTCGATTTACCTGCTTTTTGGTATTGGACTAAAAGGTGGCCACTCGCTTAAATCGACACCATTTCAGGAGCTGTTACTACCGGCTTTTGCAACGCTAGCGTGTGGCGTATTAATTCCTTTATTGGCTTTTACTTTTTTGCGGTTCGTACGCGCTCTAAATGGTGTCGACCGAGGTTCTATTGCAGCTCACTACGGCTCTACTTCACTCGTAACTTTTTCTGCAGCAATTTTATTCTTGGAAAGTAACTCGATTTTTGTTGAAGGATTCGCTCCAGCGTTGCTTACGCTGATGGAAATCCCCGGGCTTATTGTTGGAATTTTTCTGGCCTCTCGTTCACTGACCTCAAAAGTTGGTTGGGCTGAAACTATGCGTGAGGTTCTACTTGGGAAAACAGTATTGCTTCTTATTGGTGGTTTATCCATTGGGTTTATAACAAGCGATCAGGGTTATGGAAAAGTTAGCCCGTTCTTCGTAGATTTGTTAAGTGGTTTTCTTGTTCTCTTTTTGATCCACTTGGGATATCTCGCAGGTAGCAGCTTCTCTGAGATTAAATCTGTTGGTAAACCTTTGGTTATCTTTGCAGTTCTCTTCCCGATCTTAAGTGGCGCAATTGGTGTTGGTGCAGGTTCGTTAATTGGTTTAAGTGTTGGTGGCGCAACGATGTTAGGTGTTTTATCGGCGAGCGCTTCTTATATTGCAGCCCCTGCAGCAGTTTCTGTAGCTCTGCCTCAAGCGAGTAAAACAATTGCGTTGATGTCGAGTATCGGAATTACATTTCCGTTTAACTTAATTTTGGGTATTCCGATTTACTATCGCTTTGCCGAGTTGCTTGGATAGTTGTTGTGGAGACCAGTTTTACTGGCTCCAAATTAAAAATTGTGGAGACCAGTTTTACTGGCTCCAAATTAAAAATTGTGGAGACCAGGGGAATCGAACCCCTAACCCCCGCCTTGCAAAGGCGGTGCTCTACCAATTGAGCTAGGTCCCCGTATTAGAACGGGTGGGCCCAGGTGGACTTGAACCACCGACCTCTTCCTTATCAGGGAAGCGCTCTAACCAGGCTGAGCTATGGGCCCGCAAGAAAGATCACTCTTTATTGCAGAAGCGCTAGGTTACTTGAACTTCTTCAAGAGACCAAAACGCGCCTTAGCGCAGGTGGGCAAGACTAGCGTTATTTCGCTGAAATCTCATCTTCCTGGTTCTGTGTAACCGAGACCAACACAACGCCTTCGTCGAGGTTTACCAAGCGAACACCCATTGAATCGCGGCCAGTCTGGCGGACCTCCGCAGCTGGTGTGCGCATAACAGTTCCGGCTGATGTGATCGCCAAGATTTCATCGGTATCTGCAAGAACAAGTGCGCTAACAAGTGAGCCGCGTGAATTTTCATCGATCTTCGCAGCTTTAATACCAATGCCACCGCGACCTTGCAAACGATATTCATCGAGTGGGGTTTTCTTTCCGTAACCACCATCAGTTGCTGTAAATACAAAAGAAGTTGTGGTTTGTGCATCAATTCTCGCCATTGTTAAGAGTTCATCATCGGCACGGAACTTCATTCCAATTACACCGCTAGTTGAGCGACCCATTGGCCGAAGTGATTCGTCATCTGCAGCAAAGCGAAGTGACATTGCTTTCTTAGAAACTAATAGCAATTCATCGCCCTTGTTAACAAGGGCTGCAGATACAACTTCATCGACAGGCTTCAGTGAGATTGCGATCAGGCCGCCGGTGCGAGGTGAGTCGTATTCGGTAAGCGGAGTCTTCTTAACAAGACCTGTTTTAGTTGCAAGGACCAGATATGGAGATGCATTGTAATCTTTAAACGACAGGACTTGTGCAATTAACTCATCTGGTTTGAAGGCCATCAAGTTTGCAACGTGTTGTCCGCGCGCATCGCGACCGGCATCTGGAAGTTCGTGAACCTTGGCGCGATAAACACGGCCTTGGTTGGTAAAGAACAATAACCAGTCGTGGGTGCTGGCAACAAAGAAGTGATCAACGACGTCATCTTGCTTTAGCGCCGCGCCTTTTACGCCACGCCCGCCGCGACGTTGTGATTTGTAAAGATCTGCGTTGGTGCGCTTGGCATATCCGCCACGGGTAATTGTTACGACTGCATCTTGATCTGGAATTAAATCTTCAGCAGAGAAGTCGCCTTCGCTGGCCACGATTTGGGTGCGGCGTTCATCGCCATACTTTGTCGTTAGGTCGGTGAGCTCAGAAACGATTATTTGGCGCTGTTTTGCTTCGCTGGCCAGGATCTCGTTGAGTTCGACGATATCGGCCATAAGTCCGTTGTATTCGTCGTTGATCTTCTGGCGCTCGAGGGCGGCGATACGGCGCAACTGCATATCGAGAATTGCATTTGCTTGTACTTCATCGACATCGAGTAACTTCATTAAACCGGTGCGCGCTTCTTCAGGCGTTGTAGATGCGCGGATTAAAGCGATAACGGCATCGAGTGCATCAAGTGCCTTGAGGTATCCCTGCAAGATATGGGCGCGTTTTTCTTTTTCAGCTAAACGATATTTGGTGCGGCGGATGATTACTTCAACTTGATGCTGGATATAGAACTTGATGAATTCATCTAAGCGAAGGGTGCGAGGTACGCCATCGACTAGCGCCAACATATTTGCACCGAAGGTATCTTGCAATTGAGTTTGTTTGTAAAGGTTATTTAATACAACTTTAGGAATTGCAGATGATTGAAGAACGATTACTAAGCGTTGGCCAAGGCGCTCATTACCTTCATCGCGCACATCGGCGATTCCTTTGATCTTGCCATCTTTAACCAATTCAGCAATCTTAAGTGCAAGGTTGTCTGGGTTGACTTGGTAAGGAAGTTCGGAAACTACAAGACAGGTGCGCTTATTGATTTCTTCAACCTGCACAACTGCGCGCATAGTGATTGAGCCGCGGCCAGTGCGGTAAGCCTCTTCGATACCAGTGCGTCCAACAATTAAAGCTTTAGTTGGGAAATCTGGGCCTTTAACAATTTTAAGAAGTTCGGCTAACAACTCTTCTGGTTTTAAATCTGGGTTTTTAAGTGAGTAGATAACGCCTTCAGTAATTTCGCGAAGGTTATGTGGTGGAATATTTGTTGCCATTCCAACTGCGATACCTGCAGAACCATTTACAAGAAGGTTTGGAAAACGACTTGGTAGAACATCTGGCTCTTGTGAGCGGCCGTCGTAGTTTGGTGAGAAACTAACGGTGTCTTCATCGATATCGCGCATCATCTCCATCGCGATAGGAGATAAACGTGCTTCGGTGTAACGCATTGCCGCAGCGGGATCGTTGCCAGGAGAACCGAAGTTTCCATTGCCATCCACGAGTGGATAACGCAGTGACCAGTGTTGGGCTAAGCGAACAACGGTGTCATAGATCGCGGTGTCACCATGTGGGTGGTAATTACCCATTACATCTCCAACGATGCGTGAAGATTTGTAATAGCCCTTATCTGGACGATAACCCGCGTCATACATCGCATACAAGACGCGGCGGTGAACAGGCTTTAAACCATCGCGAACATCTGGCAAGGCGCGACCAACAATGACTGACATTGCGTAATCAAGATACGAACGCGCCATTTCGACTTGCAGGTCAACAGTTTCAACGCGATCAAAGTCATCGCCGGGATTAACCATGCCGGTGCGATCGACTGGGGTTACATCTTTTGGTTTTTTATCGTCAGCCATTAGATATCCAAAAACCTTACATCTTTAGCGTTGCGTTGAATAAATGCACGGCGTTGTTCTACATCTTCACCCATAAGCACTGAGAAGAGATCATCAGCAGCTGATGCATCTTCAAGAGTTACTTGAATTAACACGCGGTGTTCTGGGTCCATTGTTGTATCCCAAAGTTCTTTGGCAGGCATTTCGCCAAGACCTTTAAAGCGTTGGATACCGTCATCTTTAGGTAAACGTTTTCCGGCATCCAGACCAATCTTGATCATGCCATCGCGTTCGCGATCAGAGAATGCGTACTCAACTTCATCTTTGCCGCCCCATTTAATTTTATAAAGAGGTGGTTGCGCCAAGTAAACAAAGCCTTTTTCAATCAATGGGCGCATAAAGCGGAATAACAAAGTAAGTAGCAATGTGCGGATGTGTTGACCATCAACGTCAGCATCGGCCATCAAAATAATTTTGTGATAACGAAGTTTTTCAATATCGAAATCTTCGTGAACACCTGTGCCAAGTGCGGTGATCAGGGCTTGTACTTCGTTATTTTGTAGTACGCGATCGATGCGCGCTTTTTCAACGTTAAGGATTTTTCCGCGGATTGGCAGCACAGCTTGGTTACGTGAATCGCGTCCACCTTTAGTGGAACCGCCTGCTGAGTCACCTTCAACGATGTAGAGCTCACACTTAGATGGATCAGTCCATTGGCAATCTGCGAGCTTTCCAGGCATGCCGCGGCCTTCGAGTAAACCTTTGCGGTTACGTGATAAATCGCGGGCTTTTCGAGCGGCAACACGGGCAGCTGCGGCATCGATGCTCTTGCGAACAATGTCTTTGCCTTCTTGTGGGTTCTGTTCAAACCATTGAGTTAGAAATTCATTTACTGCTTTTTGGGTAAATGATTTTGCTTCAGTGTTACCGAGTTTAGTTTTTGTCTGTCCTTCAAACTGTGGTTCACCGAGTTTGATTGAAACAATTGCTGTTAAACCTTCACGGACATCGTCACCAGTTAGACGGTCTTCCTTTTTGCGGATAAACCCTGCTTCTTCGCCGAATTTATTTACAACAGATGTAAGTGCGGTGCGGAAACCTTCTTCGTGGGTTCCACCTTCGTGGGTGTGAATTGTATTTGCGAAGGTGTAAACAGATTCAGAGAAACCAGCGTTCCATTGCATCGCGATTTCTAGGGAAAGTTTGGCTTTTTTATCTTCGGCTTCAAAGAAGATAATTGATTTGTGGGTTTCACCGCGGGTTGAATTTAGATGTTTTACGAAATCTGCAATACCACCGTCGTATTTATAGTTAACGTGAAGTGGCTCGCCTTTTTCGTCGACATGGCCAGGGCGCAAATCGGTAAGTGTTAAACGTAAGCCTTTATTTAAGAACGCCATTTCACGAAAACGTGTTGAGAGAATTTCAAATGAGAAATCTGTGGTTTCAAAAATTTCGGCAGATGGCCAGAAGCGAACTGTTGTTCCGGTCTTAGTTGATGCTTCACCTTTTTTAACTGGCGCAGTTGGAACACCGAGTTTGTAGCTTTGCGACCAGAAGAAGCCATCACGTTGTACATCAACAGAAAGATCTGTTGAAAGCGCGTTAACAACTGAGATACCAACGCCGTGCAATCCACCAGAGACTGAATAACCACCGTCACCAAATTTTCCGCCGGCGTGTAAAACTGTAAGTACAACTTCAAGTGCTGGCTTCTTCTCAACTGGGTGGATATCAACTGGGATACCGCGTCCGTTGTCGATACATTGAAGTGAGCCGTCTTCCATTAAAGTCACGTTGATTTCATCGCAGTAACCGGCCAAAGCTTCATCTACAGAGTTGTCTACGACTTCATAAACCAGGTGGTGGAGGCCGCGTTCGCCGGTTGAGCCGATATACATGCCGGGGCGTTTGCGAACCGCGTCGAGGCCCTCAAGGACGGTGATGGAGCTAGCGTCGTATCCGCTGGTCTTTTCAGACACTCAAGGCTCCTTCACAAATCAGGTTCTGGGCTTAAAACCGCCCTAGAAGGGGAATTCCCTTAATTAGCCTTGTAATCCTATCGGTAAATTGAAATGGCGCTAGCCACAATAAGCCTTGGCTGTGGGAAATGCGCCATTTTCCGCGCACGGGTGAGGGTTCCTAGTGGGTGAAGAGCTTTTCGCGCCTTTAACCGTAAGTATCGCGGGGGCCGCGCTCGTTTTTAATTGTGCGAAGCCCGCGCTTCCAAGATGGGGCCTGTGGGCCGATGAAGCTAAGAGTTTGAACGCCGGCATCGGGAGCGCTTTTTTGAACTGAGTGAACTAAATCTAAACCAACTGCGGTCAATTGTGTGGCCCAAGCAGTTGATGAACATTGCACTAAAAGTGCGCCATCAAGAAGTGAGAGTGGTGTTGTGTGAGATGCGATTTCATCGCCGACGATTGATTTCCAATTTGAGAAGAGTGTTCCTTCAGCAATTCCTAAATGCCAATCGCGTTGTGCAATTAAATCTGTAATTACCTCGTTGATAAGAGTTGGGTCGCCAGGTTGTGAAGTTCGCTCTTCAATAACTTTTGTTTTTTTAATAAATCCGGTTTTGTAACTACGAAATAAATCTAGGGCGAGATCGCGTTTAGCCATTGGCCGCCCTTTCTTTACTTACTAAACCTGGTGAAACGTAGTACTTGCTAGATAGTAGTTCTGCTGGCAGATCGCTTTCAACTGCTGCGGTAATAATTGTTTGCTCTGCCATTTTTGTGACTGAAGTTAACTGGGTGCGGCGAGCGGTATCTAACTCAGCGAAGATATCGTCAAGAATCAATATTGGTTCAGCGCCCTCTGTTTTAAGTAGGTTAAAAGAACCAATCCGTAAAGAAATTGCCATAGACCAAGATTCGCCATGGCTGGCATAACCTTTTGCGGGAAAGTCGCCTAGTTGTAGGTGAAGGTCATCGCGGTGTGGGCCGATTAACGATGCTCCACGTTCGCTTTCTTGCCGAGCTACTTCACTTTGCCGAGCGGTTAACGTTTGAATATTTTCTTCAGTGTTTGTAGTTAAACCATCTGTAGCAGATTTATAAGAGATAGAAGCTGCTTTTACCTCATTTAAATTTGCATAGTTTGCGGTTACATAAGGGTTTAATTCGCCAACTAGCGCTATTCGTTCAGCGCTTAATTGTGCGCCTAGATTAATGAGTTGTTCCGTCCAGGGAGCAAGTGCATTTTCAGGTGCGCGGGTTTTTAATAAAGTGTTGCGTTGTTTTACTACGCGGTCATAGTCAGAGATAACTCCGGCAAGTCGGGGGCTGCGCATAATTAATAGTTTGTCTAAGAAATCGCGGCGGTGGGTTGGTTCGCCGCGAACTAGATCTAAATCTTCAGGGGAGAAGTAAATTACCTGTAAGGCGCCTAATATTTCGCGTTGTGATTTTGTAGGGTTCTGATTTAAACGAGCGCGGTTTGCTTTTCTGGCATTTATCTCAAGGTCTACTTGTAAGGTGCGGTCTTCGCGTTCGATCTCAGCCCGAATGATTGCTTGATCGGCGCCAAGGTGTAGCAGAGGCAAATTTTGTGAGACGCGGTGTGATGAAAGGTAGGCGAGATAAATCAAACTTTCGGCGATATTGGTTTTGCCCGAACCATTATTGCCGATGAAGGTAGTTGGGCCGGGCGCTAATTCCAACTCAAGGTTTTTATATGAACGGAAATTAGTCAGCGCTAATTTTTTAACGCGCACTTAAGTGGCCTTAAGAGGCGTAGCGCATCGGCATCAAGAGGTAGCGATAGTTTTCGATTACCTTGCCATCGCGCTCTGATTTACCCATGAGGATCGCTGGTTTATTAGAACCAGTGAATGAAATTTGTACA
>Ga0214921_10009404_pt1 | contig 12377 bp, 13 predicted proteins | sample LL1505_MetaG_FD_177992 | JGI IMG/M metagenome (GOLD analysis project Ga0214921, IMG submission 177992) | Freshwater microbial communities from Lake Lanier, Atlanta, Georgia, United States - LL-1505 | ecosystem: Environmental > Aquatic > Freshwater > Lake | place: USA: Georgia | collected... | reverse complement strand
GCCGTGTGAATTGGCGACCAACGACAACCGCTGCATGAGTTCATCCGGAGAAAATGTGGTAACCGTAGCCATGTCTGCCTCCTGAGAACGAGCCGTGAGAAGGGTGGTCAGGGGAATACTACGCACGGGGTGATCCCATATTCCTGGAATCACCGCAGGCGGCGTCGTTCGGTTGCGACACCTCAGCGGACATTCGTCATGAGTGCGGGCTGGCAGATCGGTGAGCTGTCGGTTTCGCCGAATGGAATAGACTGCTGAAAAGCCGAGTGAGTGAGATGGCTACAACGAACCCCGTAACCATCTACCAGTTCAAGGTCAGCGTATAGTTGACGTGTTCATAAAACGCACTCAGATGCCCCACAAGAAGTCCGACCTGCCAACGAAACTCTGCTCGGCGTGCCAGCGACCGTTCGCGTGGCGGAAGAAATGGGAGCGGTGCTGGGAGCAGGTGCGGTATTGCAGCGAGAAGTGCCGAAGAGCCAAGGAGTCTGGCTGAAGCACGGTCGGCATACGTTGGGGCGGTGGGCGGTGCTGAGGGTTCTCGAGGCCCGCCAGTTTCTTCTTTCCACGTGGCAGTGGTTGCCTCCCTTGGTTTGCTCCACTCCCAGATCCTCTCTCTGGAAGTGGTGCTGTTTAAAGGGGGGCAGGTCAATCGATCATCTTTTCGTAGAGGCCGAGAACGCCCTATTCTTCCTCCAGCAGTTTGGGATTGAGCAGGCGGACCTCTTCGCAGTACGTATCTGCGTCCTCGTGCTCAAGAGCCCGGAGGGCTTTTGCGCGATAGGCGAGGATCTCGATATAGAACTCGTCGTCATGGCATTTTGACCGGAAAGCCTCGAGATACTGCGGCAAAACTATCCGCCGCACTTCCTTGTCGTTCAGCACTTCGTCATAGAAATAACGCACATCATCTCCTGGGGTCGGTAGCTCGTCGCCATCTGGCTCACCAAACTCGCTGACCTCACGGAACGATTCCGTCGTTTCGCAGTACTGCCCGGGGGGCCAGCGATTGAGAGCACTCAGAGCGTAGAGCACGTATGGCGCGTCATCGCTCAAGTCATGCCAGCCTGCTGATTCAGGCTGTGAGGATTGTCCGAGAAGCATGATCGCCGTATGGATCGCCCAACTCTGCAGCGAGGATTCAAGGGCATCCGCAGCCTCCCTGTACGCGCCGTTGCGGTACTCAGCAGCACCCAGAAGTCCGAAACAAGGCCACTGTTCGTCAAATGATAATTCTGCGACGTGGTGCATCGTGCGCCTCACCGTTTGTACTGATTCTGCAAAGAGGCCGTCCTCGAATTGTGCGTAGCCTTTGAGCAGCAGCGCATCACGATGGTCGTGTTCGGATGCCAAAATCTTCTCACAATACGTCATGGCCTCTCGGTACTGCTTGAGGTGACACAGACAATTCGCGGCAAGCCACCATGCCTGCACCGAACCTGTTTGTTCAGCGACGTGAGGCTGCAACCTCACCATGGCGTGCTCATATTTCTCACTGGCCATGAGTTGTTCGATTTCGTCGACAGAGTCTTGGTCCATAGCCCCTCCCTCACGAAGCGTCACGACTGACCTTGGCCTGCCCCCCCCACGAATGACGCTGCGAACTAAGGTATGGGGTTGCCCGTCAATAGACCAGCCCCGTGCGGCTGCGGAGGCACAGTCGTAGCTGCTGCACAGGGCTGCAGCGTCTCTGCTGAGTGTATCGAGCGGATCGTCTCACACGGCCACTGCTCACCGGATGGCTTCTGGTACGACCAAGATCAGTCCGAGTGGGTGCTGATGCTCAAACGGGCAGCCCGTATCGAGTTCGAAGACCGAGCACTGGAACTGCGGCCTGGGGACCCTATCAATATCCCTGCCCACCACAGGCATCGTGTAAAATGGACGACACCAGATGAGCCCACGATCTGGCTGGCGGTGCATTACCGAGACGAGAGCTGAAGCCGGCCTATTCTTTTGGTAGTTCTTTCGAGCCCGGGTTCCACTGAATCGGGCCAACCGTCGAGCGTGGCGAAGGGGCTGGTAACAACGCAGGTCTTTTGCCACTCCAAGGCAGCGTGGTGGTGCGGCCGTCACGGGCTCTAGGCCGGTCAGCGCAAGAGCGGCGGCAGGCGTCGCAAGAGTGCCCGGAGCGGTGCCGTCTCCCCGTAGTCGCACCCATGCGTAGAATCATTGCCAGAGATGGTAAGCACGCCTTGGGATAGGCGATTTTCCATTCCCGCCAAACGCTTTTGGCGTGATGCAATAAATCTCAGACTTTTGGTGAGTGATTCACCGCGACAAGGTAGGTTGACGTCATGAGTCTTCATGTGAAAAAAGGCACCGACTGGAAATCCGTCTACGCTCAGGCCAGGTCGTTGGCGCCAGAAGCCTTCGAGTCGGATCGCATCAACAACCTCATTATGGGCGAATGGGCTTCGGTCGGAACACCTTCGACCCACGTGAATCCAGTCGACCAAATGCCGATTGAAGGTCCGCCTAAGATCGACCATCAAACCGCTATCAATGCCGTAGCGGCGGCTGCCCGCCAGCACAAGTCCTGGGGTTTAGTGAATCTCGACGAGCGCAAGGCACGGGTGAAGGCTGCATTGGCTGGTCTACGCGAAGCTCGCGACACAATTGCTCTCCTCTTGGTCTGGGAGATTGGCAAACCGTGGAGACTGGCGTGCGCTGATGTCGACCGCTGTATCGACGGAGTGGATTGGTACCTAACCCAAATAGACCGCCAGCTCAAGGGTCGTTCACCACTCAGCGGGCCGATTTCCAACATAGCGTCATGGAACTACCCAATGAGTGTTCTTGTTCACGCAGAGTTAGTCCAGACGCTGGCCGGAAACGCTGTCATCGCGAAAACACCCTCCCAGGGAGGATTTCACTCACTCACCCTTGCCCACGCAATGATGGCTCGGGCCGGCTTGCCGGTAACTCTTGTGAGCGGCGTTGGTGCTGAGTTGAGTGACGCACTGGTCTCTTCGCCTGAGCTAGGTGCCTTTGCCTTTGTTGGCGGAAGGTCGAATGGCCGTGCCACACTCGAACGCCTTGCCGACTTCAACAAGCGTCACATTTTGGAACAAGAAGGTTTGAATGCCTGGGGGGTGTGGGATTTCAGCAAATGGGATTACCTCGCTCCCCTCATTCGAAAAGGCTTCGAGTATGCGAAGCAACGGTGCACCGCGTACCCGCGGTATGTCGTCCAGCGACGACTTTTCCCGGCTTTTCTCGAAATGTACATGCCTATCGTGAAAGGGCTGAGGTTTGGCCACCCTTTGGCGGTAGAGAATGACAACGACGAACTTCCAGACCTCGAGTTCGGTCCAGTGATTCACAAGACCAAAGCGGATCAGCTGCGGGCCCAGTTCAACGAGGCAATCAACACGGGAGGAATTCCTCTCTACAACGGAAATCTCGACCACGGTCGATTTATTTCGGGACAAGACATTTCAGCCTATGTTGCCCCCGCCGCTGTTCTCGAACCACCTCGGGCGTGGTCGCTGCACCACTCTGAACCGTTCGGCCCGATTGACTCCATTGTTCTGGTGGATACAGAGGCTGAATTCATCGCCGCGATGAACGTGTCAAATGGAAATCTCGTTTCTTCCGTGGCTACCGATGACATGGTTTTCGCGAAGCGCGTTCGCGAAGAAGTATCGGCCTTCAAATTTGGAGTCAACGTAACCAGGTCTCGGGGAGATCGCGACGAGGTGTTTGGAGGGCTTGGCGCTTCGTGGCGCGGCGCATTCGTCGGTGGAGACTTGCTTGTCGACGCAATCACTGATGGCGAGAGGCCCATTTACGGAAACTTCAAGGGTGGATCTCGATTCCCCGAAGGACTAGACCTTTAAGGCTTGGCCAGCGACGGAGCGAAAAACCGCACGAGCAATCCGGATTTCGGCAGCAAGGGAACCGATAAGGCACCCGCCATCCGGACCGTCAGCGGAATGTGCGATGCATTCAGCCATTCGAGCACGGGTAAGGCTGCACTGCTGTATTTACGGAGTTGCCACCCCGAATACAAAGACAAGAAATCGAGCGTCAGCCCCGTTTCGTCAGCACTGATCACGACCGGACGACCTTCGAAAGTTCCCGTGAGTCGCCCGGCCAAGATCAGTTTGGGGACGCACCTGTGTCCCGCGTGCGAATCTTCATCGTCCCGTGCAGAACCCACTCGGCATGCTCGGCTGACGGGCCTGTGCCGCTGGGGATTTTGATGTGCATGTTGTCGAACTCATACGTGATCTCGGCGCGGCGACCGGTGAGGTTGTCGTAGAGGCCAATCAGAAGGTCTGGCCAGTTATTGGCATGGTCGTTGGGCATCGGGCTGCTCCGGGAAGGTGTTGAAACAACGGGATTCTAGCCACAACACGCAGAAAAAACCTGAGGGGGTGTGATCACAGCCCGATTGCGGCTCTTTTTACCCTCTCCACTGACCTGCTCCCTACACGGGCCGCTCGTCCTCCGGGAGCGGTTTGATGTCCGGCATGCCACCGAGATTCCGGCTTGAGACGCGATAAAACTCCCAGCAAGACTGGTGATGCGTGTCGAAGCCGACAAAGACACCAATCGCGTTGACGCCGTCTGCGAGTACCTCACGAACGAGAAGAGAGAGACCTGCCGTTGGGCTTCGATTATGAACGGCAGTCAGAGAGTTCTGTCTGGGCCGGATGCCTTGATGCCACAGCCCTGAAATCCGGCAGTAGGATTCGGCTTCACGGTGGGTGCGAAAAAGTGGCAAAAACTGGAACGGATCGCCTGTGATTTGCCTCTGATCCCCGAGTATCTGTGGGTGGCCGGATCGAACAATGTGCCAGTCGGCGGCAGTCATAAAAAGTGCTCCGTCAGAACATTGCCGTCCATCGGCAACATAATAGGCCGGTGTCGAAGTGGAGCAAACGATCATGCCGGCCGTCTTGATGGCGTCGCGTAGGCGGCTGCCTCCTATGATGCACCGATTGGTCCAGCGGTGCATTCGCCCCGTTTCCTTACTTCTCCAGTGTTCATCATCATGAGCGATGCAAACAGTCCGGCTGTCGTCTCTAAAGACACGGTCGGCGTGACAGGGGCGACCGGCTATGTCGGTGGTCGCCTTGTGCCCGCTCTCCTCGAGGCGGGATACCGCGTTCGCTGTCTCGTGCGGGAGCCCAGGAAACTCGACGCCCGACCGTGGCGGCACCACCCGCACGTCGAGGTGATTGCCGTTGATATCGTCGACTCCGCAGCCGTCACCACTGCCCTGCGGGGCTGCCGGGCGGCCTACTACCTGGTGCACTCGATGGCGGCTACCGGGGGTGCCTATGCGGATCACGACCGGCTACTCGCCGCCGGCTTCGCCCGGGCCGCCCGCGATGCCGGTCTGTCGCGGATCATCTATCTCGGTGGCCTCGGGGAGATGGGGCCGGACCTCAGCGAGCACCTCCGTTCGCGGCGGCAGGTTGAGCACGAACTCGCCTCCTGCGGCGTGCCGGTGACAACCTTTCGGGCGGCGATGATCATCGGCTCCGGCTCGGCGTCGTACGAGATTCTTCGCTATCTCGTCGAGCGCCTTCCAATCATGGTGACGCCCAGATGGGTGACAACCGAGAGCCAGCCGGTGGCGATCGCCGACGTATTGCACTGGCTCGTCCGCTGCCTTGAGGTGCCCGAGACAGCTGGCAAGACACTGGAGATCGGCGGACCCGACGTGATGCCCTACTCTGAACTGATGCGGGTGATGGCCGAAGAACTGGGGCTCCGCCGGCGTATCATTCTGCCGGTGCCCGTGCTCACGCCGCGGCTGAGTTCACTGTGGATCAATTTGGTCACCCCGGTCTCCTATCGGATCGCGCGGCCTCTGGCCGAGGGGCTTAAGAATCGTGTAGTCGTCACCGACGACACCACCCAGCGGCTGATGCCGCACCATGCTCTGGGAGTGCGCGAGGCAATCCACCGCGCGAAGGTGAAGATCGACCGGCACGCGGTGGAGACCCACTGGAGCGTCGCGGGGCCCGTGCCGGGAGACCCCATTTGGGCGGGGGGCACCGTCTTCACCGACAAGCGGGTGGTGGACATCGCCGCGGATCCGGCGAGCGTCTACGCAGCAGTCTGCCGGATCGGAGGGGGAAATGGCTGGTATGCCGGCGATGTGCTCTGGCAGTTGCGAGGATGGCTCGACAAGTTCGTGGGCGGGCCAGGGCTGCGCCGGGGCCGGCGGCATCCGGAGATGGTGGAGTTTGGTGAAGCACTCGACTTCTGGCGGGTAGTGGGCATCGATCGGGACAAGTCACTTTCCCTCCGGGCGGAGATGAAACTGCCGGGCGAGGCGCAACTCGACTTCGCGATCGAGGAGATCGACGCCCAATCGAAGCCACCGCTGACCCGGCTGGTCATGACGGCCCGCTTTCGCCCTAGTGGACTATTGGGCATTCTCTATTGGTATTCCGTTGTGCCGTTACACGAATTCGTCTTCGGCGGCATGCTCCGCGGAATCCAGAAGACTGCCGAAGCGATGTACTGCTCCACCGTGATCGGCAGCGTCGAGTCTCCTTCGCAGCAGTACGCTCCCGGCTACGGCCGCGCCCGTCTCTGGCTGGGGATGAGCGCTGTGGGCTCTATGGTCGTGCTGGCGACCGTGGGCCTAGCACTCGGACTGCCACGTCGACTCCTGTCTTCCTCAGAAAACCTCGGGGGAGAGGTGATGGGGCTGGCCGGCTTCGTGCTGGTATACGCGGCCCTGCACATTCCGTTCGATCTCTTCGGCGGCTACTTGCTACCGAAGTGGTACGGGCGGCGGCATCCGTCGGTGCGGCTGTTCTTGGAAAGGCTCGCACGGGGAGTAAGTGTTCACTCCGCCCTCCTGTTCGTATCGGCGTTCGTGCTGCTCATCGCGGGCAGAGCCGGAGGAGTGCTGGGGGTGATCAGTGCAGGTTCAGCAATCATGCTCGCATCACTCTGGGGACGGATTGCTTTGGCTACTGCGATGGCACGGCTCGAAGTCACGCCAAGTTTGCCACGAGCCGACGACCAACGTCTTCGGGACAATGAGTTCAAGTCGACGATGCTGCCGACCTTCATGGGCGAATCCGACGACGAGGGCTTCACCGGCGCGGTCGTGGGTGTGCTGCATCCGCGAATGCAACTGCTGCCGATGCGGTGGCGTGAGTCGCTCGATCCCGAGGCTTTCGCCGTAGCGGTGCGGCGGCGGCAGATGGCGGTACAGACCGGGGAGTGGTGGAGAGGACGGATGTTGGCCATGGGCTTTACGATCCTCGGCATCGTCTTGGCGGCAGCGATCGTTGGGGATCGCCGGCTGGCCACGGCCGAGGGGATCGTGAGCTACAGCCTCGTATTCACACTATGGTCGTTTCTGGGCCTGCTCACGCTTCCCACTCCTAGCCGCCGCGGTGTGGCTGAGGTGGATCAGAACCTGTTGGCGGCTGGCTGCAGCTACGAGTCGATGGCCAAGACGATTGAGATGCTCGACGACCTCCAAGATCGTGAGCGGCAGAGAGGCCCTTTTATCGAGGTGATCTTTCATCCGGTCCCAAGCGTCCAATCGCGACTCCGCGGGCCCCGTGCCGCCGGTGTAAAGGGCTGCTGGGATGCCGCTCGTTCGGCGGTGTTTATGAGCATCGCCGGTCTCGGTCTGTTGGGCCGGGCTGTGCATTGCAACTGTGGGCGCCCGTCGCTGTGGGTCTTTCTGCCCATCGACTGAGGCCTCAAAAGGGCAGGGCAATCGCCGAATTCAACGTCAGCGGCGGCGGCGCGCCCATACTGAAACGGCAGTCGGTGGAGCGTACATCGTGTGGTGGCATAATGACCGATAACGCAGTACCGGTCTGCGTGTGGCTGAAGCGCGACCTGCGGGTGGCCGATCATCCGGCCCTTGCCGAGGCCGTGGCCCGAGCGCGGGGCGGAGCCGTGTTCGCCGTGTTTCTCTATGAGCCCGAGGTGCTCTTGCAGCCGGAGCATGATGCGAGCCACGCGGCATTCGAACACGAGTGCCTCGTCGACCTCGAGATCGCCCTCGGCCGGCTCGGCATCCGGCTCGTCACCCGTCGGGGTGAGGCGGTGGCGATGCTCGAATCACTCCAACGCGAGACGGGCTTCAGGCTGCTCGTGGCTCACGAGGAGACCGGCACGGGCGTGACCTACCTCCGTGACCGACGCGTGCGATGCTGGGCCCGTGTTGCTGGCGTCGAGTTTCTCAAACTTCCGCAGACCGGCGTCGTGCGTCGGCTCGGCTCGCGGACCGGGGGGAACAGGCTCTGGGAAACGCGGATGGAGGCTGACCGCGCCGACGTGCCGCGAAGCATCGGCCGAGGCGGCCTCGCGACCGTATCACGGCTGGCCACGGCGGGCGTGCTTGACTGCCGGGCGCTCGGTCTGCCCGTCGACACAAAGGATCGTCAGCAGGGTGGTGAGCGCGCGGCAGTCGACGTGCTCGACGACTTTCTTTCACGCCGCGGGCGGAGCTATTCGGGTGGCATTTCGAGCCCACTCTCGGCGCCGGCGAGTTGCTCGCGGTTGAGACCGTATCTGTCGTTCGGTGCGATCTCAATGCGGACCGTCTGGCAGGAGAGCGAGGCTCGCCGGCAGGGGGGGCTGGCGAGCTTGCTCACGGCCACGAGCCCGCGATAACGTGCCGAACTCAAGGCCTGGCAGCGGAGCCTGAAGGCGGTGCAATCCCGGCTCCACTGGCACTGACACTTCATGCAGAAGCTCGAGGATGAACCGGCGATCGAGTTTCACAACATGCTGCGGGCTGCCGACGGCCTGCGTGAAACCGAGGTCTGCACCGAGCGGCTCGACGCGTGGCAGACGGGCCGCACGGGCTACCCGCTCGTGGATGCCTGCATGCGGAGCCTCGTCGCCACCGGCTGGCTTACGTTTCGGATGCGGGCGCTGGTCGTGTCGTTTGCGAGCTATTCCCTGTAGCTCTACTGGCGGCCTACGGGACTGTTCCTCGCTCGACACTGCCTCGACTTCGAGCCGGGTATCCACTGGTCACAACTCCAGATGCAGAGCGGCACGACCGGCATCAACACGCTCAGGATCTACAATCCGACGAAGCAGGACGTTTAGGTTCAAACATCCCATGCGACCGATCTGCCTTTATCCGAGTCAGAAAAAATAACGCTGCAAACGACGGTTACCGCTCCGAGAGGAAATCGACATCTCGAACGCGACGGTATCACAATCACTCGCCGCGCAGCACCGTTAGAAGCCGTGCAGCAGCGTCGTCCGTGTGGTGGCCTGATTCCGTGGCCAGGATCGTGCCGTCGCGAGTCACGACCAGCACATGGATGTCATTCACCGAGCCGATCCCGCATGCCTTCAGGAATGCTTTTCGGTCGGTGTAGGCCGTCCACACATGGCTTCTCGCATCCTTCCCGGGAATGCCGCGCTGCATGCCGGTGTCAATGATCCAGCGCATCACCATTCCAGGTTCATCGATCACCGGCATCTCGATCCATGGCAGGTTGTTTTCTGGCTGCGACAGTGCCATCCCGACCGTCCAGGTGTCGATCGCCGCTTGCTGCTCCTCCTCGAACCCCAAGATGACGAGCGTGCGATCGGCCGGAAAGCCAGCGGGGGCCCTCCAGGGTTTCCCATTGAGATCCTTGCCGTTCACCGTTGGAAATCGTGGGTAAGGTTTCACGTCGGCGGTCTCCGATGCCAGGGCCTCTTCAGGCGTAGCGATCCAAAGGGCAAACAGGCCGATGATCGACCAGCGAACGCGATTCGTCATGACCGGGCCTTGTAACTTCGGGGGCGGTTGGCGACACGAATCAACCGGGAAAGCAGCGGCCAAAATCCTTGAGTCGTGACAGCCCACCGGTAACCCGAACTTTTCCACGGATGATCGCCCAGACGATCGAACGTTCCTTCCGCAGGAACCCGAGCCAGGTCGCGGCGTCAGCCTTAATCGTGCAGTCGGGCGTCCCGATGAGCCCAGGACGCACGTCGAGTGATTGCTTGCGAATCGTGACGGTTGCCTCGGCCGTTTCCGCGCCGGTGAAGATAAGGTGATAGGCCGCGTCGATTCCCTTTGCCTTTCCGGATTGGAAGACGACTTTCATGCCCTCGAGGAAACCGTGGATCGTCGATGGGCGGATGCCTGTGACTCGCTTTGGCGTTTTGTGTGGGAAGGCTCGGGTGACGTGCGCTTCGGCATCGGAGTCGGCGACGACGTAGATAATCTCATCCTTCTGCTGGAGAGGCTTCACGAACTCATCGAGGAATCCGCTGCGGTTGTCGAGAAAAGGCGAGATGACATCCTCGCCGGCCGGACAGACCGCCAGGCAGTAGGCGGCTTTGTAGTTGGCCCCGAAGCTCAGGCTCTGCCACATCGAAACCGACTCCTGGTCGGTCACTCGGGTGCGATACTCGCCGGCATCTCGGCTGTCGGCGACCGTCTCCACCCAGTCGGTGAAGCCATTCATGAACTCGCGGTAGTTGTGCGTGAGGCAGGAGCTGGCGTCGAAGTGGCCGTCTGCCTTGATGGCGCCCACGGGGCATGCGGCGACACACAGCTTGCAGCTGACGCAGGGATCGTACGCGACCGGCTTCGATTCCACGTCCACTTCGGCGGCGAGGAGCACCGACCCCAACAAGATGAACGAGCCGAAGCGAGGATGGATCACGTTTCGATGGATGCCCATCTGACCGAGTCCTGCGGCGACGGCGACCGGCTTATGCGAGACAACCCAGATCTTGCCAGGGAAGTTCGAGGCCTCCATCGGAAAGCCCACCGGGGCATTCATCGCGCGGATGCCCTCATCCTCAAGCACGCGAACGATCTCGCGGGCGGTGTCATTGACGTGATCGCCTGTGCGGTGGAACTCCAGATTCGCTACTGACCGGGCGGGATTCCTCACGGGCTCCCGGTTCATCCGGCAGACGATGCTGATGAGCGTTCTCGTGGCAGGAAATGTCTTGAGGATGTCGGCTTTGTCAGCAGCGATCTCAGTCCTGTCGATCGCGACGAATCCCACGTCGTCGGCACCGGCAGCAAGGCACACCTCCCGCAGCCACGACGCGGAGACGCGACCCGGTGCCGGCCGCGAGGGCCGGTTGCGCACCGCGACGACGGTCGGATGCTGGTCGAGAGCAGCCATCAAGGGATTCCTTTTACTTGCGAATCGGCGTCATTTGGGCCACATGCTTTCGCTTGCATTATGCAAGTCTAGGCGCTACAGTCAACAGTCGGAACTGAGGAGCCGCGGCATCCGCGGGACAGCCATGACACGAGCCAAGCGGCGGTCGATCTGCCCGGTGGCCTGCGCGCTCGACATCTTCGGCGACAAGTGGACGCTCCTCCTCATCCGCGACATGGCCTGCGGAAAGGCACTCTTCAAGGAGTTTTCCGCCTCGCCAGAGCGGATCGCGACGAACATTCTTGCGGATCGGCTCGAGCGACTCGTTGCCGGCGGTCTTGCCGAATCGTTCGTGCCGCACCACGGCGGCGGTCGTGGGGGCTATCAGCTCACCGCCAAGGGGAGATCACTGCTTCCGGTGCTCTCGACCATCGCCGACTGGGGGCTTCGGCATATCAGCGGCACTGAGGCGCGGCTGCGGCCGTCGTCCTCGGCTCGTTGAGGAATCGCCTGATATTCTATGGATCGAGTGGTATCAGAGCCTCGCCAAGCCGTCGTGGACGCCGGCGCCGCGGACGATCGGCCTCATCTGGCAGATCCTCTATCCCATCATTATCGGCACCTTTGGTTTCGTGTTCGTGCAGGCCGCGAGGGGGAGGCTCCCGCGTCTCGTCGCCCTGCCCTTCGCGATCAACCTCGTGGCAAATCTGACGTGGCGGTCCCCTCAGCGTCGTTCGTGATGGCGTCGGCCTTGGCTCGGTGATCGCCGTGGTCTGTTCCTGGCAGCGGAACCGGTCGATCCTGTGGGCCGTTCTGGCGGGCATTCTCAGCTGGTTCTACGTCATCTATTTTGCGATCACACGACGGCCAGACGAGACTCGCTACGGTTGACAGGCTGACGCCCACCACAAATCTGCCGAGATCGTCGGCTGTATAGAACTCGTCGACGAAGCGTTAGACTGATCCGGCGGTCGCGCCGACGGGCACATCGATCGGCGCCTTTCCTGTTTGGAACGTCGGCTCCGGGAACCACCACCATGCGATGCATTGCCTCTGTGGCGATCGTGCTGTTCGTGCAGGCGTGTGCCTTCCTGTGCTCCGGCATGGCTGCCGACCGGGAGCAGTGGGGGCACTGGCGGGGACCACTCGGCAACGGCGTGGCTCCTGAAGCGACACCCCCGGTCGAGTTCGGTGCCGCGCGGAACGTCCGCTGGAAGGTGGCGATTCCGGGCCGCGGTTCCTCGTCGCCGGTAGTCTGGGAACAGTCGGTGTTCGTCACCACAGCGGTGCCCGTGGAGGGCACTC
>Ga0214921_10009403_pt1 | contig 12378 bp, 14 predicted proteins | sample LL1505_MetaG_FD_177992 | JGI IMG/M metagenome (GOLD analysis project Ga0214921, IMG submission 177992) | Freshwater microbial communities from Lake Lanier, Atlanta, Georgia, United States - LL-1505 | ecosystem: Environmental > Aquatic > Freshwater > Lake | place: USA: Georgia | collected... | reverse complement strand
AGGTCCAGCCCCTCATCGCGAATACGGGCCTGAACCTTGGCGAGATCGGCAGGCGAAATATCGATCTGACCATGATCGCTAACGGGCATGCTGGGCTGGCTGAGGATCGGCAAGCGCACCACCGGATCGACCGCCATAGACAGGGCAAAGCCGCCAGTCAGGCACATGCCCACCACGCCAACGCCCTTGCCGCCGCACTCCTCGTGGGCCTGCGCCGCCAAGGGCCGCAGCCATTCGACAATGGGACTGGAGGCACCGGTCTTGAACAGGTGAAACTCACGCGAGATGCACAGCCCGGCGACCAGACCCAAACTCGGCTTGGCCCTATTGCTGGCATCGGGCCGTCCCAACAGGATCGGCGCATAGACCCGAAGCCCCGCTGCGGCCAGCCATCGGCAAAACCGCGCCACCGGCGGGGTGAAGCCAAAGACCTCGTGAATAACAATGACGGCAGGGCCAGACTCGCCCAAAGTCAGCACCGGCTTGGTTTTTCCGTTGTATTTCAGATCCCGACGCGAAAAATCGTCAATGTCAGTGCTCAGAAGCGTCGTCATCTCTTTCCCCATCCGCCCATTTGTCGATATGAACGCTGATGAAGTTTCTAGACCAATGCAAGATTTACATCCGCTCCGGTGACGGAGGCGGCGGTTCCGTGTCCTTTCGCCGGGAAAAGTTCATCGAATATGGTGGCCCCGACGGCGGTGACGGCGGCAATGGCGGTGATGTTTGGATTGAGGCCGTTGACGGTCTCAACACCCTGATCGACTTTCGCTACCAGCAGCACTTCAAGGCCGACACCGGTGTCCACGGCATGGGTCGCAACCGCCATGGCCATAATGGCGAAGATATTGTCCTAAAGGTCCCCGTCGGCACGGAGGTGCTGGAAGAAGACAAGGAAACAGTGATCTGCGACCTCGACCGCGCGGGCATGCGCGTGCGCTTGGCCAAGGGCGGCAATGGCGGCTTTGGTAATGCCTACTTCAAGAGCTCGATCAATCAGGCCCCCAAATATGCCAATCCCGGCCTTGAGGGTCAGGAAAAGTGGATATGGCTACGGCTCAAGCTGATCGCCGATGCCGGACTGGTGGGCCTACCAAATGCCGGTAAGTCGACCTTCCTCGCGGCGGCCTCAGCGGCCAAGCCCAAGATCGCTGACTATCCCTTCACCACCTTGACCCCCAATCTTGGGGTGGTGGACCTGTCGACCCAGGAGCGGTTCGTTCTGGCCGATATTCCCGGCCTGATCGAAGGTGCCTCCGACGGGGCGGGTCTGGGCACCAAGTTCCTTGGCCATGTCGAGCGCACCGCCGTGCTCATCCACCTGATCGATGCGACCCAAGAGGATGTGGTCGGCGCCTGGGCCACCATTCGCGGTGAGTTGGAAGCCTACGGCGCAGGCCTCGCGGACAAGCCCGAGCTTCTGGCGCTCAACAAGGCCGACGCCCTCTTGCCTGAAGAGCGGGCGCAAAAGGTCGCTGAGATCGAGGCCGCAGCGGGCATCACCCCCTATGTGATCTCGGGCGTCTCCGGCGAGGGCGTGCGCGATATTCTGCGCCTCGCCCATGGCAAGATCCGCGCTGCGCGGGTCATTGAAAAGGCCGCCGCCCTTAAGCTCGGCAAGACCTTGGCCCCCACTGAGGATGATCCTGACGCGGACTGGGCCCCATGAACCGGCTGGCAACCGCCCGCCGGGTGGTGGTCAAGGTCGGCTCAGCCCTTCTGGTCGACCCTGCTGCCGGACAGGCCAATCACGCTTGGCTGGCCAGCATGGCCGCCGATGTGGCGCGGATGAGGGCGAGGGGCCAGCAGGTGCTGATCGTCTCGTCTGGCTCGGTCGCCTTGGGGCGGCAACGCTTAGGGCTGGGTCGCCGCGCCCTGACCTTGCCCGAGAAGCAGGCAGCCGCTGCTGCGGGTCAGAGCCTTTTGATGCGCGCTTGGGAACAGGCCTTTGAGCCCCATGGCCTGACCACGGCTCAGATTCTTCTGACCCGAGATGACACAGAGACCCGCCGCCGCTGGCTCAATGCCCGCGCGACCGTAGAGACCCTGCTAGAGCTGGGGGCCACGCCGGTGATCAATGAGAATGACACGGTGGTCACCGAAGAGATTCGCTATGGCGACAATGACCGCCTCGCCGCCCGAGTCGCCCAGATGATCGGCGCCGATATGCTGGTGCTGCTATCGGACATTGACGGGCTCTACACCGCCGATCCGCGCAGCAACCCTTCGGCCCAGCACATTCCCGTCGTTCACGAAATCACGCCAGAGATCGACGCCATGGCGGGTGGTGCCAATAGCGGCGCGGGCGTCGGCACCGGCGGCATGGCCACCAAGCTGATCGCCGCGCGCATTGCAGGCGGTGCAGGCTGCGCGACCCTGATCACCATTGGCTCAGGCTCAGGCCCCTTGAAGGCCGCCGAAGAGGGCGCACGCTCGACCCTGTTTGAACCCTCCACCACGCCCGCCGCCGCCTACAAGCAGTGGATTGCCGGATCACTGGCCCCGCAAGGGCGAGTGACTGTGGATGCAGGCGCTGAACGGGCCCTCCGCTCCGGCAAGAGCCTCTTGCCTGCGGGCGTGCGCGCCGTCGAGGGCCGGTTTGAAAAGGGCGATGCGGTGGCTATTGTCGGCGAAGATGGCCGTGAATTTGCTAGGGGCCTTGTGCGTTATGACGCTGGCGAAACCGAACGGGTTCAGGGCGTCAAATCCAGCCAGATCGAAGCGATCCTTGGCTATTCGGGTGGTCCGACCCTGATCCATGCGGACGATCTGGCCCTGCTTCATAGCTAGGGTCAACCTTCCGAACACCGCCAATTCCAGCGCCTTACGCTTGTTCTGCTTGCCAAGCTCCCTTTCAGGCGGCAAAGCGGAGTTATGATCGAAGAGAGCAAAAGCCTTGATGGGGTGATGGCGGCGATGGGCGAGGCGGCCCGGCGCGGCGCTGAGGCCCTGCGCCTGTCCTCCGCCGAGACCCGAACGGCTGCGATCCGCGCCATGGCTGGAGCGGTGCGCGCCGCCGCAGGCACCATCTTGGCCGCCAATGCCAAGGATCTGGCCGCTGCTGAGGCCAATGGCGTTACCGGTCCAATGTTAGAGCGCCTAATGCTCAATCCTGACCGGATCGAGGCCATGGCGGCTGGACTGGAAGCCGTCTCACAAATCCCCGATCCCCTGGGCCGGGTCACCGACCATTGGGTCCGTCCCAATGGTCTCGACTTTAGCCGCGTGCGCACCCCCATCGGCGTCATTGCCATCATCTATGAGAGCCGTCCGAACGTCACCGCCGACGCTGCCGCCCTTTGCATACGCTCAGGCAATGCGGCCGTTCTGCGCGGTGGGTCCGAATGTCTCGCCTCCAACATGGCGATCCATGCTGCGGTGACCAAAGGCCTTGAGGCCGCTGGCCTGCCTGCCTCTTGCGTCCAGACCGTGCCAACGACTGACCGCGACGCTGTGGGCCTGATCCTTGCGGGCCTGAAGGACAGTCAGGGCCATCGCTGCGTTGACCTGATCATCCCGCGCGGCGGCAAGAGCCTTGTCGCCCGCGTTCAGGCCGATGCCCGCGCGCCGGTTCTGGGCCACCTAGAGGGTCTGTGCCACACCTTCGTCCATCAGGATGCTGACCTCGCCAAGGCCAGGGCCATCGTGGTCAATGCCAAGCTGCGCCGGGTCTCGGTCTGCGGCTCGCTCGAAACCTTGCTGATCGACAGGGTCGTAGCTGAGCGCCTGCTGGTTCCCATCGCCGCCGACCTTTTGGCCCAGGGCTGTGAGCTGCGCGGCGACGAAGCCGCCTGCGCCCTCGTGCCCCAGATGAATCCGGCCACGCGCGAAGACTGGACCACCGAATATCTCGCGCCGATCCTGTCGGTGAAGATCGTCGATGGGGTCGCCGGGGCCGCCGAGCACATCCGCCTCTATGGCTCAGGCCATACAGACGCGATCATCACCGAAAATGTTGCGGTGGCCGAAGTCTTCATCGCTGAGGTCGATTCGGCCATCGTACTGGTCAATGCCTCGACCCAATTTGCCGATGGCGGCGAGTTTGGCTTTGGGGCCGAGATCGGCATCGCCACAGACAAGCTACACGCAAGGGGGCCCGTTGGGGCCGAGCAACTGACGACGTTCAAATATGTGGTTCGCGGGACAGGCCAGACGCGGCCCTGACGCCGGTCGTCCCAAGGCGCTGCGTCCCGGTTTTCACCTGGAGCGGGGTCAAAGGGTCGGCCTGTTCGGTGGCTCCTTTAATCCCCCACATTCGGGCCATGCCCATGTGGCCCGCACGGCTATGGCCCATCTCGACCTCGACCGGGTCCTGTGGCTGGTCTCACCGCAAAACCCCTTAAAGCCCGCTGGCGAGACGGCGGATCTGTCCGAGCGCATGGCCCAGACCCGGGATGTGGCCAAGACCGCCAGCCAAGGCCTGTCGATGATTGTGTCGGATGTGGAGTCCCGCATTCAGGCTCGATACACGATCGATACTCTGCGTGCGCTCAAGGCCCGCCACCCCGGAGTTCAGTTTGTCTGGATCATGGGCGCGGACAATCTGGCCCAGTTCCACCGTTGGCGCGGCTGGTTACAGATCATGCACCTGATGCCGGTCGCGGTCATTGCCCGCCCCGGTAGCCTCCTGCGCAGCCGCTTTGCACCGGCCGCCAAGCGCTTTGCCTCATCGCGCATCGACGATGCCGCCAGTCGAGGGCTCGCCAGCCGCCCTGCACCGGCCTGGGTCTATCTCAATGCCCCGCTCAATCACGTCTCCTCCTCGGCGATCCGAGCGAGCGGCCGAAGCACAAAAAGCTGATTCAGATCAACGGTGACCCCCGCGCTAAGATGTGATAGGGTGCCCTTTCATAACGATCAAAAAGGAGTTTCACGCTGAATCGTGAGACCGCGCCAAGCGCGACCGAGACCTCGGCAAACCTCGCCGACGCCTCATCAATAGACCTCTCGACGGACAGCGGCCCCGCCCTGTCGGCCGATTTTCCCGCCGGTTCTGTGGAAGCTCTGATCCTTGCCCGTCTCGAAGACGACAAGGCTGAAGATCTCGTCTGCATCGACCTGACGGACAAGAGCTCGGTGGCGGACTGTATGGTCGTCGCCTCTGGGCGTTCGCACCGTCACGTCGGCGCAATGGCCGACCACCTGATCCGCTCCCTCAAGGAGGCTGGGTTTGGTAAGGCGCGCGTTGAGGGCATGCCCCATTGCGATTGGGTTCTGATCGATGCCGGGGACGTCATTGTCCACCTGTTCCGGCCCGAAGTGCGCAGCTTCTACAATATCGAGAAGATCTGGTCGGTTGAGCCACCGGCTCGCCCCATCGCCATCTGACCTGGCCCCCTCGGATCTGATCCGGGGGACCTTGCACAAACCCGCCCATGAAGATCACGCTTCTGACGGTCCACCGCTTAGGTGCCTCACCCGAGGCATCGTTGGCGAAGGACTATGCCGCGCGGGCAACGGCGACGGGCCGCGCCCTCGGGCTTGGGCCTGTCGAGATCATCGAGGTTGAGAGCCGCAAGCCGGGCAAGGCCGCCGAGGCTGAGGTCCTGATGGCCCAGATCACCGCCTTGGGGCCCGCTTGGCTCGCGGTCTGCGATGAACATGGCACCGCCCGCAAGTCCCGCGATCTGGCCAGCCATATTGGCCGCCTGCGCGATGACGGCCATCGCCGGATGATCATCATCATTGGCGGCGCAGATGGGCTGGATGCGAGCCTTCTGGCCAGCGCCAAGGAAACCATCGCCTTTGGCATCCAGACATGGCCCCATGCCTTGGCGCGGGTCATGCTGGCCGAACAGATCTACCGCGCCACCACCATCCTTGCCGGTTCGCCCTATCATCGGGACTGAAAACGGGGTGCCTGACAACTAAGCGACTGACAACTGGGCGAGCCTGCGCAGATCAGCTAGGCTCGGGTCCATGCAGCTTCGCTTCGGCGCTCTCTTGACCGTGATCTTCGTTCTGACCGCCGGTGTCGTGGTCGGGGCCGCGCCATCGCGTGAGGACCTTGCCCGCATCGAGGCCCGCGCCAAGGCCCGTCAACAGGATCTCGAAACCTTTCGCGCTCAGGCCACCGAGGCCCGCCGTGACGTCAACAGCCTGCGCAGCCAACTGATCCAACTGGCCAGTGAGCAAAACCGCAGCGAACAGACCGCCAGCGATAGCCGCGCCAAACTGGTTCAACTGAACCTGCGTGAAAGTGAGCTGGCCAACAGTCTGGGCCAAAATCAAAACGAGCTTTCGCGGCTCTTGGCGGCCCTCCAGCTCTATGGCCGCAACCCGCCTCCGGCCCTGTTGGTTCACCCGTCTAACGCCAAGGATGCGGTACGGGCGGCGATCCTCATGCGGGCCGTCACCCCCGAACTGCACAATCGCGCCAAAAGCTTCAGCGCTGAGGTGCAGGAAATCGCGCGGGTGCGCCGAGAGACCGCGTCTGCCAGCGAGACCCTGTTCACGGCCGAAAGCGACATTGCCGACCGCCGCGCCAAGATCGAGGCCCTGCTGCAAGAAAAGGCCGCGCTGGAACAGGCCGTGACCGCCGATGCGCAACTGGCCAGTGATGACCTCAAAAAACTAGCTGCGCGGGCCAAGAGCCTGCGCGAACTGCTTCAAGGGCTACCGCGCCAAGGTAGCTCTTCGGCCAAGGGCGAGCCGCAAGGCCAGACCGCTGGACCTGAGATCCGTAATGCCAGTTTTGTGAACCCCGCCGCAGGCACCCTGATCCGCCGCTTTGGCCAGACCGCGCCGCGCACTGGTGCGGGAGGCGGTGGACGATCCACGGGCTGGACCTGGCGCACCGACAAGGGGGCCAGTGTTCGCGCGCCGACCCAAGGCTCGGTGGAATATGCTGGCCCGCTCAAGGGCTGGGGGATGGTTCTGATCCTGCGGCTGGGCGGTGGCTACCATCTGGTCTTGGCAGGCATGGACCAGACCACCGCCGAAGCGGGACGATCCTTGTCCGCGGGCGAGCCGGTTGGCCGCATGGGCGATCAAGACCGGCCGACGCCCGAGCTCTATATGGAAATCCGCCGCGATGGCTCGCCCGTCGATCCCGCCCGCTGGCTGGCGAGCCTTCGGGCACCCGGTTAAGGGCTGAACATCCGCAAATCCGCCGATCACGGACCTATTATCGTTAACCAGACCGAAATACCGAGGTTGCAGGGTTGATCTTGTCCACACGCCCTTTCGCTTTTGGTCAAATCGGTTATCGATCATTTCAGTGTCCTGCTGCGGCGACGTCTTAGAAAAGACGCAGAGTCGAAACAGGGTGCCTCACTCGCTATTTCAAGGTCGCCATGCGCAAGTCCCTCCTGATCGGTGTTTCCTGCTTTGTCCTCGGCGCGGGGAGCATGGCCTATATCAGTCAGAGCGCTCTGGCCTCGGCCAACGCGCCGCGCGGCGATACCTTCAGGATGCTGGAACTGTTCAGCGATGTCCTGTCGACGGTGCAGAGCCAATATGTGGCCCCAACGGACGACAAGAAGCTGATCGAAGCCGCCATCGACGGCATGCTGACCTCGCTTGATCCCCATTCCGGCTATCTCAATCCTCAAAGCCTCGCCGAAATGCGCGATCAGACGCGCGGCGAATATGGTGGGCTAGGCATTGAGGTGACCAGCGAAGAGGGCGCGGTGAAGATCATCTCGCCGATGGACGACACCCCCGCAGCAAGGGCTGGCCTTCAGGCAGGTGACTACATCACCGCTATCAATGGCCAAAGCCTCTTGGGCCTCGCCCTTAATGACGCCGTCAAACAGATGCGCGGCAAGGCTGGAGAGGCCCTGACCCTGACCGTGGTGCGCGGCAAGACCGAACCCTTTGACGTGAAGCTGGTGCGGGAAATCATCAATGTGAAGTCCGCCAAGGCGCGGATGGAAGGCGACTACGGCTATCTGCGGGTCTCGGCCTTCAACGAAAAGACCACGGCTGAAGCGACCGCCGCCCTACAGGACCTGATGGCCAAGAACCCCAATATGAAGGGTCTGGTCCTTGACCTGCGCAACAATCCCGGCGGTCTGCTCGATCAGGCCATCGGTATTTCCGACATGTTCCTCAGTGGGGGTGAAGTGGTGTCCCAGCGTGGACGCGATGCCAAGGACATTGAGCGTTACCATGCCCAAGCGGGCGACCTGACCGGCGGCCTGCCCATGACCGTGCTGATCAATTCCGGCTCGGCCTCGGCGGCGGAAATCGTTGCCGGTGCGCTGCAAGACCGCAAGCGTGCGGAACTGGTGGGCCTGACTAGCTTTGGTAAGGGCTCGGTCCAGACGGTCATCCCCCTTCGTGGCGGTGCCGACGGGGCTTTGAAGCTGACCACAGCGCGCTATTACACGCCCTCGGGTCGGTCGATCCAAAAGACCGGCATCGAGCCAGACCTTGAGGTCGCCGTCAGTCAAGAACAGGCCGAACTGCTGGCCAATCGCACCTTCCAATTCAGCGAAGCCAGCTTCTCCAATGCGCTCGACGCGCAAGAGGGCAAGATTCGCCGGGGGGCTCACAAGCCTGCCGAAGCGCCGCCCGCTGGGTTTGATCTGAAAACCGGCGACTTCCAGCTGACGCGGGCCATTGATGTGCTAAAAAATGGCGGCGTGGCCAAGACGCCGAAGATGCCAACGGCTGCGGCCAAGCCGACCATGGCCGAACTGCTGGCCCCTAAGACCCAAGCGGCTCCCGCGCCTGCCAAAGCCCCCGCACCAGCTGTGACGGCGACCAAGCCAAAGCCTAAGCCCTAGACGCGAATATCCAGCAGAGAGCCGGGCCGAAGGATGCGAGTCGGACGCGCAGCATCGGCAGCGCCCATATCCTTGATTGGTTCAATCCGGGCGGGAGCCAAAACCGGTTCGCTGGCCTGAGCCGCCTTAGGAACCTGTGCCTTTTCACCCAGGGCCGCGTCAAAGAACAGCTTCTGCGCGAGCGTGCGGGCATCCAGCCGCGCCGAGGCGGGCCGAGAGGCCGTGGGGATGGGACCGGTTTGGGGGGATCCGATGGGCAGGGGCAAGCGCGCAACCTTTACTGAGAAGCTGGCGCGACCTTGACCGATTTATGGTTAGCCAAGGGTTAAGATTGGGCCGGTTGGCCTAATGGGCCTTTTCCAACAGGGCCTCAGCATCGGCAGGCGTCATCGGACCGGTAAACTTGGCCAAGACCTTGCCATCGGCTCCAATCAGGAAGCTTTCCGGAACGCCCGAAATGCCAAACTCGACACCTGCCCGGCCGGTGCGGTCGACCAGAACCTTTGAAAAGGGATTGCCGAGGCGTTGAAGGAAGGCCTCGGTCTTGGCCGGGTCATCCTTATAGGCAACGCCGATGATATTGATCCCTTGAGCCTTAAGGGCGAGGAGAACCGGATGCTCAATCTCGCAGGGTGCGCACCAGGAGGCAAAGAGATTGATCAGCGTCGGCGTGCCTGTGGCCGCTGCCATCATCGCCGCCTGCCTAACGCCTTCGGGTGCGCCAGCCTCGAGCGTTGGTAGGCTTAAGGCCGGGACCGGTTGGCCAACCAAGGCTTGGGGCTTGAAGTTTGGGTCACGATGCAGGCCGTAGGTGACGAACAGCACCGCCAACACCGCCAAGGCCGCGAGGGGCAAAAGCGCCATCAGCCGCTTCATGGACGGGACGGGTCCTTGGTCTCAGAGCGCAGGGCTTCAAGACGCTGAACCTCCTTGCGCCAACGCCGCGCGCTCAACAGGCTGTCGACCACCATCCAGCCAATCACAAGGGCCGAGATGCCAAAGGCGGGCCAAAGAAAGGCACCATATTTTCCAGGATCCAGATCGAGCATGGTCAGCCCGCCGCCTGAAGGGCTAGGCCATTGGCCCGCTTGCGCCAGACCTCAGAGCGCACACGCACCATCCAAAGACTGCCAAAGAGGGCCATATAGCCAAAGGCCATGACGGCCAGCGGCCAGAGATAGGCAGGCGGCATGGTCGGGCCACCGGCGCGAAAGACCGAGGCCGGTTGATGTAGGGTGTTCCACCAGTCGACGGAAAACTTGATGATCGGCAGATTGATCAGCCCCACCAAGGCCAAAATCGAGGCCGCGCGGGCCGCCTTGACCTCATCATCGATGGCGGTTTGCAGGGCCATATAGCCGATATAGAGGAGGAACAGGACGAGGACCGAAGTCATCCGCGCATCCCAAACCCACCAGGTGCCCCACATGGGTCGGCCCCAAAGGGACCCTGTGACCAGGGCTAGGAACGTAAAGCCCGCACCCAGCGGTGCGCAGGCGCGCCCGGCGGCATCGGCCAGAGAATGTCGAAACACCAAGCCCATGAAGCTGGCCCCGCCCAAACAGGCATAGCAGAACATGGCCATATAGGCGGCGGGCACATGGATGAACATCATCCGGACCGTATCGCCCTGCTGATAGTCCTCGGGCACGGTAAAGGTCAGCCAAAGACCGATCGCGATCAGGATGACAGCGATGATGCCCACAAGGGGCGTGGCCCAGCGGGAAAAGTCCATAAACCGTTGAGGATTGGCGAGGGCTTGGAGCATCTAATCTCGATAGCCGGGGCGCGGTCCGGCGGCAAGTGCACGATTGTCGCTTCTGGCGCTCAAGATAGGGCGTTCCGGCACGCCGCCGCCATAGCGAAGGGGCCTAGGGCTGCGGCAGCCAGCCCATAGGCAGCGAGGAGCCCCAAGGCTGGGTGCCAGTCTAACCCGCCCGCAAAGGCCTCAATGGCCCCCGCGCCAAAGATCACGGGCGGCGCGAACAGGGGCAAAACCAGCACCGCAATCAAGACCCCGCCGCGCTTGCTACCCAAACTCAAGGCCGCGCCAATGCCGCCGGTAAAGGCAAGGCCTAGCCCGCCGATCAGGGCGCTGATGAAGATCAAGGGCACCAGCCGAAGCTCAGCCCCTAACGCGACCGCCACCACCGGCGCGGCCAAGGCCAGAGGTGCGCCATTGGTCAGCCATTGGGCCAGTCCCTTGGCAAAGGCCACCGCCTCTAGCGGCACAGGACCGAGCGCCAACAGGTCCAAGGTTCCGTCCTCATAGTCCCGCTCAAACAGGCGCTCGAGCGATAGCAGACTGGCCAGAGCTAGGGCCAGCCAAGCCGAACCCGGCGCGACGGCTGCCAGACGAGCCGGAGAGGCTCCAACCGCAAGCGGCAGCAAGGTCGCAGTGGCGACAAAGAAAGTCAGGGCCAAAAGCGGCCCGCCCCCTCGCCCCCAAGCCATGGCCATTTCTCGGCGCAACATGACCCAAAAGCCGCTCATGCCGATGGCCCCATGGCGCTGGACAGGTCGCAGGCCCTCGCGGCGATCGGAAGGGGATCATGCACGGCGGCGATGATCATGCCCCCGTCAGCCAAATGCTGAGCCATCAGCTCTCCGAACACTGCGCGTCGCGCTGTATCCAGCGGCGCCATAGGCTCATCCAAAAGCCAAAGGGACCGGGGACTGGCCACCAACCGCGCCAGCGCCAAACGCCTGCGCTGACCCGCAGAGAGCTTTCGCACCTCCAGCCCCGCCAACCGATCCAGATCCAGCCGCGCACTGGCGGCGCGGGCGCTGCCTTCTGCCCCCCCCGTCCAATGGACCTGAAATAACAGCTCTTCCCACGCCGTGCGAGTGGCCTTGAAACCGTCCTGATGACCGAGCAGATGGACCCCCTGGCTGCGCGCATCTTCGGGCTCGAGCGTGCCAGTGGGTCCCTCGAACTGAACGTCGCCCGCATGGGGCCGGATCAAACCGGCAATAGCCCGCAAGAGGCTGGTCTTACCCGAGCCATTGGCCCCGGTCAGGGCCATAGCCTCGCCCGCTCGTACCGTCAGGTCCAGCCCCTGAAACAGGAGCCGTTCACCACGGATAATGGCCAAATTTTGCATGTGGACGGCGCAAATCATCCCTCTTCATAGACTAGGTTGCGGCCAGACAGAATGTCCCTTTCAGATGAATGGACGTCGGGCCCATAGGCGAGTATGAACAGCACGCCGTGCGGGGCTTACGCGGCGCGGGGTCGGACGCTGTGTGTCCGGTCCAAGATGCGCGCGATCCTCCGCTACCGATGTTCGGACGGCACAGGACAGTCCCGGGGACGGGATCTAACGAAAGGATCTTTTCGTATGTCATCGCATGATAGCCTAAAGACTCGCCGCGACCTCGTTGTTGGCGACAAGACCTATGCCTACTACAGCCTGCCTGCCGCCGAAGCGGCGGGTCTGGCCAATGTTTCCCGCTTGCCCATGTCCATGAAGGTTTTGCTGGAAAATCTCCTGCGCAACGAAGACGGCAACAGCGTCGGCGAAGCCGATCTGCGCGCCATCTCGGCCTGGATCGACAATAAGGGTAAGACCGAGCACGAGATCTCGTTCCGCCCCGCCCGCGTGCTGATGCAGGACTTTACCGGCGTTCCAGCCGTGGTCGATCT
>Ga0214921_10009402_pt1 | contig 12380 bp, 10 predicted proteins | sample LL1505_MetaG_FD_177992 | JGI IMG/M metagenome (GOLD analysis project Ga0214921, IMG submission 177992) | Freshwater microbial communities from Lake Lanier, Atlanta, Georgia, United States - LL-1505 | ecosystem: Environmental > Aquatic > Freshwater > Lake | place: USA: Georgia | collected... | reverse complement strand
AGCTCAAACACCAGCTCAAACACCAGCTCAAACACCAGCTCAAACACCAGCTCAAACACCAGCTCAAACACCAGCTCAAACACCAGCTCAAACACCAGCACCTAGTGATTTAGTTATTCCTGAATTAACACTAGAAGGTGTAGATGGATTAACACAGTCTCAGATATCAGGATTATCTGTTTCACAATTAAGAGAGTTTTCAGTTCAACAAATTAGAGCACTTGGATCTAAAATATCATATCTATCATCAGTTCAAATTGCTTTATTATATCCCTATGATGTTGCAAATTTAACATCTAAACAGATTAATGATATGGATGAGAGTGATATTAAAGCACTTACACCTATACAGATCAACTATATAACACCAACTCAATTAGAACACATTCAAAATAATAAATTAGAACTATTATCAGCTAACCAAATAGCTGCATTAAATTGTAATGCTATATCACATTTATCATTAGCTCAATTTTTACTATTAAAATCAGCACAATTAGGTGCTTTATCTGCAAAACAAGTAAATAGTTTATCAAAGAAACTAGTAATAAAAGTAAATACTACTAATACTCATCAAGAATCATTATTTACACAACAATTATCATATTTCACATCAGAACAAATCAGAGGATTATCTATAAATTTCATTACTAATCTTACCACAGATCAATTAGATAGTTTATCATCAGAGTCTTTTACAGATGATCAATCAAATGCATTATCCCAAAAATATCCTGGTAAATACACTTTAAATATGTCTATGTCAGCAAAAGGTAAGTTAAATAAACAATCATTACAAAAGAAAGTAGCTGGAAGCGCAAAGCGCGTAAAACATGTACAACTAACATCAACAGTACAACCATCAAAATTAACAACATTACAAGTTTATAAATTATGCGCAAGTGATATATTACATTTATCTCCATCTCAGATTGCATCATTTAATTCTCAACAAATACATGCATTAACAACTAGTCAAATTGAATGTCTATCAAATGATCAGATCAATGCACTATCAAAAGAACAAATTAATTCTGTATCATATAACTAATAATTTTATAAACCTTTGCACATTTACACCCTTGAAGATTTAAAATAATTACTAAAAGAAATATCAATGAATAGTAAGAGGTCTATAACGATTTGTTCATTAAAGGTTTGAATTATTATGATGTCAATCGGTTAAGCTATATGCAAAATAATTCTTTTTTACCTTATAAAACTTCATATCTGTTTCACGACGAATACCAACCAAATTTTTGTATTTTTGCTTATTTTTTTCGTTGTTAAGTCGGCGTTTTAAATGTGCAAAAGTGTAAAATATAGCTTTTATATTTAGACAAGGAAACCTAAAATATATCGTGCGAATACTGATTCAAAATTTTTTAAAATTTTGAATTTCATATCGCAGTCTTATTTTATAAAAATTGATAATAAGACTATTTTTAATTTAATTATAATAGAAACTAAATGGAATATACTATTACTTTTAAATTTACTCAACATAATATTATTATAAAAGCAATTAAAGATAATGATATTTATCAAGGATCTGTACACAGTAATGATATTTATAGATATGTACTAAATAATATTAAAACTATAAAAATTACTTATTTTGTAATTGATAATAAATTATATATGCAATGTAGTAATATTTGCACTATATCTCTTAATCAAATTACTAATTATAATGAATTTAAGATTATTTCAGCAATTGATAATAACGATGAAAGACAAATATATATTGATGGAAAACAATGTTATATTAGAGATATTTTATATAGTATAAAAAAATATAATATTGAAAAATTAGAAAGTAATCTCAATAATATACATGATATTACTATATATATGATAAATGAAATGAATGAAAAAATTAATGAATTAATAAATATACCATTTGATCTAGTGCACTTTGGAATTAATGATAAATTATCTATTCTACCTTTATTCAAAAAAAATCAAATATTAAACTTTAATACAATAATTAAATGTATTTATGATTATGAACTAAATGCACTTAATAGATTTATAGTTAATCATTCTATTACCAAATGTTCAAATCATGATTTACTAATTAATGAAATTTCTCCATTTGAATATATTACAATAAATAGTATAGTTGATAGATTAAGTAAAACAATACAAAATGATAGTAATAAAATGAATCAATTAAGAGAAATGATTATGGATAATATATATTATGATTATATTTGTAAAAAGAATTACAATAATATATCTGAAATAAAACTAAAAGCATTATATAAATATTTTGATATTAAAGCTATTAAATTAGTTGCAAATACTGAATCTATAGAATCTTTTGATACAAAATTTAATGTTTTATTACCTATCAAGTTTATTAGTAATAAACTTGATAAGATTATTGCTAATTCTAACAGAGTGAATGAATTAGTGTTTATTGAATAAGTTTATAAAAAAAAAATTGTGCGAATACTGATTTAAAATTCTAAAGAATTTTAAATTTCGTATCGCAGTCTTATTATAAAATTGTTAGTGTGCGTATAGAAAATGCTAAGCATTTTCTATTCTGCAACTAAGAGATGTTTATAAAACTAGACCAAGTCTAGTTTTATAAAAATTGAACAAGCAAGTTTTTTATAAAACTTATCCTTCGGAACATTTTATAAAAAATGAATTATTTACTGTATAATATACTACAATAATAATATATAAATGTCCAATAATACTCTTATCGAACGTGTTAATGTTATTATTAATTCTACACCTGAAACTCATTCATATAAATTTCCACTAGTTAATGCTCGTTATATGATTGATTTTGAGAGAGCTTATAGTAATAATTACCACCATCCTGTTATAGTAATGGTTCGCCATGATATTAAAGATAGTCATAATCATAGAACATATTATTTGTATGAAAAAGATCATAAAATTTACAAAGTATATGTTATTAAAATTAATGATATTACAAAAACATATGCTGAACCATATACTCGACAAATCTCAACTATACAATAATTTTATAAAATCAAAAATATATAGATTTTTGATTTTATAATAAATCGTAATAAAAATCTGTTTTTTCTATTTTGCGCATATGTACCGAAACAAGCTTCATTTGTTCCGTTAACTGCACAACTTGTGAAGGTACCTGATGAAAGTGCAGAGCACTTTCATCATCTAATGGTCCAAGCTTTGCTTGGTCCAGTACCTTCTCAACAAGTTGAGAAGCTAGCTGATTTACTTTATAAATCAGGTACCTCAAATCTATAAATTTCTTTATATATCATGATCATCGATAAAAATGGATTTGCATAAAATAAAGACGCACCACAACCTTTTACAGCGGGGACTATTTTAAATGACACGATTTAATGTCAAAAAAAATAATTCAAACTATAAAAATTTGATTATATTCCATCGTGAAATGAAAATGAATTCTATGCAGTTGATAAACGACTATATTTTTTCCGGTCGTTTCCCTGTTGTTTTTAATGTTTCTTCAATATACAACATATTTTGAACTGCATTCTTATCTCTATTATGAATTATTTCGCATTCTGGCTTAACATCTGGATGATGCAACAACCCACGTATAAGGATTTTCTTATTCATTTGTTTATCTTTTGGTTTATTACTTTTTATTTATATAATTACATACTTTCTTAAATAGTAACTATAAACTTGATTTAATGCTATATGGGTGAATACAGTTTTTTGCCCCAGTTGCTGTTTTATATTTATAACTACATACATTACACATATAGATACAAATTGTTGTTTTACTATCCATTATAATTAAATATACAACATTTTTTAAATGCCGAGTTATATTAATCTTTATAAATTTAATTGTTTATTGGAAACTTTTAGATATTCTTTATTCTTATAGTAATCTTTATTGTAAGCATAAATAAAATAATTTTTATAATATTCTTCTTTTATTTTCTTAATAGAACTTTTTAAACTATGTTTTAATTATTTCAAATTAGTTGATTTAGCAAGCTTCATATAATGTTTAAGTTGACTAACCCATTGTTCGATACTGTTGAGACGTGGATGGTATGGAATCGTATATATTAGATGATTTTCACTATTAATTATTATATTTTTTGTTGATTCTTTTTTATGAATTAGTTTTTGCTTATGACCTAACCCATAAGCAAAATATATCTAGTGTATAATATAAATTTTATTAATTTTTCCTAATATCATATAAAAATATATAAGATATTATTTTGTATAAGGGTAATTTTTCCTGAGTACCAGTTAGCTGCAAATGCATTGCATTCACAGATACTATTATTAGCAGTAATATACTTAATAATATTATCCATTATTAAATATTATATTTTTAACTTAAAAGCATAATATTTAATTTATAAAATTTTTCCTAAATTATTGTATATTTTATGTTTAATTTAATCAATTGTTAATTTGTTATCACGTTTTAGGCCGGTAGATGCAATCCCCCCCTATTACATAACCTATAATAAATTATAAATTTTATTATTGATCAAATAAAAATTATTGTGAAAATTATACATATCTATATTTTAAAATATAACTGTATGTTAGGTTGAATAATAATACTAAAGGTTAAATAATAATTTATACCAGATCTATATTTATATCTATATATATATATAATGTCGTTAGATATTGAGAATTTAAGATCATTATCTGTTGCTCAAATTAGAGCTATTAATCCAAATATTATTAGTCAAATAGATGTAGCAAATTATATCCCAATCAAATTGGAAATTTAACACATGAGCAATGCAAAAAGATTACACCAACGCAATTAAGTGCACTTACATTAGCCCAAGTTGCACTAATTGTACCAACCCAACTAAAAAATATGTTACCTAGTCAAGTAGCAGAATTATCTAATTTCCAATTAGGTGCATTAATGGCCAATTCTATACTACACTTAGAAACTAATCAATTTTCTGCATTATCACAAAGTCAATTACAAAGTTTGTCTATTATACAAATTAAATCTTTATCTATAGAAGTTAGAAACCTATTGTTGGGAAATTCAGCATTACTTAATAAACTAACACAAGAACAACGTAATGCACTTTTCTATAACTAAATAAATATTGTATTTATTTAAAATATAACATATTATTTTTACCTAATTGATATTGACATTTAGTCACAATAATTTTATAATATATATATATTGATGATTAAAATAATAATTAATATATATATATATATATATATATATATATATATATATGAATAATATACCAACTACATATAACCTTCGTGAATTATTTGATGAAATAACTCCGCTACTAGATAATGGCGAAGATTGTATTATAACAAAACCAAATCTTTTAATAGAAATATACCATGGTAATTATAATTACTTAAAATATACAAATACAGTAACGCAAGGTATGTTCCCATTCTTTAAAAATATACGTGGCCCAGCTAGCTATTTTCAAGGATCACTTCTTGTTGAGGTTCACTATATTCTCCCTGTAATTGGAACCAAGGCATCAGATTTGTGGTTCGAAGAACCAAATCCTCCGCCCAAATTTTTAGCTATGCATCCAGCTAGTTCACATATAGGTATAGAGAACTCAAAGTTAAAAATAAAATTTACTGCATTAAATGGTGCATATTTAACTGGCATTCATATAAAAACATATGATACAATTGTTAATAATTGGAGTACAGCTGGTATTACAGCTGAAATTATAAATGGCATATCCAATAATACTATTGTACCTAATACCATATTAAATCAGCATACAGATTATGATGATAGTGAATGGTCTTGGACATTTAACGGAACACCTACGGGTTTAATATCAATTGATAAAGATATTCAAAACTTATCAAGTGTAATAGTTTCATTTACTGATAATGGTCAATATTATTCTGATATGACTGCACTTTACATAGATATTGATATATTAGAACCTGTAGAAACACCGGCAGAAACACCGGCAGAAACACCGGCAGAAACACCTGATGAACCTGTTGATGATCCTGAAAATTTATCACCAAGTGACATTGCTAGTTTATCAGCATCAGTAGTAATTGGATGGAATGTTGACCAATTAAGATCATTATCTGTTGCTCAAATTAGAGCTATTAATCCAAATATTATTAGACAAATAGATGTAGCTAAATTTAGCAAATTATATCCCAATCAAATTGGAAATTTAACACATGAGCAATCCAGAAAGATTACACAAGCACAAGTACATGCACTTACATTAGCCCAAGTTGCACTAATTGTACCAACCCAACTAAAAAACATGTTATCTAGTCAAGTAGCAGAATTATCTACTGTCCAATTACGTGCATTAATGCCCAATTCTATACTACACTTAGAAACTAATCAATTTTCTGCATTATCACCAAGTCAATTACAAAGTTTGTCTATTATACAAATTAAATCTTTATCTATAGAAGTTAGAAACCTATTGTTGGAAAAATCAGAATTACTTAATACACTAACACAAGAACAACGTAATGCACTTTACTATAACTAAATTGTATTATATATAAAAACTTATAAAGAAATATATAAAATATTATATATATGATTAAAGTTATTAATAATAATTTTACACAAGATGATATCAAACAAAATAAAGAAATAAAAGAAAAATATATGGTAAAACTTGTTAATTTTATTCAAGATAATTATAATTCTTTTACAGAATTTGATATGAATTTTGTAGATAAATTATTATATATAAATAAATATACATATATTAATTATTCAAATAGTCTTATTTTTAATAATGATGATAAACAAGTTATATTTAATTTATTATTTAATAACTCAATAAATACAACAGTTGAATATTTAGGAATGGATAATCAATATTTTGTTGATAAAATAAAATTTATGCGAAAATATGGTAAAAATACTATTAATTATGAAATTATAGATAGTTTATTCAATGATAAATATAAAGATATTATTCAATATAAAAAACAGTATTATAAATTGTGTTATATTTTCTTATTTTATCTCGGTTTTCAAAGACGCACTATTGATTATTTACAAAAATATACACATATAACAAATTTTAACCAATTTAATGAAATAAAAATGGGCATGATATCTGATATATTTATTAAATATAATGTTCACTATATGTATCATACATTTAATATGGATCGATTTAAAAATTATAAAAGATTCAAGATTCATCTTAAAAATATTTATACTAATAAACATTTATATCATCACAGTGAACAAGACATATATATAGCACCTGATAATAGTATTACAGAAAAAGGCAAAGGTAAAAAATATACTACTTTTGACTGCAAAATATTATTCACTATTCCTGAAAATTTCTTAAATGAATCACTATTAGCTGCTAATAAAAATAATTATATTGGAAATCCAAATATATTTATGTATGCTCAATTTATATTAGATAATAATAAAGAAATTTATGTATTACCGCATGCAAATCAACCAAAATTATTTGGTTTAGGTAATATTGCACTTACTTTAGATTCAATGTTATATGCTTTTGATTTAATGTCATATTGTTTATATTTATTAGAAAATGAAACACACTTCTCTAAAATATTAGATACACGACCATTAGTTGAAAAGAAGATTCTAACATGTACTATTATATATTATCTATTTATATTATTAATGCCATTTAGAGAAGGTAATGCTTGTATTTCAGAAATAATATTCCATTCATTGTTTAAAAAATATATTAATCCAAATGTTATTATTACATTAAATCCAAATGTTATGTTAGATATTGAATCATTATCTTTACCTTTTATTACTTTCTATAATAATTGTTTTCAGAGTGATGGTACAGATACCACACCCTATTTTATTATTAATACAAATAATCAAACTATAAATACACCGCCAACAAATGATAATATTGTGACTAAAAATAAAGTAGTTAATGATTTACAACCATATATTTCAGTTATAATAGCAACTCATAAAAGATATGAATTATTAAAACGTGCAGTAAATTCAGTATTAAATCAAACATATAATAATTATCAAATAATAGTAGTATCTGATATTATTGATAGTGATACTGATAATATTAGTACACTTTTAAGATCTAATGATAAATATATAGTTAAAGATGGAATTATTGGTCCTGCAGATAGTAGAAATATTGGTATTAGCGAAGCATTAGGTAATTATATTATATTTTTAGATGATGATGATGAATTTAGAAATACATATTTTTATGATATTGTCAATTTTATAAACTCTGATAAATATAATAATGAAATTATATATACAAATTCAGAACACGGTAATAATGGACAAATTACACAGAATGATATATCACAAATTCCTATAAATTATATATATATTAAAAATTTTATCACTTCAAATTCACTTATTTATCCATATAATTGGATTAAAAATAAAAAATTTAATAATAAATTAGAATATGAAGATTGGGAATTTATTGTATCTTGTATTTATAATCATAATAATATAAAATATGTGCCAATATATGGTCCAATTAATCATGATACTAAAGATTCTAGATGTAAATCTCAGCCAGATCTATTAAATATGTATATTTATTTATATAAAACATATAAAGTAGATAATGATGAAATTAATAAATTACGTATGCAGCTTTTAAATATAGATACTCTTCAATATAATAATTTAATGAGTAATATGGATGATTATGATTCTGTTATTAGTAAATATGTAAAATATGGTTTAGATGCTAATGAAAATAATGTCAATAAATGTGTGTTTGTATGCTGGTTTGGCGGTTATTTAAATAAAAATTCAAAAATGTCATTAAATAGGTTTGGTGCATTTAAATCTATGATTGAAAATATTAAAATTCCAATAATTTTAATTACAGATAATAGTTATAAATCATTTGAAAAATCAGAATATAAAATTCATGAAGCATTTGAATATCTAAGTGCAACACATAAATCTGATTATATGCGTGTATATATGTTGCTTCATTATGGTGGCGGATACAGTGATATTAAGTATTATACTAAAAGTTGGGATAATTTATGGAATGATGAAGATTGGTTAAATAATGATAATTTATGGATATATGGTGCAAGAGAATTGGATCCTCAATGGATTGGATATCCTAAAGGCGAGCAATATATTCAACAATATTATAATGATTTAATTACAATGAATTCTATAATATGTAAAAAAAATAATCATTTTATAAAAGAATTAAATAATAAAATTAATATAATTTTAGATTCTAAATTAGAAAAATTGAAAAAATATCCAGGATATAATTCAGGATATTATCAAAATAAACTATATGATGACATTCCTAATAATCAATATCCTTTAAGATGGTCTGAAATAGGTGGTGAAATACATCATAAATTAATGTATAAATATAAAGATCATATTAAATATGGATTACCTCGATATGAATTAGTTAATTATAGATAAAAATGCACAATATATCTTTATTATTTTCAATTTATTAGTGAAAATAAAATCTAAATATTATATAATGGATGAAAAACAATTAGATATTACAAATGAATTCAAAAAATATAAATTACCTATTAGTAATGAAAAAATGGAAGATTTTTGTATACCTAAAAAATTTAGTTTACAACCACAACAAAAATTTCTTCCAGAATTATTAACATCAGATCTTAGTCCGTGGAATACACATAATACACGTGGTATATTAATATACCACCAAATTGGCGCGGGAAAAACATGTACTGCAATTTCTATTGCCGAAGAATTTAAAAATAAAATAGATATAGTAGTAGTACTTCCAGCTGCTTTAATTGGAAATTTTAGAAATGAATTGAGATCAGAATGTGGTAATTATATGATGAATGATGAGAGAAAACAACTTAATAAACTAAATCATAATGATGAAAAATTTATAAAAATAATTGAAAAAACAGATAAGCGAATTGATAAATATTATACAATTTATTCATATCATAAATTTATAGCATTAATAAAAGAAAATAAAATAAAAAAATTAAATAATACATTATTAATTATTGATGAAGTGCAAAATATGATATCATTAAATGGTACTTTTTATAGATTATTAAAAAATGTAATAAATGCATCAAATGATACGCTAAAGATATTATTATTAAGTGCAACGCCCATGTTTGATAAACCTATTGAAATTGCATTAACATTAAATTTAATAAAAACTAAAGATCATTTTAATATAAATACATTTAATCATGATTTTATTGAAATAACTAATAATAAATATATAATGATAAATAAACCATTATTTGTAAAAAAAATAGATGGATTAATATCATATTATCGCGGTGCACCACCACAAGCATATCCAAAATTAGAATTTAAAATTGTAAAAACAAAAATGAGCCGATTTCAGTATAAAAGTTATTTAACAACAATGAGTTCTGAAAATAGTCATGGAATTTTTAAGAATGCAGATATATTAAATATGCCGCAAAATTTCTTCTTAGGACCTAGAATGATATCTAATATTGCATTTCCAAATAAAAGTAGTGGCGAAATGGGATTTAGTTCATTTAGAGATGATGCATTGCAGATTGCTAATATTGGCAAGTATTCAACTAAATTTATAAAAATAATTAGACATATTAAAAAATCAGAAGGCCCTATATTTGTATATTCTAATTTTAAAGATTATGGAGGCATTAAATGTTTTGTCACATTTTTAAACTATCATGGTTGGCAAAATTATAATGATTTTGGTGAAGGGTCAAAACGATATGCATTATGGTCTGGCGATGAACCACATGAAATTAAAGAACAAATAAAATATGTTTTTAATAAATCAGATAATTACGATGGATCCAAAATTAAAATTATGATAGGAACCCCTTCTATAAAAGAAGGTGTATCATTATTGAGAGTTGAACAAGTTCATATTTTAGAACCATATTGGAATATGTCTAGAATAATGCAAATAATGGGCAGAGCTGTTAGATTCTGTTCACATAAAGATGTACCTAAAAAAAAAAGAATAGTTAATGTGTTTTTATATTTAGCAACTTATACTAATGTAAAAACAATTGATCAATATATATGGTCTTTAGCTAAAAAAAAAAATAAACTCATACAACAATTTGAATTAGAATTAAAACAAGCTGCATTCGATTGTAAATTATTAATCAATCGTAATTCTTATTCTTCCGATGAAGTTAAATTAGAATGTAAATAATTTTAAATTTCGTATCGCAGTCTTATTATATAATCAAAAATATATAGATTTTTGATTTAATAAATTAATATCTTAATATAATTAATGAATATATCGAAAGGGGTTGCTTTAATATTAGCATTTTTTCCACTAACAGGATTATATGGATTTGACAAGTTTTATACAGGAAACTATATCCAAGGAATAATAAGTATAATATTATTTACAACGTTAATAGGAAGTCCGATAGCATTAATTTGGAATATAGTAAGAGTTATAATTTTATTAATATTAATATTTCTTGGTGAGACAAGTATATTTGAGTATACAGTAGGACTAATAATAATAATATATTTAATTTTCCGATATAAATATATATATGATAAAATACGTAATAATAATATTAATAATAAGTCTAAGTTATAATATTTACAAGATATTAACGAATGATAAGTTATCAGAGGAGGATGAGATGGATTTATTATTACCATATAATTGGCATCAGGATGTGCCTTTAAAAATAATAAACGATTATGTATATGAAGAACGAACTGAATATAATATAGTTTATTTAAATAAATCAAGTAATATAGCAAAAATATATGTAAGAGGAACACGTAATATACATGATATAATAACTGATATAAAATGCTATTTTTCTAATGATGCAGTATTAAAATCGGATATATACATAAATAGTAAAAAAATAATGGATAAATATAAAAATTATAAGATTTATTTAATAGCTCATTCATTAGGTAGTACGATAGCAAATAGATTGGCAAATATGAGAGGGCGTTATAATATAATAAAATGCAAATTTTTTAATCCATTTTTTGGGTTTGAAAAGAAAGATTTTCATAATAAGAATATAGCAAGTGTTTTAAATAATTTTGATATAGTGCCAGCATTAACATATGTACAAAATATAACAGAAATAATAAATATAAAAAATATACATAGAACTTTACCAACACATTCATTAGAGTTTGTATCATTACATATACCAGAAATATTTGCAGTAATATATAATGATAATATACTAAGAAGATTAGATATGTTACTACTATTTGTATTTATAATATTATTATGTATATATCAAAATTTCTATTCTGCACCTAAATGATGTTTATAAAACTAGACCTTTGAAAAATTAAACTGAATACTGATTCAAAATTCTTTATAATTTATAATTTTGTATCGGAGTCTTATTATCTATAGATTTCT
>Ga0214921_10009399_pt1 | contig 12383 bp, 10 predicted proteins | sample LL1505_MetaG_FD_177992 | JGI IMG/M metagenome (GOLD analysis project Ga0214921, IMG submission 177992) | Freshwater microbial communities from Lake Lanier, Atlanta, Georgia, United States - LL-1505 | ecosystem: Environmental > Aquatic > Freshwater > Lake | place: USA: Georgia | collected... | reverse complement strand
TCCAGGTTTCCATAAGCGATTCGTATTGTCAATGGTTTTAGAATTCCACCATGCAATCATTAAATATATATAAAAATCAATATTTATATGTTTTCAAATTTTTATAAAAATGACATATAATTTTTGAAATTTTTTAAATATATAGACTTTATGAAACTTTGTAAATAATTAACATTAAATTATCTAACAGTTGATACCTAATATAATTCAAAAACTTAAAGAAGTATTTGGATAAAGTTAACGTTTATTTTTAAGACTGAAGTATGGGGTTGAAATATCATACGCTGCGCAAGAAAGGTAACGCTCCTTTTTTTTTGGTTCATAAGACCAACGTTCTTACTTTTAAACTACATGCGCCGTATTAATAATAAAAATGAAAAATCCACTAAATCCGTTCTTCACTAAATTAACTAATTTATCTTAGTCTTATATAGTTTTCTGATTTATATAAAGAAAATATTTATTATTTTTAAACGTAATATCTAAATATAAATCTTTTTTTAATGCTATTTTAATCGTATTTTGTGGTATAGAAATATACTTCAATCTTTCACACATATGATTCAGGGATTTATTACTAATATTTTTATGACCTAATTTAGTCAATAATCCTCGCCAAAATATTTTGGATGTATGTAATTTATCCATATATAATGGAGAACGATTTATCATTTCGTCCATTATAGAATCCATTATTTCATTGTATTCCTTCATTATATCTGATAAATCATGTAAAGCTGGTATAAATTGCGCATTCCATTTATTTAACACCGGAACTATATTATTTCTTATCTGACCGCTCCAGGAACCCTACTAATCCTTAATATTTTCTATTAATTTGGAAAAGTCGGTCCTTTCTAACCGCCACTGGAGGCAGACGGTTTTATAAGGATTATAAAAACAATCCTTTTAACATCATGTTTTTGGAAGCATTCATGTCTCTTCCTGTTTTCAAATTACATTTACTACAATTAAAGACATGTTTACTGCCTACAGTCTCATTTATAAGACCACAGCAGGAACATGTTTTTGTTGTGTAATGTTCTGGAACAAGAATCACTTGCTTACCTTGAATTGATGCTTTATATATTAATCGTTGTTTTAATACATGGAATTTTAAATCATTAAAACATCTGTTCAATGTATGGTTATATCCATGTTTGACAATATCGTGGCTCTTGATATCACCAAAATATATAATGTCATTCTTTGACACTACATCATTTATAAATTCCCAATGTAACCGATTTGTATAATCTACTTTCTTCTTATCTAATTTGTTAAGATGTTTCTTTCGAAGTCTTTTACGTTTTGATAAATTCTTTCTATTCTTATTCTTCTTTAAGATGGCTATGTTTTTATTTCTTTTTAGTGAATCTATTTTTTTATTATATTTAGCTAACAAGTCTAAATCTTTGTATTCAGATATAATTGTTTCATGATTTGACATAGAATGAGTATAGACAGTTGCTAATGTTCGAACACCAGGATCGATACCACATACTTTATCTACCTTTACATGTTTTGTAGGCACCGGATTTATTTTTACACATATAAAAATATAATAGCCAACCTCACTTCCTGAAGTTTTTCTTTGAATATCTACATTGTTTTCAATCTGTAAATCTTTTAATTTTCTTTTTAACTTATTATTATGTTTATCTATTTTGAGAATCGGATCCTTTAAAATACTAGGACAGATTTTAACAGTGTTATCTTTTATAGATATGTTCTTATGACTTAATTCTATGGTTTGAATAGGATCTTTCTTTCTTTTATAATTCATATGAAAATGTTTAATATTACCATTTTTTAAATTTGAAAAACCTGATTTATGAGCATCACAACATTGTTTAACAGCATTCGCTCTTATATCTTTAGGTGTATTAATTTCAAAAGGATGAATCATTTCATTCTTTTTATATTTAAATTTTTTCATAGCAGTTCTTCTCTGTGTATTTATCGCTTTAATTTGTTCATTTAATTCTTTTATAGTTTCAGTAGAGGCATCTACTTTTAAACTCTGTAATTGATTTATAGATTCATCATATTGTTTATATTCAGGATAATATTTTTTGGTATGATCAGTTACTAATAAGTCTCTTAAATCCATAAAGTTAATTTTGTGTCCATTATTTATATGTTCCAAAGTGCGATTATAAACGTATCTAGAAGTATCTATAAATTCATCAAGCTTCTTCTTCTGTTCCAAGGTTGGGTAAATCTTTATTTTCAATGTTTTTAATTTTACGGGAGATATAGCTTCGCTTGCCCATTTGTCTACAAGAGAAGACATGTATAATGGATAAGAGATCTTCTGTAAGTTCTTGTTCGGATGTTTTGTCGTTAGAATCATTAATGACCTTAATTGTTCCACCTGCTTTGGTAACCAATTGCTCGATGAAATCAAATCCAAACCTGCAGAGTCTGTCACGGTGGGCAACAACAACCTCTCCGATAGATCCTTGTAAACAGGCTTCCAAAATGGTAGCCAAACCTTTTCTCTTGAAATTAAGTCCAGAAGCAATATCTGTAATAGTTCTATAACTAGAGAATTCGGTTGTAGAACTATAGATGTATTCAATTTGTCTAGAAAGGTCGTCCACTTGCTTTTTGGTCGAGACCCTAGCATATATAAAATTTTGTTTTTGAATAGTTTGCTTTTCTTTATCATGTACAACATTGCTACAGAATTTCTGAATACTGTGAATATCAATCCTTCTTTGACCGGAAGGTGTTTTATAGCATACGAGAGATGCTTGGTCAGCCATCTTCCGCACTGTTTGAATTTCCAATCCGGTAAGTCTAGCAGCTTCTCCCACAGTAACAAATCTTTTTTCCGCTTGCGCTCTAGAGCTTCTACACTTTTTATCATCCATGTCTCACTAAATTATATAATGCGATATTTCCTTATATGGTTTTCAAGTCTTTAAATACTAGGTTTTATAATAGATTACAACGTATTATACAAAAATAATTCAACAGTTGAATCCTCGCTGGGACCATGTTGGCGTACTATTCGGTAAATAAGGTATATTATGCTCATGTGCATATGTTATAATTTCTTCTTTTGATAAATATAAAAGTGGCCTCCAAAAACATATACCATCTTGTGTACTATATTCCGTCATACCATCTAAATTCTCATATTTATTTTTATTCGCTATATTCGTAAATATATTCTCCATTATATCATCTTTATTATGCCCTAATACTATCTTCACATCTTTGCCAAATTCTTTGCCAAATTCTTTGCCAAATTCTTTATATGCAAAATACCGAACATCACGAGTATATGTCTCATATAATTCACGAAATCCATATTCCATACATTGTTTACGATTTATTTCTGAAATATGTCTAACATAACATGGTATATGTAATATCGAATTACACCAATCTACCACAAAATTTTCCTCCTCATTATTTGTCGGCCGATTCCCATAATTTATATGCACGGCTGATATATTTTCATACATCTGAATTAACATCATACTACAAACCATACTATCTACTCCACCACTTAAAGATATAACTATTTTATCAGTCATATTTTTAACACCTAAAAACGGCTTAAAGTTTATAATCGGATTATGTGCTAATATCGTAGATGAATAAGATAAAAGGAATCGAGTATCTAACTTTGCTCCAACTAGCGGACATCTTTCATAAGTCGCTTTCAGAAATCGACCTAATATAGGCGATTTACTTTTATAAATACGCTCCCACGTCTGTGGTAGAACGCAGCTTACAATAAACTTAAAATCTTTCGTATGTCTTAATGGCAACATAGCAAAACAATATTCATTATCATCTAATCTATCATAATCTATTTTAATACTTAAGGCTTTCTGTAAAAAATAACTGATAATATGATCATTTGGACCATTTCTATATATATGCCGCGGCAATTGATCATAGATTAAGATTGTATTTATAGGATCTATGGGATCTGGTTGATTCAATAAATATTCATATTTATCCGTAATTTCTTTATCATAATCTTGAGAAAACCACCATTGTGGATTATTAAACCATATATCTTTAAAACTAAATGACATTTATTATTTCTATTTATATATAGCACGGTAATCTTATATGAATTTTTCTAAAATTTCATTTGGCATAGCTAGTATATTTTCATCATCTAATACAGAAGGTGATTCAGGCTCTGGCTCTGGCTCTGGCTCTGGCTCTGGCTCTTTTTCTTGTTCTTGTTCTTGTTCTGAAATTGGCTCTAATACCTGTTCTTGAGCAGGCTCTGATACTGACTCTCTGAAGGGTAATGGTATAGATATAGGTTGAGAAGGAGTATAGATAGGTTCATCATATGAGAATATATCTAAATCTGTTGTGTTGCGGATGTTATCTAGAGAATATTGAGTAATCTTGGATTTAGATAAAGTTTTCTCATAATTACCTATAATAATCTTATCAGGTAGATTTACATAGTTATTTATAATATATGATTTATATATACTATCAATCGGTTCATTATAAAATTTATTAATAATTTTAGAACGAGCAGGTGCACAATTCACTGGAATTTTAAAATATCCAAAACCAAAACGTGTAATAATGCGTCTGTTTGGATTATTATTATAGATAGTAATACCTATAGACTCTGGTACATTTGATAACCATGATAGATCATTTTCAAAACTAGTCACTAAAATCTCTTCGGTACTCATTATATATTATTTATTAAGAGATTTATTTTAGAAACGGATGATTTAATGCTTCTTCAGGCGTAATACGTTCTAATTTATTCTTTGTTAAACATTTTCTCATAAAATCTTCCGCAAAAAAACTAAATTTGGGTATTTTATCATATGCAATTTCAGTGGTTTTAACTTGCTCTATAAATTCAGAACGATTACAATCTAATTTATATGGATATTTCTCATATAATAAATAATAACACATTATACCTAATGCCCACATATCTGCGATAAAACCATGTTCTTCTTTAAAAATTAATGTTTCTGGAGCGATATAAAGAATTGTTCCTCGCACATTTGTACTACCTGAATACATTTCATTGCAGTTATCTGTAGCACCAAAATCACATAATTTAAATCGATTATCATTACTTACTAAAACATTGGATGGCTTCAAATCCCCAAATATAAATCCTGATTTATGACATGCTATTAGCCCATTTAAACAATCTCTTATAATTTGTTTTATTGTTATTAAATCTAATTTATTATTATGCATATAGGTTAACAAATCACCTTTTCTACAATATTCTTGAATCAAATAATAATTTCCCCAATCTTCTACAATTTCATACAATTCTATAACATTTAAATTACCATTTACTTTTCTATGATTTGCTATCTCGCGTTCAATCATAGCTATATTTCTTTCATGTGAAAAATCTATCCTATACTTTGGCAATATTTTTGCAGCATAGGTTTTACCATTCTTTCGAGCTTTATAAACTATACCATAACGTCCTCTATTTATCTCTTTTCCGAATACATATTGCATTTATTATCTTACTTTATTTGATATAATTGTTTTTGTTTAGAAAAAATTTTAACCTATTTATATATTATATAATGGAATCATCTCTATGTATAGCCTGGAAAAATAACCCAAATATAAATCCTGAAACAGGTCATAAAATATCTAAAGATGGACCTATCTATAAAAAATATGAAAAAATATGTAGCATATGTGATCTTTGGCGTAATAATCCGGATATAGATCCTGTGACTCAGCGAAAATTAAATAAAGCAGCTAAAAATGGTATTTACTCGCAATTGGTTTCACTATGTGCGGCGGATAAGCATATAAAGAAAACACAAAAAATATCAGTACCAGTGAACAAAGAAGCAGTAACCGCAGAAATAAAAGTCGATGATAAAGACATAGATATAGCCAGAAATAAATTAATTGCTGCAATTCATAAAAAAATCGCGCCTATTTTACATAAATCTGATACTCTTAAAGCACGTATTGAATTTAAAAATATTATTACAAATTATCTTGATGATATTAAACCATGTATCAATGAATATCAAGATAAATTATATCTTTTTAAAGGTGATAAAAAGAATGCGCAACCTGTGGTCTATTTTAATAAACGGATTGGAACAGAATCAGCTTATGGTGAAGCATTTTTAAATATGGGTCGCGGTTTCGCTAAATTATTGAAATTTTCATGTAAAATTATGGCAGTTAATACAGATCATACATTAGAAACAAAACTATTAGAAAAAATGTCAGCACTTGCAGAGAATGGACGTACGCCGAATATGCCTATTACTTATAAAATATTAAAATGTAAGTCTCCATGCAAACTAGATAATTGCCCAGGTCCTTCTAAAAATAGCTCTTATTATGTTATTATCAATGAACTTGCAGATAGTGATCTAGAAACATGGTTTAAAAGAAAACATACTACATCTCAATATGAAAGTATATTCATGCAACTAATGTTTGCTATATTTAGCTTTCATACTATAGATCATTTACATAATGATGCACATTTAGGTAATTTTCTAATTCATAAAATTAAACCTGGTGGATATTGGAGGTATCAATTCAATGATGAGAATATATATGTACCAAATTGCGGCTATTTACTAGTGATGTGGGATCCTGGTCGTGCATCTAAATATAATTTTAGAACTGCAAATGAAGATTATACTTATCCATTTGGACTTATTAGTGAGATAGATACTATCAACAGATATCGAGAGATTGGACTTAAAAGTATACCAGATAAACTATCCAAATATATGCTAACACCAATGATTAATATATTCTATGATGAACAATCTGAACGTGATGCAATCTGGAAAATTATAAGATATATTCGCGATAAAAAAATAATTACAAAAAATATTCACATTGGAGGTGTTCCGCCAGATTACTTATTAAATATTCAACCATATAATATGGGCTAGCGGCTGGGCAGGCTAGGAGAGGCGAGCGAAGCGCGCCGCCCTAGTACTTTTTCATTATTTTTTTCTGTGTCTCTGAAGCTTTATGTGGTTCTTTATAAAACTCAGAAAAACATAATTTACGTGGTAAATGAGTTTTACGCTTTACTACTACTACCTGCCATTGTGTTTTTAATACTTTTAACTCTTGAATATACATATTCAAAAACGCATCTATACCCGGCTTTGGACAATTTATATCATGCTCCTTATTATTCGTATAATCATCGAAAATCATCATGGCTCCTGGCTTCAATAACGGATAACTTAATACTGCATCTTCTAATACATTTTTACTATGACGATTCGCATCTATATATATAAAATCAAATATTGGCTGTTTTAACTGTCGCAACATATCTCTGCTAAGCCCTCGCATAATAACTACTTTTTCCTTATATGGTTCAATATTTTTAATAAATCTATTATAAATGGTTGTGTCAATCCATACATCTACGACATATAACTTTGATTTTGGATGTTTCAATATATTTTCTAATAACCATATAGCTGAACGCCCTTCAAAACTGCCTATCTCTAAAAAATTTAATGGCTTATTTTTATAATGTGATAAATATTTTTCCCATGTAGGTATGTTATTTGAAAACCAATCTTCTGTAAATTTCATATTGTTTATATAAAAACAATAAAGATATTATTTTTTTGTTATTTTAAACTCATTATCTATATGACCTACTATTCTATGAGGATATTTATATTCAAAAACCGTATTTGTTTTTGGATAAAACAAATATAATCCATCTTCTAATAATACTATTTTAACATTTATTTTCACCATGAGCTTTATAAGTTTGTGTTTATTCGTTTATATAAAAATGATTTTCAAATTTTTTCACATAATCGCTATATAAAAGAATATTCTATAAAAGTAATAAATGGATCTACTGAAAAGTATCCATAAAACTGTTAAGTTTTATGTTAAATTTGAAAATAAACGACTGATTAGCAAGTATACCAATAAGCAATTAGGTGCCTGGTGTAAAAATGAATTAGTTTATATGGGCCCTTCTTTTATTAAAATAGGACAATTTATATCTACAAGAAGTGATGTTTTTCCTAAAGATATTACCGATGAACTAAAAGAATTACAGGATAATGTTACACCTATTCCTTGGAGTGAAATGAATAAAGATATTCCTATTGATAAATATGATTATATTGATACCACACCTATCGCAGCAGCGTCGATTGGTCAAGTGTACTATGGTAAAATAAAAGACAAGGAAGTTGCTATTAAAATTAAAAGACCGAATATCGATTCAATTATTAAATCTGATTTTGCTGGTATATTAACGTTTATTACAATCATGAAATATATTACGAATAATCAGAGGCTAATCGAATTTGAGATTTTATTTACAGAATATTATAAGATTCTAGAGCAAGAGATCGATTTTGGTAAAGAAGTCGATAATATAGAAACGTTTCAAAAGCTGTTTAAAAACACGAAATGGATTAAAATTCCAAAAGTTTATCGAAATTATTGTGGGAAAAACTATATTACGATGGAATATGTTAAATCTACTAAAATTGATAATCTAGTAGAACTTAAAAAAGCTAACTATAGTCCAGAAAAGATTTCTATTAAATTAATAGAATGTTATGTGGATCAAATTATTAAATATGGCATTGTACATATTGATCCTCATCCAGGTAATGTTGGTATAACTGCCAAGGGAAAAATTGTATTCTATGACTATGGTATGGTCTTAAAATTAGATCCTGTTATCAAAAATAAATTTGATGATCTTTTAGTTTCTTTATATGATAAAGATATTGATACAATTACGAATATTATATTAGAAATGGATTTAATTGTAATTGAAAAAGAAAACATTGCCTATTTTAAGCGGTTTATTTTACTGTTTTTAATATATATTGAAACAGTAGATGTTACTACTTTTAAATTAGATACTTTAAATAAATCAGATGCACCTTTTTTAATCTCTTCTAAATTTTTATTACTATTACGCGGCATTTCGATTCTAGAAGGAAATTGTAAAAAACTAGATCCTAATTTTAACTATACTAAGACATTAAACCCATATATTAATGATTATTTAGTTGATATTCGATATATTGAAAATAGAACTCGTACTGATATAAATACAATGCGAACGTTTCCTGCTAAAATGAAAGAACAACAAATTGAAATGGAAATCATGAAAATTAATATGAAAAAAAATATTGCGAATAAAGAAAAAATATTTAAGAAAAAATCGATGTTAATTGGTGGAACTGTTATCATTATGGTAATTGCGAATTACAATAATTATAGAGATTTTGAAAATGGATCTACTTTTTTTAGCGCACTATTATCAACAATTTTGTTATTTTAATATAAATGTCAAACTATACAAAATTAGATTCGGATGTTACTTTCTTAGATACATCTGATCGTGTTGAATTTGAATATGATCTAATACACCATGATGTGCAAAAAAATATTGAAATGTCATACGGTTTATCCGCACTGACTAATCCTAAATCTATTCGAGATAATTTTAGAGACCCCAAAAAAATAGGCTTAGCTATATTAACATTATTAATCTTTGTAATGACACTTTCTATTATTATCTTAGTTCTTGTTCACTTATTCTGTCTTTACATGGGAGATGCATGGATTGATCGACAAGAAAAGATAGGCAAATTAACAATACCTATGATAATGTTCTTATTATTGCTCTTGATATTTTATATCATTTATAACAAATTTTATCAACAAATTGTTAGCTTAATTGTTTTGAGTAAAGATAATAAGACTTCAACTACGACTGACACGACAAACAAATGATTCATAAATATATTCCGTATGTAGAAATCTTAGAGCAACTTCTTTAAATTTAACGTTCGACCATTCTTTTCTCGAACATAAAGAATATATTGTATTCTACTGAAAACATATCAGGATCATGTTCTTTATTAAAAGCTTTACAAATTAAATTGTCAATTGTCAATTGTTGATAAATCAACCTGAGTGTTATCGTAGCGCCTTTTAAATGTATAATAGAGTGGCATTGTTTTAAGTTTTAGATTTTTTATGCTTATCAAATTTTCTTTTTTATGATATATAATATTCTTATATAATTTTAATAAAGATGAGTAGTTCATCTGTAGGAAAAGTTTATTCCATCGGTGGATTCTTAGAATATCTCCCCAGAGACGGCTATATATTTACAGACACAAGATCCAATGATATAGGACTTTATAGTGATTATAAAGAACAACATTTAATTTTTGGAACTGAATCAAATGCACCATCCGCCTTTAGAATTACAAGCAATGAAGTACAATTTAATTATAATATATATGTCGGACAATCTGCCAGTATAGGAACATCAAATGTCCGAAATTATATGACACCTCATCGGTTGGTATTAGAAGGCCCATCTAATTCTATAATGGGTCCACATATTGCTACATATGTTACAGGTGACTCAAATTATCCTTTATATCAACAATATAATAACAAACATGATGATATATATTTAAGTTTTGATTCATATAAAAATGGATCAATTTGGTATAGTTCATTCAGTAATAATAATTACCAAATTGCTAAAAATAACGGCACACTTAATTTTAATTATGCATCTGTTGCAGGAGTTGCAGCAGGATCTTCGATTTTATGGAATAATGCACTCACCGTCAATAGCAATGGATTTATCGGATTGCATACTAGTAATACAACTCGACGATTAACTGTGATGGGATCGGATTCATCTATGAATGGTCCTCACGTTGCTTATTATACAGATACTGATACTTTATATCCAGTTTTCGAACAACGTAATTGGACACATAATGATATCTCACAAGTATATGATGCTTATTGGAGCGTTGAGAGTAATAACTGGATGAGTAGCTCTGTCACTGGAAATTTCATAATCAGTAAACAAAATAGTCGATTTTCAATTATGACTGGATCTAATGTAACAGAAGGAAATATAGTTACATGGCAACCTGCTATTTCTGTAAGCTCTAATAGTCTAATTGGATTCGGAACTAGTAACACAAGTCATCGATTAACTGTCATGGGAACAGATTCTTCTTCAAATGGTCCTCATATTGCTTATTATACTGATTTAGATTCTATATATCCTGTTTTTCAACAACGAAACTGGACACATGATGACATATCACAAGTCTATGATGGGGCCTGGAATTCTGCTAGTAATTATTGGATGAGTAGTACGACTTCTGGAAACTTTATGGTCACTAAACGCGATAGTTGTTATGCTATTATGACAGGATCAAATGTAGCTGCCGGTGATCAGATTAATTGGCAAACTGCTATGACTATAAGCTCGAATAGTCTAATAGGATTTGGTACTAGAAACACTACACATCGATTAACTGTCATGGGTACTGATTCTTCTTTAAATGGACCGCATATAGCTTATTATACAGATGCGGATGAATCTTATCCAGTTTTTGAACAACGAAATTGGACACATAATGATATATCACAAGTATATGACGGAACTTGGAGTGCAGAGAATAATTATTGGATAAGTGGATCTATCAATGGAAACTTTATGGTAAGTAAACAAAACAGTAGTTTTAATATTATGACAGCATGCAATGTAGCAGTAGGTGATCAAATTACTTGGAATACTGCGATTTCAGTAAGTTCGAATAATTATATTATGATCGGTAGCAGAAGTAATCCATCACATCAATTAACTATAAAAGGGATAAATCCTCATATTGCTTACTATACAGAGTTAGATTCTTTATATCCTCTTTTTGAACAACACAATCAAGCTCATAATAATATATCACAAGTTTATGATGCTGCTTGGAATAAAGATAGCAATTATTGGATGAGCAGCTCTGTCAGTGGAAATTTCATGCTCAGTAAAAAAAATAGCCAATTTATGATTATGACCGGATGCAATGTAGATGCAGGTTCCAAAGTTACTTGGCAGACTGCTTTAGTAGTCAGTTCAAATAGTCTTATCGGATTTGGAACTAGTAATACAACTCATCGATTAACTGTCATGGGTACTGACTCTTCATCAAATGGTCCTCATATTGCTTATTATACTGATTTAGATTCTATATATCCTGTTTTTGAACAACGCAATTGGACACATAATAATATTTCGCAAGTCTATGATGGATATTGGAACGCAGATAGTAATTATTGGATGAGTAGTACTGCAAGTGGAAACTTCATGGTCAGTAAACAAAATAGCAGTTTTATGATTATGACAGGATGTAATGTTGTTGCAGGCAATGAAATAACATGGCAAACTGCTTTAGTCGTAAGCTCCAATAGTCTTATTGGATTCGGAACTAGTAATACAACTCATCGATTAACTGTCATGGGTACTGATTCATCTTCAAATGGACCTCATATAGCTTATTATACAGATGCTGATACTGTTTATCCTGTTTTTG
>Ga0214921_10009398_pt1 | contig 12383 bp, 7 predicted proteins | sample LL1505_MetaG_FD_177992 | JGI IMG/M metagenome (GOLD analysis project Ga0214921, IMG submission 177992) | Freshwater microbial communities from Lake Lanier, Atlanta, Georgia, United States - LL-1505 | ecosystem: Environmental > Aquatic > Freshwater > Lake | place: USA: Georgia | collected 2015-05-28 | reverse complement strand
ACATTATTAGCAATCCAATGAATGATCCTGCTATTCAAATTGCACCACAATTTAAAAAATATGCATTATTTTTAGAAATACCAGGAATGTCATTTAGTGCTGTAAAAGATGGTAAAATTGTAGTATCAGGCGGTATTGGCATATTATGGGATAATGTTGCTGAAGGATGGGTTTTGGCAACAAGTGATGTATGGAAAAATCCTATATCTATTGCTAGACACGTTAAAAAAAAACTAGATATTTTAACAAAAACTTATAAAGTGAAAAGATTACAAACCGCTGTAAAAGCAGATTTTGTTTTAGGGATAAAATTTGCTGAATGGTTAGGTTTAAAATCAGAGGGTTTAATGAAACATTATGGACCAGATGGTGCTGATTACATAAGGTTCGCAAAGATTTATTGATATGTCATTTGTAGGTGATCTAATAACTGGACAATCGCAGAAAAAGATTTCTGATTATAATGCAAAACTTTATGAAAGAGATGCACTTGTAAAAGAACAGCAAGCTCAACAAGGATATAAAGTTTATGAAAAATTTGATTTACCACAAATTTATGCATTAGAAACAAAATCAGTTGGGGATATTAGAACTGGTTATGCAATAAGAGGAGTTACAGAAGAAGGTACTGGATTTAGAGTTTTAATGGATAATGCTTTAAACTTTGAAAGAGACAGAGACATGTTAGAGTATAATGCTCTTGTTAAAAAAGAACAATTAGAAAATGAAGCTGTTATGAAAAGAGCTGAAGCAAGAGTTGAAAGATATCGTGGACAAGTTGCCGAAACTATTAGTTATTTTAGAGCTGGTTCAAGTTTACTTGGTGATATTAGCACTGGACAAAAAATTTATAAAGGAATGAGTTAATGGCAATTAAAATTTATCAATCTCAAATTAGACCCACAGAAGAAATAAGCGCTGTTCCTACAACTCCTGGATTGCGTATTAGTCAAGAAATTCCAGCAGCTATTGGTAGAGCTTCTTCTGAATTTTTAGGATCAGTAAAAGATTTTTATGTTGAACAAGAAAAACTTAAAGCTGAAACAGAAATTTTAGAAAAAAAAGAAAAAATATATAATGGAGATGAAAATGTTCCAGGTTTATCTAAAGTTAAAGATGAAGCATCTAAAATGGAAGATCCAGATCAAGCAGACAAATATTACAAAGAACAATTAAAAACAATTCAAGATTATCATACTAAAGATACAAAAAGTTTTTTTACTAAAAGAGTATTAGATACATTTTTACAAAAACAATCAGTTGAAGATTCTATTAATATTAGAAATTCAACTACTAACAATCTATTAGAAAGAAGTAGATTAGCACTAGAAGCAAATACTGATCGTTTAAAAAAATCTATTGTTTATGGAAAAACTGATCTTGAGATTTCTAATGCAACTAATGAGCTTAATACTATTCTAGAATCTGATGCTTATAATAGAATTTATGGAAAGAAAGCAGCAGATGAGAAAAACAAAGTTAGAGAAGATGTAGATTATTATAAAGGTTTAAGAACATTAGATCGTGATCCAATGAAAATTAATGATGTTATTGCAAACTCTAATTTACCAATAGAAAAAATTGAAAAATTAAGATCTCATGCAAAATTATCTGCAATTAAAATTGATGAAACAACAGGAAATAATTTAAAAGATTATGAAACTCAACTTGATAAAGGAAATGATCCAGGAATAAATTCTTTAATTTCTTTAAGAGAAAGAGCTGCTGCAGTAGATAATTTTGAAGCAGCCAAAAAAATAGAAGGATTAATTGAAAAAAGAAATATTATTGTAGGCATTAGAAGTAAATCACTTCCAGAAATGGATGCAGAAATTAACAAAATGGAATCTGCATTTACAACTGCAAGAGCTAACAATCAAGATATTCCTATTGCTGAACTTAAAAAATATGAAATTGTTAAAAAATTTAAAGCAGATTTGCAAACAGATTTAGAAAAAGATTTATTAAGAACAGCGTCTGAAAGAAATATCGTTTCATTAAATAGTCTTAATTTTAATGATGCAATGATTAATCCATCTGAAGAAAATAAAAAAATATTTACAGACAGTTTAGCAGCTAGAAAAAATGCATCTGCAGCTGCTGCAAAATATTATAATTTACCACCTAGATTTTTTACTGAAGCAGAATCTAAACAATTAAAATCTATTGTTGAAAAGACAACTGATAGTAAAATGTTATTAGATTTAACACAAAATATTGTTAATGGTTTTGGCGCTGATGCTCCTACTGCATTTTCAGAAATTTCTAAAGAGAATGCATTGTTAGCTCATGTAGGTGGGATTACAATGTTTAATGGTGGAACTCCAACCAAAGGAGCTGCCGATGCTATTGATGGATATATATTAAGCAAAAATAAAAATATTAAATTATTAAATTTTAGAGATGCAGATAAAGGATCTATTATTTCATCTTATAGAAATGCATTTACTGGAGTACCAGCAGAAACATTAAATAGAGTAATTGAAACAGCTGATAATATTTATTTAAAAAGAACTTATGATGTTAATGAATTAGAAAAATCATTTAGTACATCAAGATATCAAGATGCAATGAATGAAGCAGTAGGTTCACTAAATGTTAATGGAAAACAATATGGTGGATTTGATAAATATAATGGTTTGGATGTTATTATTCCTGCTTATGTAAGAAAAGGTAATTTTAATTCTATTATTGATTATTTAGAAAAAAATGAAAACATTCTTAAAAAATCTGGATCTTATATTGATCCTCAAGGTAATGTAGTTGAGACTTTACCATTAGATAAAAATGGAAAAGAAATTAAAATATTCTCAGAAAAGTTTTTTGGTGATCCTTATTTTGTTACAGTGGGTCCAGGAAAGTATAAAATATCATTATCAAAACCTTATGGAAAAAATACACAACCTGAATATTTATTAAATAAAAATGGTGGTTACTTTATCGTAGATCTTAATAAGATTAAAGGAGATCTAGGAACAGTAAATAAATAATGTCATTCTTTTTTGAAGAAGAAAAATCATTAAATACGTTATTAGAACCTCAAGAAAATTTTTATACTAAAAAAGAACCAACGATTGAACCTAAACCACCTACAAGCGGTTTAGAAGGAAGAAGAAAACTTGCAGAAGAACAATTAACAGCAGATTCTTATTTAGAAAATTATAACGCATCAAGAAAACAATTTGATACATCTAAATCTGAAGTATCTGAATACAGAAATCTTGATAATGCCTGGAGTGAAATTACAGACATTATGCTTAAAAGAAATATTAATTTTTATAATCCAATTCCAGATGTTGATTTGTATACTACAGAATTTGGATTGCCATCAGATTATAAATCAAGAGAAGATAGAGTTATTGATGCTTTAAAAATTTTAGAAGAAGAGCAAAATAAAAATCAAGATTTAAAAAGAGAATTAGAAAGCAAATCATTAAATAACATGAATGCCATTCTTAAAAAGATTGGTGTTGAAGCAAGAGACGCAGATAATTATGCAAATGATCTTTATGAAAATACAAATTTTTCAGGTAAAATAGGAAATATTGCTGGAACAGCTGTAAGTTATTTAAGAGAACCAAGTGTATTAGTTAGTTTGCCAGCTGGTTTTGCTTATGGTTTTGGAACAACAGCATTAAGAACATTTTTAAAAACAGCATATATTGAAGGTGTTCTCGGTGGTGGTGCAGAAGCATCAAGACAATTAAACGTTCAACCTTATAGAGAAAAATTAGGTTATGAAGGAACTGGATTTGAAGAAGGAGCTAAAGAAGTATTTTGGAGTACAGTTCTTTCAGCAGGTATTGGAGGAGTATTAAACACAGGAGTTTATGGAATATCTAAATTATTTGCAAAAGCTACTCCTGATATGCAAGTTAAGATGATTGCAAAAATTCAAAATAATATTGAAAACTTAACTGATGAACAAATATTAAAAATTTATAAAGAAAACTTTCCAGAACAATTTAAAACAAAAGATACTGATGCTGCAGCTCAATTTGTAGAAGATAGAGTATTTGAAGATAAACAAAATCCAATGGTGGATAATGTTAGAAGTAGAGATTTACATAATGAAAGAGCAGCAGAAGTAACCGCAAACTTATTAAATGACGAACCAATTACTATTCCTGATGCTTTACCACAAAAATTAAAATTTGAAGATGTTGTTAAAGGAGCAAGTATAGAAGAATTTAATATTAATAAATTGACAACCGATGCAAAGACTTTTCAATATAAATCAGAAACAAATGAATTTGGAATATCACAAAAACTTATGGAAGTTACAAAATGGGATCAACCAAGCTCAAGTAGTATTTTAGTATATGAATTTAAAGATGGTAGATTAGCAGTCGTGGATGGACATCAACGATTTGGGTTAGCTAAAAAACTTATAGATCAAAAACCTAAACTTTATGGATATAGAATTAGAGAAGTAGATGGTTACTCTCCTGATCATGCCATGCTTCAAGGTGTTGCAATTAATTTAAGACATGGAACAGGAACTGCTATTGATGCTGCTAAAATGATGCGTGTTAAAAATTTTGATATTAATGCAATCATGGCAAGCATGCCTATTAAAACAGAAATAGTTAAAGTTGCTCAGGGTTTAACAAAATTATCTAATGAATCTTTTTCAATGGTAGTTAATAAATTTATTGATTACAAAATTGCATCTAGAGTTGGTGAATTATTACCTGATAAAGAATTACATGTCTCTGCACTTGCAATATTAAAAAAACAAAAAATTGATAATATGCAACAAGTAGATTTAATCTTAAAACAAATTAGAGAAACTCCTTCTGTTAAAATGAAAGAACAAACATTATTTGGAGTTGAAGAATTTAAACAATCTTTAATTGTTGAAAAGGCAGCATTATTATCACAGTTTACAAAATCTACAAAAGACAAGAAGAAGTTATTCTCACTTGTATTAAAAGAAGATCAATTATTGACTTCTGTAGGCAATAAGTTAGATAATATTAATAACGAAAAAATATTAACTCAAAATGCGAAAATCCAAGAAAAAGTTGAACTCCTTGCAACCAGAGTTGGACAGCTCTCTACAGATCTTACAGAAGCAGCCAAACTCTACCAAGCAGGAAGAAAATCAGAAGCAAGAAAATACTTCGCCGACGCTGTCGATCGAGCAGCAGAAAGAGGCGATTTTGATGGGATCAATGCTAGCGGATCACCAGACAATAATGCAATTAAAACTGAGATACAAACAGGCACTCCAGGAAGCAGACCAGAATCAGAAAACATAAGTAATAAATTATTTGATCAACCTGGTGGAAAAGGTTCTGTTGAGCAAACTCAATCATTAAAAAATGAAATATTAGTAGGTGAAGAAGTTCCTCCTGCTAAACCAACAAAAACAGATTTAACAAATTCTTTAAATTCAGAAACAAAAGTTCTTAATGCTGAAGAAAAAAGATGGGTAGATATTATTGATGAAAAAATAAATTCAGGAACAGCAACTAAACAAGATGTTATTGATATTGAAAATAGTAACTTAGTTAAAAAAATTATAGAAGATCAAGATGCTTATTATGAAATTTACAGAACTGATATTGAACCTAATTTTGTTAATGGAAGATTTACAGAAGAATATTTAAACAATAAAATATATGAGCTTGGCAAAGAAAAGCATAAAGGAATAGATGCTGTATTAAATGCCGTATATAAAACAGGATCTGAGAGTAAAGATCGTATTGCTGTTATTGTAACAGGTTTACCTGCTGCTGGAAAATCAAAACTTACAAACGAAATTAAAAACATTATTAAAGGATTAGTAGTAGATTCTGATGATTACAAAAAATTAATACCAGAATATAAAAATGGTATTGGGACATCATCAGTTCATAATGAAAGTAAAGAGTTTTTTAAAAGAATGTTAAAAAAAACTATTACTAATGGTGATAATATTATTATTCCAACACTTGGCAGAAATGAAGAACCTTTAGTTAAAATAATTAATGGTTTAAAAAGCAAAGGATATGGTATAGCAATGATTAGAGTTGATGTTCCATTATCTGTTGCTGAATTAAGAAATATTAAAAGAGCTATAAAAACAGGCAGATATGTTGATGGAGAAATTATTACAAAAGAAGTTGATAATAATATTAAAACAATTTACAATAAACTAACAAAGGAACAAATAAATGTCAGAGCTGAAATTGATGGCACAGTTGAAGACACCATCAGATACATTAGTGGATCAAAAGAAGAAATTGCACAAAATTTACGAAGATGGAGAGAATTACGAGCTGAAACTCCTGAAGGAACTGGAGCAAGAACTGCTGTTAGAGAAGAACCAGTAGTTGCTTTGGGTGATGATACTGCAAATATTCTAGATCAAGAATTTTCATTAAGCACTAAATTAGATGATGTTAATGAAATTGTTCCAGAATTTAAAACTATGAGACAAATTCTTGATGAAGATAATCAAAACAAATTATTTATTGAAAGATTGAAAGACTGTATATGAGTTATAAAGATTGTATTACTAATGGTATTGCAGAAGGTAATGTTACCAAAAACCAAGCTGATGAACAAATAAAATTATTTGATGAAAAGGTAGAAGAATATCTTGCTAAAGGTATGTCGCAAGCGGATGCTGAAAAACAAGCAGCCAAAGATTCTTTTGATATTTTTAAATATGAAGCTGCAGAAAAAAAACGTAGAGAATTATTAACTCTTAAAGCTCAACAAGGAATATTAAAACATTTTAAAACATACAGAAATATGAATGGTGAAATAGATTATGGTAATGCTGGTATTTCTATTTTATCTCCTGATGATTATTCTCCACATATAACTGTAGAAAACCAAGCCAAGATTGTTAAGGGACAAGCTCATAAAATATTAGTGGATGTATTAGATACATTCAAACCAGGATTTGGTGGTTATGAAAGAAATAAAGCTACATTAAATATGTTGGTTAGAGAAATTATAGAACCAGGTTCTACTAAAAATCAAGCTGCAAAAGAAATGGCAGAAGCATGGAAAGCAGCTGCAGAATTTTTAAGATTAGAATTTAATAAATATGGTGGAAGAATACCTTCTAGAAAAGATTGGGGTTTACCACAAATTCACGACACATTAGCAATTAGAAAAACAAATAAAGAAGATTGGATTAATTTTACTATTGATAGATTAGATATGGTTAAAATGATTAATGAAAAAACTAATCTTCCATTTAACGAAAAGACTTTAAGATTAGCATTATCCGATGTTTATGAAACAATAGTTAATGAAGGTTTTAATAAAGTTAAACCTACGCAAAGAACTTTTGGAAGTAATCTTGCATCACGTTATACAGATCATAGATTTTTAGTTTTTAAAAATGCACAGTCTTGGATTGAATATCAAAATAGATTTGGCAATAACAATGCATTCCAAGTAATGATGGATCACATTAATAAAATGTCTAGAGATATTGCATTAATGAAAGTTCTTGGAGCTAATCCTGATGCAACAATTTCTTATATGACTACTCTTATTAAAAAACAAGCTCAAATAGATGTTACTAAACAAGTAAGACTTCCTGTTGCTAAACAACAATTAGAAGAGGCAAAAGCATTATTAGCTAAATCTACTGATCCTGTTGAAATTGAAAAACTAAATAGACAAGTAAGTCAATATGCTCAAGATATTGCTGATGCTGAAAAATTTAATAGAAAGTCAATAGCTCAATTCTTTGGTTCGTTAGAAGAAGATAGAGCTAGTAAAAAAATAGAATTAATTAAAAATTTATATGGTTATCATAAAGGTGCTTTAACAAACCCAGTTGATGGGTTTGTAGCAAGATCTTTAGCTGGATTAAGACATTTATTAACATCCGCTCAATTAGGATCTGCATCAGTTCTTGCGCTAACAGATTTTAACTGGAGTAGAGCAACATCAGCTCATGTTGGTTTACCACAATGGAGAACAGCACAAAATAGTTTAAAATTATTATTTGATCCTTTAAACAGTAGTCAAAGATCAAAACTTGCTGTTAGACTTGGTTTAGTTGCTGAACACTGGAGTACAGTTGCATCATCATCTGCAAGATATCTTGGAGAAATAGAAGCTCCACAAATTGCTAAAAGAATATCAGATTCTATTTTAAGAATATCTGGTTTATCACATTTAACTCAAGCTGGTAGATGGAGCTTTGGAATGGAACTTATGGGGTTCTGGGCTGAGAATGTTGGTAAAAAATTTAATGAATTACCAGAAGCGATGCAAAAAACATTTTTACGTTATGGAATAAATGATGGATCTTGGGATATTATTCGTAAAACAAAATTATATGATGCTGGTATTGATGATGTTAATTATGCAAATAAAGGAGCAACATTTTTAAGACCCGATGACATAAGATCAAGAACTGATTTAACTGAAAGTTTAAGAGAAGATCTAACAACAAAATTAATGGAATTAGTTTATAATGAAACAGAATTTGCAATTCCTGCAACTTCAGCAAGAGGTAAAGTTGCATTATTTGGCAATCAAAGATCAGGAACGATTGGTGGAGAATTAATCAATTCTGTTGCAATGTATAAAAATTTTCCAATTACATTTGTTTATACTCATTTAAGAAGAGGTTTTACTCAAACTAATTTAACTGGCAAAATGAAATATGTAGTTCCTTTAGTTGTTTCAGGAACAATTATGGGTGGTTTAGCTTATGAGCTTGGTGAAATAACAAAAGGTAGAGATGTTACTTCTCCTGAAGGAATGAAAGATCCTAAATATTGGATTAGAGCAATGATTAAAGGTGGTGGACTTGGTATCTTTGGAGACTTTTTAACTGCATCACAAAATCAATATGGAAGAAATTTATCAGGAACAATACTTGGCGCGCCTGCAGGTTTCTTTGAAGATGTTGCTAAACTTACATTTGGTAATTTAGTTAATTTAGTATCAGGAGAGGAAACTACTTATGGAAGAGATGTAAGCGATTTTTTAAGACAATATACTCCTGGAGCTAGTTTATGGTATGCAAGATTAGCTTTGGAAAGACTTATCTTTGATAACATACAAAAAATGATAGATCCTAAATTTAATGATAGAGTTATTAGACGAATTAATAAATATAGGGATGAATACAATAAAGAATATTTTTGGAAACCAGGAGAAAGCTACCCTGAAAGATCACCAAAAATTAATATATTTGAATAAATATGATAGACATTAACGATTGAATTTAATATAGGGAATTATGACAATATCATCAACTACAGTTAGAAATAGTTATTCAGGCAATGGATCAACTACAATTTTCGCATATACATTTAAAATCTTAGATGATGATGAAATTCAAGTTATTATCCGATCTTCAACAGGAACTGAAACTATAAAAACAAAAACAACTCATTATACAGTATCTGGAGTTGGTGTTGCAGGAGGTGGTAATATCACATTCTTAACAGCTCCTGGATCAACTGAAACAGTAGTTTTAAAAAGAAATACAACTAAGACACAAGAAACAGATTACGTAGCTAACGATCCATTCCCAGCTAACTCACACGAAGAAGCTCTTGATAGAGTTACAATGATAGCTCAAGAAATTCAGGAAGAATTAGGAAGAGCAATTAAATTATCTAAAACAAATACAATGACATCTACCGAATTTACTGTGGGTGCATCAGATCGTGCTAATAAAATTCTAGCATTTGATAGTAATGGAGAAATATCAGTTACACAAGAGCTTGGAACTTATACAGGAAACTGGAGTGCATCAACAACTTATTATGCTCGTGATCTAGTTAAAGATACATCTAATGGTAATATTTATATTTGTAATACAAATCATACATCTACTGGATCTCAACCAATATCTTCTAATGCAGATTCTGCTAAATGGAATTTAATAGTTGATAATGCTTCAGCATCTGCAAATGCTAACGCTGCAGCAAATCATGCTTCTAACTCATCAAACTTTGCAAACAATTCATCTAACAGTGCTAACACTGCAGCCAATCATTCATCTAATGCAAGTAATTTTGCAAACAATGCTTCTAACTCTGCTAACACTGCATCAACATATTTAAGTTCAGTACAAGCTAATGCAAATGCTGCAGCTAATTCTGCTAGCAATGCTTCTAACTTTGCAAATAATTCTAGTAACTCAGCAAACTCAGCTGCAAACTCTGCATCTAACAGTTCTAATTTTGCAAATAATTCTAGCAATAGTGCTAACACATCAGCTAACCACGCATCAAATTCTAGCAACTTTGCTAATAACAGTTCTAATAGTGCAAATACTTCTTCAAATCATGCAAGTAATTCATCTAACTTTGCAAACAATAGTTCTAACTCTGCTAACACATCTTCTAATCATGCTAGCAACAGTTCTAACCATGCAAGCAATAGTTCTAATCATTCTGCAAATTCATCAAACTTTGCTAACAACTCTAGCAACCATGCAGCTAACTCATCAAACTTTGCTAATAATTCATCTAACTTTGCTAACACTGCTAGTAATGCTGCCAATGCCGCTAACAGTGCAAGAGATGCGGCTCTAGCTGCAGCTGATAATTTTGATGATACATATTTAGGTGCTAAAGCAAGTGATCCATCTGTTGATAATGATGGTGATCCTTTAACAACTGGTGATTTATATTTTAATACAAGTGCAAATAATTTAAGAGTTTATAATGGATCAGCTTGGCAAGTAGCTGCAGTAAGTGCTGCTGGTTTCTTAGTTGCTACTAATAATTTATCTGATGTAAGCAATACAACAACTGCAAGATCTAACTTAGGATTAGGAAGTGCTGCGACATTAACTGCTGGAACTTCAGCTAATAACGTAGTTCAGTTAGATGGATCAGCAAAAATACCTGCTGTAGATGGAAGTCAATTAACAGGATTAACATCAACACAACTTAATGCTAATGTAAGTTCAACAGAATTTGGTTATTTAGATGGCGTAACATCTAGTATTCAAACACAAATAGATAGTAAAGCAAGTAAAGGATTTAGTATTGCAATGTCTATAGCTCTCTAGTATAGGATTATATATGGCACAAGATTTTACAAGATATAAAAATAGTTCAATAGGAACTACAGCTACAACAGTATTCACATCTAATTCAAATGATACAATTGTTGGTATAAGTATTGCAAACATAACAACTTCATTAGTTTATGCTTCTGCATATATTAATGATGGAAGTACAAATTTTTATTTAGTAAAAAATGCTCCAATACCAGCAGGATCTGCATTGCAAGTTCTTGATGGTGGTGCTAAAGTAGTAGTTCAATCTGGTGATATTTTAAAAGTTGTATCAGATACAGCTTCATCATTAGATGTTTGGGTATCAACAGTTGATTCAATTTCTTAATAAGGAAAATATAATATGGCATATATAGGAACACAACCAGCGGCAACACCAACAGGGATTGCAACTTCAGCAACTGGAACTGTATTAACATTATCTGATTCAAATGTATTATTTGGTAAAGGTGTATATTTTGCCGAAGCAACATTAACTGATGGTGCAACAGTAACTTGGAACGCATCTACTCAACAAGTTTGTAAATTAACTTTAGGTGGAAATAGAACTTTATCTGCACCTACAAATGGAGTTACTGGACAATTTATTTCTATTGCTGTAATTCAAGATGGTACTGGTTCAAGAACATTAACTTGGAACAGTGTTTATGAATTTACTGGCGATACCGCACCAACACTAACTACAACTATTAATAAAGCTGATGTATTTGTATTTAGATATAATGGAACAGTATGGCACGAAACTGGTAGAAACCTTAACCTTAGCATATCATAATGTACGCACTTATAATTGATAAAGAAATAGTAAAAGTATTTTCAAATCCTGAACCATTTGAACATAATGGTAATAAATATTCTTCACAAATATTTACACTTTGGTCTAAAGAAGAAAAAGAATCTATTGGTATTTATGAAATTGAAACAGATTCTACAAATTTAAAAGACGAATCTTATTACAATAATACAAATGAAATATTTGAATTTAAAAAAGGTAAAGCAATTAGAAAATGGGGAACTGCAACTCCTAAACAATTAGAAGATGTTAATGCTATTGATGAAAATGGCGAATTAATAATTAGAGATGGAAAACAAGTAGTAACTAAAGGTTTAAAATCTCAAAAAATACAAATCGTAAAACAACAAACTGCTGGACTACTATCGTCTAGCGACTGGTATGTAACTAGAAAAGCTGATACTGGAACTGCTATACCACAAGAGATACAAGACTATAGAAATCAAGTAAGAGCAATAAGCAATCAACAAGAAACACAAATAAATGCTTGTACTACTGTGGAACAACTGAAGGCATTGTATTCTTACGTTAATACAGGCACAGAACAATCTCCAATCTACACTAGACCATTAGTTGAGTTCCCAA
>Ga0214921_10009395_pt1 | contig 12385 bp, 9 predicted proteins | sample LL1505_MetaG_FD_177992 | JGI IMG/M metagenome (GOLD analysis project Ga0214921, IMG submission 177992) | Freshwater microbial communities from Lake Lanier, Atlanta, Georgia, United States - LL-1505 | ecosystem: Environmental > Aquatic > Freshwater > Lake | place: USA: Georgia | collected 2015-05-28 | reverse complement strand
CCTGTAACTACATTGCCTGATTTTATTTCTCCTTCTGTTTATAAGGTTTTAGTAGATAATGGCGTTGTAAATGGCAGTGGTAATCCAATTACAAATCCTGCAAATGGATTCAGTAGTATACCAGCAAGGTTTGGAACTCCATGGAATGCTTCTGGGAGTATCGATGTTTCACAGATATTATTTGATGGGCAAGTGTTCGTGGGATTAAAAGCTCGTAACTCAGTGTTAAATCTTGCTAAACAATCAGCAGAAGTAACAAAAGAACAAATAAAAGCCACTGTTTATAAGATATACTATCAGTTGGTTGTAAGTAAGAAACAAGCATCAAGCATTGATGCCAATATTGAAAGATTTGAAAAACTTTTTGCAGATACAAAAGAAATTTATAAAAATGGATTTGCTGAAAAATTAGATGTTGATAAAGTAGAAGTTCAGTTAAATAATCTTAAGACAGAAAAAGAAAAAATATCCAATCAATTAGAAATTGGAAATGCAGCACTCAAATTTTTAATAAATATCCCACAAAAAGATATTTTACTACTAACAGATTCTTTACAAGATGAAGAAATTAAATCAGTTTCATTGAATGATAGCCTTGATTTTAATAACAGAAAGGAGTATCAGCAAATTACTACAGCAATAAAACTTAGTCGATATAACGTAAAAAGATATCAGTTAAGCAAAATTCCAACTATTGCAGCATTTGGAACCTATTCTAAAAATGCACAACGTAATGAGTTTAACTTTTTTGATAAAGGAAGTTGGTTTTCAACATCATTGGTAGGTGTAAAATTATCTATGCCTCTGTTTGATGGTAATCTAAGAAATGCCCGGATTAACAAAGCACAATATGAATTAGAAAAAACAAAAAACAGCAAAAATAGATTAGAGCAAGCTATTCAATTAGAAGTATCTGATGCCAAATTGAAATTTTCAAGCGCCATCACAACCTATGAAAACCAACAAAAAAACATGGCTTTAGCCGAAAAGGTATATAGTGCTACAAAGCTGAAATACGAACAAGGATTGGGGAGTAATATGGAAATATATAATGCTCAAACAGAATTGAAAGTTGCCCAGAATAATTATTATGGGGCATTGTATGACGCCATTATAGCTAAAGTAGATTATTTAAAATCAATCGGAAAATTACCATAATAAATTTATAGAAAATATAAAAATCAACACAATGAAAAAATACAGTTTCGTACTTCTTACTTCAGTAATTGTTTTATGTAGCATTTCTTGCAATAACTCTTCTAAAGAAAAAAATGCAATACTTGCCAACAAAAAAACTTTATTAAATAAGTTAACTGAAGAAAAGAATAAAATAGACAATCAGATTAAATTGCTTGAAGAAGAAATTAGTAAATTAGATACGGCGAGTTTAAATAATAATAATGCAAAATTGGTAGCCGTTTCTCCTGTTGCGGTTCAGCTATTTGAACACTATATTGATCTTCGAGGTAGAGTAGATGCTGAAAATATTTCTTACATCACTCCTCGTGGCATGGGTGGTCAAGTTAAATCATTATTGATCAAGGAAGGAGATCACGTAAAAAAAGGACAATTATTATTAAAGCTAGATGATGCCATCATGCGTCAATCTTTAATTGCTGCACGTCAACAACTAGAAGTGATAAAAACACAATTGAGTTTTGCAAGAAATGTATATGATAGACAACAAAATCTTTGGGAAAAGGGTATTGGAACTGAGGTTCAACTCTTAAATGCAAAAACAAATTCCGATGCATTGCAGAATCAATTAAAAACAGCAGAAGAGCAAGTAAAAGTAGCAGCTGAACAATTGAATACCACAAATGTATATAGTGATGTGGATGGTGTAGCGGAGACAGTAATGGTTAAGGTAGGAGAATTATTTGGCGGGATGGGACAAATTAAAATTGTAAATACAGATAAGCTTAAAGTGATTGCGAATGTGCCAGAAAATTATTTAACACGCGTGCACAAAGGAACCCCAGTTGTTATAGAAATTGCAGATGCCAATAAAACGCTTCATTCTATGATTTCATTAATTGGTCAAACCATAGAAAATACTCAACGAGGTTTTATTGCGGAAGCAAAAATTCCATCAGATGGCATTCTTAAACCTAATCAATCTGTATTGATGAAGATATTGGATTACACTTCACCTAAGGCCGTGGTAGTGCCAGTAAATACTATACAAAGCGATGAAAAAAATAAATATGTTTATATTCTTGAAAAAAAACAAGGTGGCCAAACCATTGCAACTAGAAAAATAATTGAACTAGGATATGTTTACGGCGATTACGTAGAAATAAAATCAGGCTTACAAGGTGGAGAACAATTAATAACCGTAGGTTATCAAAGTTTATATGAAGGACAGATTGTAACCGTAAATTAATAAATCAAAAAGACCACACATGAATTTTGTTGAAAGCATCAAAGAAAAAATAAAAGAATACAAACCTACCAGTTGGGCTGTAGACAATAGAACTGCCATATACATTATTGCAATTCTTATTAGTGCCTTTGGACTATATAAGTTTAACACTCTTCCTAAAGAACAATATCCTGATATAGTAGTTCCCACCATTAGCGTTACCACTGTATATGTTGGTAATTCACCTAAGGATATTGAAAACTTAGTTACAAGGCCTATAGAAAAACAATTAAAAGGTATTAGTGGTGCAAAAGTCAAGAAAATAACGAGCACTTCTCAAACTGATTACAGTTTGATTATTATAGAATTTGATACGGATGTAAAAACTGAATTGGCCAAACAAAAAGTAAAAGATGCTATTGATAAAGCACAAAGTGATTTGCCTAATAATCTTACCAGTCAGCCTAATGCACAAGAATTTGCATTCAGTGAAATGCCGATAATGTTTGTTAATGTAAGTGGCGATTATGACGGAGTAAAATTAAAATCATTCGCAGATAAATTGCAGGATAAATTTGAGGAATTGCCCGAAATAACGAGAGCTGAAATTGTTGGTGCACCAGAAAGAGAGATACAAATTAACGTAGACCCTTACAAGATGCAGGCTGCAAGAATAAGTTTTATGGATATTGAAAATGCTATTTCTCGTGAAAATAATGATATTACAGGTGGGCTGATAGAAGTAGGAGACATGAAAAGAACCTTAAAAATAAAAGGTCAATTTACAAGTGCATTAGATCTTCAAAATATAATGGTAAAAAGTAGTGCTCAAGGAGCTACTGTATACCTAAAAGATATTGCCGAACTAAATGATACTATTAAAGAAAAGGAAAGTTATGCAAGATTAGATGGTAAAAATGTGGTGACCATAAATATTATCAAACGCGCAGGAGAAAATTTAATAACGGCAGCGGATAAAATAAAAAAGATTGTAGAGCAAATGAAATCAAGTGAAGAATTACCCCCCAGCTTGAATGTGGTAATTACAGGTGATCAAAGTAAAGCAACGGCTACTTCTTTTAATGATTTGGTTAATACTATTATAATTGGATTTATTTTAGTGCTAATCATTTTAATGTTTTTCATGGGCGTGACCAATGCGTTCTTTGTAGCATTAAGTGTACCATTGAGCGTATTTGTAGCATTCTTGTTTTTACCAATTGCAGATTCTATAGTAGGCACACCCGTTACATTAAATTTCATTGTTTTATTTGCTTTATTATTTGGATTAGGGATTATAGTTGATGATGCAATTGTTGTTATAGAAAATACACACCGAATATATAATAATGGAAAAATAAATATCATTAAGAGCGCTAAAGAGGCTGCGGGAGAAGTTTTTATACCTGTATTGGCAGGTACGGCTACCACATTAGCACCATTTTTTCCTTTGCTGTTCTGGAAAGGTATTATCGGGAAATTCATGATTTATTTACCCACTATGCTAATTCTCACTTTAGCAGCATCTCTAATCGTTGCCTTTATTTTTAATCCTGTTTTTGCTGTAAGCTTCATGAAGCCAGAAGGGAAAGAACATGATGAGCCCAAAAATTCAATATTTAAAAAATGGTGGTTTTCAGCTGCAATTTTAATTGCCATCATCATGCACTTATTCGGATCGCATGGCTTTGCTAATTTTTTATTATTCATGATGATACTGGTAGTATTAAATAAATATTTCTTCAGTAAAATAATACACACTTTCCAAACAAAGCTCTTGCCTAGCTTAATGAATCGGTATGAAAAATTATTACGTTGGATATTAAAAGGAAAGCGTCCTGTTTGGGCTGTTGTTTCTTTATTTTTATTATTTCCATTGTCAATAATATTGCTCATGGCAAGAGGAAATAAAGCCACTTTTTTCCCAAGCGGTGATCCAAAGTTTGTTTATGTATATTTAAAAATGCCAGTAGGTACTAGCGTAAAAACAACAGATAGTATCACACATATTTTAGAGGATCGTGTGTTTCAGGTTTTAGAAAAAGAAAAACCAGGCGAAGAAGGAAGCATTGTAGAAAGTGTTATTGCAAACGTTGCAAACAGCGCCAATAATCCAAGAAGTAATAATAGAAGTATTCAGCCAAATTTAGGCCGTATTCAGGTTTCTTTTGTAGAGTTTGAAAAAAGACAGGGCAAAAAAACAAAACCAATTTTAGAAGAAATCAGATCTCGTATGAATGGCATTCCTGGAGCAAGTATAGAGGTAACTCAAGAAGATGCCGGTCCACCAACAGATCCTCCAGTAAATATTGAAATAGTAGGAGATAAGTATGAAGAGATAGCCAATATAGCTAATAAATTAAATAATTATTTAGACACAAATCATATCAATGGCATTGAAAATTTAAAATTAGATGTTGATTTAAATAGTCCAGAAATAACGGTAAAGGTTGACCGACAAAAAGCCATGTTGGAAGGTATTACTACAGGTCAAATAGGAATGGAAATAAGAACTGCTGTTTTTGGAAAAGAAGTAAGTAAGCTAAAGGAGGGAGAAGATGAGTATAAAATTCAATTGAGGTACAATGATTTAATTAGAAACAACATTACCGACTTGATGAACCTTCGTATCACTTTCATGGATATGAATACAATGCGCATTAAATCCGTTCCCATTGCAGCTGTTGCTACAATAGATTACACCAATACTTCTGGTGCTATTGCACGAAAAAATGTAAAACGAACAATTCAATTACAATCAAGTGTGTTTGACCCTTCAATGACTGCAAGTGTAAATAAGGAACTCTCCAAAAAAATCGAAGCATTCAAAAGAATAGTAACAATTCCTAACGATGTAACAATTCGTCAAACAGGACAAGGTGAGCAAGAAGCCGAAACAAATAGTTTTTTAGGAAAAGCATTGTCCATTGCGCTAGGATTAATTTTTCTAATACTAGTCTTGCAATTCAATTCATTAAGTAAACCCTTTATTGTACTCACAGAAATTTTCTTTTCAGTAATTGGTGTATTTTTAGGGTACGCTATAACGGGAATGACCATAGCCAGTATAATGCTAGGTGTTGGAATAATCGGTTTGGCTGGTATTGTAATTAAAAATGGAATTTTGTTAATTGAATTTACAGATGAGTTGAGGGGAAGAGGCATGAAAACAAAAGAAGCCGCTATTGCTGCTGGAAAAATAAGAATCATTCCAGTCATGTTAACAGCTATTGCAACAATAATGGGATTGTTGCCTTTGGCACTTGGTTTTAATATCAATTTCATATCATTCTTTCAACACCTAAATCCACACATTTTCTTTGGAGGAGATAGCGTTGTATTCTGGGGCCCGCTGAGCTGGACTATCATTTTTGGATTAATATTCGCATTTTTCTTAACTCTAATCATGGTTCCAAGTATGTATCTGATTTCAGAAAGATTAAGAAGGCCAATGGAAAGATTTTATGGCACAAAATATGTGGCAATTTTCGGTTTCACTGGTCCATTCTTTTTCATCTTTGTTTTAATCATGTATTTAGGCAGACGAGTACAAGGAAAAAAAGTATGGAATGGAAAATTAATATCTTGATTTGAAGATGTTCCTTAAACTTCTGAAAACATATGGATGATTTAGAAAATTATTTATCTATCAATCAACAATCCTGGAACATCAAAACTGATATTCACGTTAAATCTGCGTTTTATGATGTAGATGGATTTATTAAAGGAAAAAACTCGCTAAAAGAGATCGAACTAAAATTATTAGGTGATATAAGCGGAAAAAGTGTTTTACATCTGCAATGTCACTTTGGACAGGATTCGATTTCTCTCGCTAGAATGGGAGCAAATGTTACGGCTGTTGATTTTTCTGAAAGAGCCATTCATACCGCTAAAGAACTATCAAATACCATAAACGTTCCGGCAGATTTCATTTGTTGTAATATTTATGATTTACCAAATTGTTTGAATAAACAATTCGATATTGTTTTTACCACTTATGGAACTATCGGTTGGCTTCCTGATTTAGAGAAGTGGGCAAAGATTGTTTCTCGTTTTTTAAAGCCTGGAGGAGATTTTATTTTTGTAGAGTTTCATCCTGTGGTATGGATGTTTGATGATGATTTTGACAAAATTGGCTATAATTATTTCAATACCGGCCCAATTGTTGAAACCTATAACGGTACTTATGCAGATCAATCTGCTCCTATATCGCAACAATATGTGATGTGGAATCATGGAATGGGAGAGATGATTCAAAGTCTGATTACAAATCAATTGAACATTACTTCGATGGAAGAATTCAATTATTCTCCATACAATTGCTTCAAACATACTATTGAAATCGCTCCGGGAAAATTCAGGATTCATAAATTGGAGGATAAAATCCCTATGATATATGCGTTAAAAGCTAGAAAAGAAATAGTAACGTAAATCATGCTTTCGTCTTTTCATAACCAGCCACTTTCATGATTATAAGTAACATACCATAGAAAATATCTTCAAATAGAATGTTAAGATTGCAGACTAATTAGAATTAATGAAAGACTTTAGAAAAAATATTTCAATGTTTTAATGGGCATTATTTAATAAAGTTATTTTAAATACTTTAGTATAATTTTTCGCCCTAATAGTATTCCTTTGTCTTCTATATACTTTTTTGAGTATCTGGCAATTAAAAATGCAGCACTAACCGAAAAAAGGTAACAAATTAAAAATGTTAGATTAACAGGCATTTTAAAAAGAATTTTACTTGCTAAAATCTGAGAAATTTGAATAGCAAACAAAAAATGAAACAAATACATAGAATAGGAATATTGACCGATAATCATTAGTGGCTTTACATTTAATAATTTTATTTCTTTAAATAAAAATATTAAATAAAGGAATGCAATAGAAGTTACAAAAGGAGTGATTACAATACTATAGTTATTATTAAATAAGTAAATGCTCATTATTATTAAAAGAAAGCAAAAGATTACGTGTGGATATTTACGAATGCCAATTTCTTTTTTCTTATTGATCGTAAAATAATAGAATATAGATAGAAAAAAAACCGGCAAATGATTTAGTATATTAAAATACCAAAAAGTGTCATTACTTAAATCAAAAGAAAAAAATCTTGCACCCAAATAAAAAAACAAATAAGAAGATATAAAAGATAAAATGGGCAACAATAAAAAAAGTATTTTATTTTTTATTCTTTTATTAATGAAATAAATAAATGGAAAAATTAAATAAAATAACATTTCTACGCCAATGCTCCATCCGCCTGGTACAATTACATTATTAGCAGGGGAATATAAATTATGTATAAAAAATACATTTGCAAGAATGTTTATAATGCTGTATTGTTGATGCAATATAGCATCTGACGGATTAAGATAATTAAATACCTGAGTGGTTAGAAAATAAAAAATAATTCCCACATAATATAATGGAGCTATTCTAAAATACCTTTTTATATAAAATTGCTTTATCCCAATCTTGCTCCATCCTTTTTTTTCCATTGACATACAAAGTGTAATTGATGAAATGCAGAAGAATAGTATAACACCCATTTGTCCAAATTTTGTAATAGAATCAATCCAATTATCTTGTATTTGGAATCTTTGAGCTGTATGAACCATTATAACCAATAAAATAGCTACACCTCTTAAACTATCTATGTAATCATATTTCGTTGATTCATCTTTTTCTAGCTCTACAGGCATATTATAGGAATTTAATAAACATTATTCGTGCATTAGTGGCACTTTTATTTTTCATAACCAGCAACATTCATCATCACCAGTAACATACCATAGAAAACATCTTCAAATGGAATGGTGTATATTCGAAAACCTACATTTTCATTATCATTATACAAAACCACTGGGATAGATGTAAGTAATCCATTGACGATTAAAAAAGGAATTAAGATTATGGCATAAGATATCAAGAAACTAGCCACATTGAATTTTGCAAAATATTTTTTTGAAGAAATTATAAATATAAAAATACCTGAAAAGAAAAAGGTGTAAAATGTATACGATCTATTATGATAAGCAATAGCACTAATCAGTAAACTAATTCCAATCATTTTGAATAGAATTTCAACAAATGGGCCGCTTTCTATTTTTGGAAAATAAGTTCTACAACAAGCATATATAAAAACACAACAGTAAGGCACCACAAAAAAGAACAGCACTTCTTCTATTGGTAAATTGTATAATTTAAAACCGGTAATATATTTTTCATTAAAACTCCAAATTCCTTGTTGCGTGAAAGCCATATCCCAAATAATATAAAATAAGGCTGGTAAAATCATCGACTTGGCTAACACTCTCCAGCTTTTATAAAACGCTACTTTTTTATCAAAACTCAACATCAATGGTGCAATGATTGAGCCAATAAGTATAAGTAAGTATGTATAATGTGTATTCAAAGTATGTATATAAAATCAGTTGATTGTTTTAAGATTGAATTTTTTTATCGCGTTTTACTTTATCCCAATATTTTTTTGCAACAAAAAGCATCCCAAAACTTTCACCATCTTCTTTTCCTAAATGTTTATGATGCATTTTATGCGCCCATCTAATAGTTTTTACATAATCGTTATTGCTTCTGGTAAACCATTTGAAGCGTTGATGAATTACTACTTCGTGAACAAGAAAATAACCCAATCCATATAGTGCAATTCCAAAGCCAATAGCTGCTACCCAATAAACCTGATGTTGTAATCCTAGCATAATACACAACCAACTTGGAATTGCAAAAATTAAAAAAAAGGCATCATTTTTTTCAAAGAATCCCGGATTAGGCTGGTGATGATCTTCATGCAAGTACCATAAAAAACCATGCATCACATATTTGTGGGTAAGCCATGTTATTCCCTCCATGAGAAAGAAGGTAACAATAATAATACCTATAAAAAAGAATGGGTTCATAAAAATGTTCTAAGCAATAAGAAAAATATAGTTTGTATCAATAACAAATGTACTGCGAATATATTTCGTTTGATAAATTTAAAGTGATGAAATGCCAATAAAAAAAGTAAGCTTATTACAAACCAACAGAAATAATTATATAATGGCACACTGCCGTTTGTTATCCATTTCCAATAACCTAATTTAATGGCCACGGGCTCCATAATCCAATCAAACAATAAAGCAATGGTAGCCCCATCAATAAGAACAGATATTTTTTTTAATAAAGGCTTTGGTGATTCAGCGGTAGGTGATAATTTATTCATTAGAGAATGTAGCAACGCTTCTGTACTTATACCGCAGCAATAAATAATAATAAACCAGTTAATTCCAATGATTAATGGAACCTGTTGAATGGATAAACCCAAGGTTGTACCATAAGCATAATTACCAAACAGCCATCCAGTTTTTGTGCCAATCATTTCTATAAAGAAGCCTGAGGTAAAAACAAAAGAAAAAAACAACACAAAATGCGTGTTTATTTTTTTTTGAGTATACAGCAGAAGACCAAACATCAATAATAAATTTAACGCCGAAGCTTTAGCAAAAAGTGCTTGATTGATAAATAAAATACCAATAATGCCAATGGCATGAAAAATGAGCGCAATAATAGTTGCTAATTGATTTTTAGTATATCCTCCAAATACAATTGGATGTTGATTATTTTCCATAATCGTTTTTTATTAATTCAGCCGTAATATAAGCGCTTTTCAAACAAAGGGGAATTCCTCCTCCAGGATGCACCGTACCACCGCAAAAATATAAACCTTTTGTTTTGTTGGTAAAGTTAGCCGGTCGAAAGAAAGCAGCTAATATCGAATTGGAACTAGTGCCGTAAAGTGAACCTTTATAGGTGTTTGTTTTTCGTTCTATCATCACAGGATCCATGATGGTTTCTGTTTGTATATATTCTTCTATGTTTGTTTTTAAAATTCGATTGATTTTCTCAATAACAAATCTCCTAGTTTGTTTTACTAATTCATTCCAGTCTTGCCCTTTATTTTCTGGAGCATTAATCATCACAAACCAATTTTCACTTCCAGCTGGTGCATGATTGCTTTCCATTTTGGCAGTGATATTAATATATACAGTTGGGTCGCTGATACAATTTTTTTTATTAAACAGTGCATTAAATTCCTCTTCATAATTTTCGCTGAATAATATATTGTGTAATCCAAGCGCTGAAAAATTTGTATTAATACCCCAATAAAAGATTAAAGCACTACTGCTTCTTTCTATCTTTTCTATTTTAGTTGCTTTTTTAGAATCGCTTAACAAATTTTTGAAGGTATAATAGATATCGCTATTGCTCACTACTATGGAAGAATTGACTTCTTTGCCATTAACCACCACGCCCGTTACCTTATTTTTATCACAGGTAATTTTTTCTACTTGCTGATTGAAATGAAATTGAACGCCTTTTTTTAAGGCAAGTTGATGCAAAGCATTAGTGATGTTAATCATTCCTCCCTTTGGATAAAAAGTGCCTTCGTTTTGTTCAAGGTGTGGAATTAAACTCAACATTCCTGGTGCTTTATAGGGGTTGCTTCCATTATATGTGGCAAATCGATTAAAAATCTGAACAGCTTCAGTACTGCTAAATTTGCTTTTATTATGATGATTTAATGATCTAAATAAATAATTAAATCTAATAGATCTTAAAGCTTTAAATATTCTTGTATGTAACCAGGTTTTTTTATCATGTAATGAATGGTTTAAAAAAACAGAACCAACATTGTTGTATAAATTTTCAGCAGCTTCGAGATAGTTAATTGTTGAACTGGTTTTTTCATTTAATACAAGGGCAAGTTCTTTTGCAAACTTATTTTTTTCTGTATAGGCGTTTACCCTTTTTCCATTTTCAAAAAAATAGGTACAAGCTATAGGAACAGAAACGTATTCAAAGTAATCTTTTATCGACTCATTTGCCAATGAAAACAATGCTTCAATATTATTTGGTTGTGTAAAAAGAGAAGGTCCTTCATCAAATTTGTAGCCTTCTTTTTCAAAGAAAGATAATTTTCCGCCTGGATAACTATTTGATTCATATACATGCACATCAAATCCCTGAACCGCAAGTCTTATTGATACTGCCATTCCTGCAATTCCACTGCCAATGATTATAGCTTTTTTAGATTGCATGTTTATTGTGATAAAGGCTTTGAGGCTAAATAAGATTCTAATGTAGGGAATGCAATAGCAAACCACGTGGTGTATTTATGCTGATGATGTTTCAGCCCTTCTTGTACTTCCTCCATTTTAACAAAGCAATAATCTTTTACTTCAGAAGGATCTGGTTTTATTTCACCCGTGTAATATCCAATAAATACATGATCAACTTCATGCTCTGTAAGTCCATTGTCAAATTCAGATTTATACATAAAAGTAAAGGCGGCAGACAACGGCGTGTCGAATCCCATTTCTTCTTGAAGCCTTCTGTGGGCTGCATTAATAGTTGTTTCGCCTGGTAAAGGATGACTACAACAGGCATTTGTCCATAAATTAGCGCTATGGTATTTCGTTTCAGATCTTTGTTGTAACAATAGTTCACCTTTATTATTGAAAATAAAAACACTGAAAGCCCGATGTAATAAACCTTTTTCATGGGCTTCCATCTTTTCCATCAAACCTACTTCATGGTCATTCTCGTCAACTAAAATTACGGATGTATTCACTTTCGTTATTTTAACTATAAAATTTGTAAGCTATTTCTAATACGGGCTTTTATTATTATAATGAATTTTAAATAATCAGGTATTCTGATTCTTTTTTCTATTAATTTATCCGGCTGTATTTTTCTTATTTTTTTAAATAAAGCCAAGTAATATTTATAAGCCACATAAACACCAAATTGTGCTTCCCTAGGAAGCATGATAATACCTTCGAAAGATTTTTTAAAATCTACATCAATATCGGCTTCGATATCCAATTTCATTTTTGGAGTAAAGTTTTTGAAATCAACACCCGGAAAATATACTCTTTTTAAATTTTCGGAATCTGCTTTTACATCACGTAGAAAATTTATTTTTTGAAAGGCACTTCCCAGCGCTTGAGC
>Ga0214921_10009394_pt1 | contig 12389 bp, 13 predicted proteins | sample LL1505_MetaG_FD_177992 | JGI IMG/M metagenome (GOLD analysis project Ga0214921, IMG submission 177992) | Freshwater microbial communities from Lake Lanier, Atlanta, Georgia, United States - LL-1505 | ecosystem: Environmental > Aquatic > Freshwater > Lake | place: USA: Georgia | collected... | reverse complement strand
CATCCACATTAGCCAAGCAATTTGTTGTAATTTTATCATCCTATAACCCCTGTTTTTCCCATGCTCTAACCCAAGAGAAATAAACTGATAATAAAATGGATGAGGTTATATAGATATGTTTCCGCCTTAGCGGAGGAGGAGTAGAACAAGAGTGGTGCACGTTGAAAAATACATCGCTTTATGCGTAATTCTGTAGCAAGCTCGTAACATATTGCTAATATGAAATCAACAAAAAAGACGCGGGCATCATAAGTACTATACAACCCGTTTTAGCCTTCATATACTGAATTTATAGATAGAGAGCATAAGTGATGACAAAGATAAATATTGACGAAGAAAGACGAGCTCAGGAAAAATCCGTGGATTTTATAGCATTCAGCGGTGGCGGCGCTAAAGGCGCTATTTACGCCGGGGTATATAAATCTCTTAAAGCATCTGGGATGGTCGATGGAATGAGGGCTGTTGCTGGATCTTCTGCTGGCGCAATTACCGCAGCTTTAATAGCAACTGGTATTGAGGTGGAGGCTTTTGAAAAAATTTCCAAAACGACCAATTTAAAGGGCTTGCTCGGAAAGGGGTTTTTGGTCAATAAAGATGGGAAACCACTCTATAAACTCTTGCAAGATACTATATTTGATAATGTATCGAGCTTTGTACTACAGCCAGGAATCGAAGAGCGAGTGAGCGCAAGACTCGAGCAAATTAAAGACGAAGAAGCTCAACTCAAAACCCTTGAATCTCTTCATTTAGACAAGCAATCACAAATAGAGTTTGCATTGGCTGAGATAACGAAAGACGAGGCTGCGGCAAGTAGAGCTGGCGCTATCTTAAATCGACAAGAGGCCCAAGAAAGAAGAAAAGCCCTAGAAGCAGAAAAGGAGGCGATGCAGCTAGATATTCAAGGCGGCACAGATCAGCTGAAGATGCTAGAAAAATCTAGGAGTAAGCTAGAGGCTCTTGTAGCAAGCAATTACAAAGATTCAATAGAACTCGTAGCGCGATGTTCAGCCAGGCCAGTCAGGGGGAAAATATACTTCAAGGATCTAGCGCTACTTCGCGAAATAGATCCAGTAAGGTTCAAGGATCTTATTGTAACGGCCGTCAGGCGCGATAACGCAGAGCTTAAAATATTCAGCGCCGAAGAGACGCCAAATGTTGAAATAGCTTTAGCATGTCGCGCTTCCGCCTCTATTCCTTTGGTATTTCAGTCTGTTGATATAGATGGAGTACAGTATGTCGATGGTGGCTATAGAGACAATGTTCCAACAAAATATTTTAAAGAAATCAGCGAAGATCCAAAGCAAAAAGGCAGGACAGTGGCATTGGCTTTTGGGAGCAATGAGCCAGACGATCCAGTGCAAATAGCTCTTTATAGCTCAAGGGAAAGGATTTATAAATTTGGCGCAATTACCAAATTCGTTATGAATGTCTTGTTTAAAATTGCAGCCAAAGTCGGTGGTGTCTTTAAGTACACCGAATCCGAAGAAGCGACGGCGCAATCATTGAGGCGGCAAGCGGGACATGTTGTTGCATTAGACCCCAAGGGGGTGGGCACGCTTTCTTTTGATAAGGCTCAGGCTAATGCTGACTATTTATGTGTCAAGGGCGAGGTGCAAGCTGATAGGTACCTTGAAAATCAAAGCCTCATAGCTCCAGATCCGAATTTTAAGTATAGAGAATTTTTACTCGAAACTCTTGAGGATGTAGCAAAAAATGAAAAGAAGGCCTGGGCTACTTCTACTGCCGACCCACTTGCAACTAAAATGGCAGCCCTACTCTCTTTTTGTAAAAAGGATATATGGCAGGGCAAAGACAAGGAAGATGTTTTAGAGCAATTTATCGCGCTCGCTGGAGTTAACCACAGGACTGGCAAAGCAAGTATCGACTCTCCCGTGCTCGATAAACTGACCAAGGCATTAAATTCAAAAACAGCTCCCCAAGAAATCGTAGCTAAGTTTAGGGAGCTTCTTGGCAAAACTGATGTGGCTCAAAAATTTGAGAAAAAAGATTTTGACTCTATTATTAAGAATCAACTGGGTGGCATTGAGACATCAAAAAAGAGCGCACCTAAGGCGCGCTGACAACCCTAAGATGCTATGCTCGCGGTAGGGCCAAACAACTTGGCCTGAGCTGGGTTGCTATCTGCATCCATGTTGTTGAATACATCCTCCCATGAACCTGTTGTTGCGGCCTTTGTATATTCAGTCACGCGGTTCTCGAAGAAATTGGTATGCTCAACGCCATTTAAAATCTCATCTAGCCAAGGCAGTGGGTTGTGGTCCACAAGGTAAATCTCTTTCAGCCCAAGTTGCATCAAGCGACGGTCTGCGATGTACCTTATATATTGCTTCACCTCACGACTTGTCAGACCCTCAATCCCACCAACTTCAAATGCCAGATCGATGAATGCATCCTCAAAATGGACAATGGTCGCACAGGCTTCATATAGATTGCTACGTAAATCTTCCGTCCATACTTCGGGGTTCTCGCGCACAAATGTTTTAAATAATGTGATGATTGAATTGCAGTGCAAAGTCTCATCTCGTACCGACCAAGTAACTATCTGCCCCATGCCCTTCATTTTATTAAAGCGCGGAAAGTTTAAAAGGATAGCAAAAGAAGCAAATAACTGCAGGCCTTCTGTAAATGCCCCAAAAACCGCCATGGTTATGGCTATATCTTCTTTGGTTTCAACACCAAAGCGCTGCATATAGTCGTATTTATCCTTCATCTCTTTATATTTCATGAAGGCAGAATATTCAACTTCAGACATGCCAATTGTATCGAGCAAGTGCGAATAGGCTGCTATATGAATAGTCTCCATATTGGAAAATGCAGCAAGCATCATCTGAACCTCTGTCGGCTGGAATACTTTTGCATAGTGCTTCATATAACAGTTATTGACCTCAATGTCGGCTTGTGTAAAGAAACGAAAGATCTGTGTCAGTAGATGCTTTTCGCCGGCACTGAGATTATACTTCCAGTCCTTGACGTCATCCGCCAGAGGCACTTCTTCAGGCAGCCAGTGGATCTTTTGCTGCGTATGCCAAGCCTCATAAGCCCATGGGTATGAGAATGGTTTGTATATTGGACTTGCGTTTAGTAGGGACATGTTTGTTCTCCTGATATTTATATTTTTTCAAATTTAATTTAGTGCTGTCATATGACTTCCGAATGCCGAATTGAAATCCATCTTCAGCCACTTTGGTATCAATCTCTTAAGAGGCTCTGCTCTAAAGTCTATAGCATCAAGATCTTCTAGTGACATCCATACTAGTTTTATATGATCCTCCATCTGCACCAACTCCTTGTCCTTTTTAAGTTCATCAGACTCAAGCTCAAAAACAAAGTTATACTCATGATTATGACAGATACTATTGTGCCCTGGCACAAAACTATGCTCAAGGCAGCCCAAGAACCTCTTGATCTTCGCCTCTGCCCCACTCTCCTCCTTCACTTCCCTGATAACCGCTTCATGAGCAGACTCAGCATCCTCAATATGTCCACCAGGCAGGAAGTAAAAATTAATAGGTATATCAAGCCTCTGGCACAGCAAGATATCGCCTTTGTCGATTATCACAGCTCGAGCAGGTGGACAGATTTTGCTTTTTTGATTTTGCAATTATTCTCTCTTATCAAAGTTCACCGAATCAACCTTATATCACAATCCAAATCAAGCTTTGTCCAAATTTGATCTGCTGTATAGATTGGTATGTCACATAGAATACCTGTTGCAATACACACCCTATCTCCAAGAGATAGGCCGAACTTTTTAGTATGTACTATTAACTCACCAGCCAAAAAAGCAATGTCTGCTGTAAGTTGGATGCTTTCCACTGCTAATGTAGATACCATAGCTTTTATATCGTAGGAAGTAGCGCCACGCTTTGCAATAACGGATACAAATTCACTTAGATTGATTAATGATACACCAGAATTCTTTCTTATATCCCTTACAAACTCCCAGCCATGCTCTTTGTCGGCGAGTGCAATAAGGCACGATGTATCAAGCAGCGCTTTACTCTTTACTGGCATCCTCCTCCCTCATTTGCTTTAAATCCTCCATTAATGGTACGTCACTTTTATATTTTGCCCAAATTCTATGTAAATCGTCTATCTCCTTATCCAGAGTATCTATTGTGATTTTGTTATTCTTAAAACGAAACATAAGATCACCTCCGTGCTTTATGCCCATAGCGCTTCTTACTTTTGCTGGCACTAAGAGCCTTCCAGAAGAATCTACATGTATTTTTTGGGCTAACATATGAATTTTCCAATTTTATAAAATTACCATATTTTGTAAAATTACCATATTCATCGCAAAGCCTCAAGTAGTTTTACTGACAAGCCAGGCACTCCTCGTACTTATTAGCCTTCTCAGCCGCCATGCCTTCTTTGTGCTCTACTTTTTCTACGGCGTGGCTAACCTTGTCCGCTCTTTGAATCGAGGTTGAGCGACAATAATAAAGACTCTTTACGCCCATGCGCCATGCCATAAAATGTATGTCATTTAGCTCTTGTTTGCTTACGTCTCCTGGCAAAAATACATTGAGCGACTGAGCTTGCGAGATATGCGGCGTGCGGTCAGCAGCTAGCTGGATCAACCATCTTTGATCAATTTCGTAGGCCGTTTTGAATACATCCTTTTCATGATCACTCAAGAAGGTTAAATGCTGGACAGAGCCCTCATTCGTAGAAATTGATGACCAGACCTGTTCATTGTTAAACTCTTTACTCGCAAGCAATCTCTCCAGATTCTTGTTACGCACCGTAAATGACCCGGTTAAGGTCTTTTGTGTAAAGCTATTAGCTGCATATGGCTCAATACCGGGGGAAGAATTTCCAGCAATAATAGAGATGGAGGCCGTTGGGGCAATTGCAGTCTTATTACTAAACCTTTCTTTGGCCCCAACCTCCTGCGCGTCAGGGCAAGCCCCGCGCTCATCAGCTAGAATTGTTGACGCTCTATCGACTTCTTTATGCAAATGCTCAAAGAGCTTATTGTTCCAAACTTTGGCCATAACAGATTCTATTGGCACACTATTTGCTTGCAAAAATGAATGAAAGCCCATGACTCCAAGACCGATAGACCTCTCCCTTGAGGCGGCGTAAGTCGCCCTAGACATTTCAGGAGGCGCATTATCAATAAAATCTTGCAATACATTGTCAAGAAAGCGCATGATATCTGGGATAAACATTTCTTCATTTTGCCAATCATCAAAGGTCTCAAGATTCACAGAGGAAAGACAGCAAACAGCAGTACGCTCCTTATCTAAATGATCCAAGCCTGTTGGTAGGGTTATTTCACTACATAGGTTAGAGGTCTTGACCTTCAAGCCCAGTTTCTTATGATGCTCAGGAATATGACGATTCACTGCATCAATAAAGAGCACATAAGGCTCTCCAGTTTCAATACGGCTTGTAAGCAATCTAATCCATAAATCCCGCGCCCTAACTGTTGACATAACCTTGCCATCGGCCGGGCTAACTAGCTGCCAATCTGCATTTTCACTAACAGCTTGCATAAAGCTATCCGTCACAGATACGCCATGATGAATATTAAGGGAGCGACGATTAGGGTCCCCGCCAGTTGGCCTACGGATATCAATAAACTCTTCAATTTCTGGGTGATCGATCGGCAAGTAAACAGCAGATGAACCACGACGAAGCGATCCTTGCGAAATAGCCAAAGTCATAGAATCTTGGACTTTGATAAATGGCACAATGCCAGAAGTTTTGCCATTATCGCGCACGCGCTCGTTAATTGAGCGCACATTACCCCAATAACTTCCTATCCCACCACCTTTAGATGCCAACCAAACATTCTCAGTCCAAAGATCTACTATGCTCTTGAGGCTGTCGCTAGTCTCATTCAAGAAGCAAGAAATGGGCATACCGCGATCGGTTCCGCCATTACTAAGAATAGGGGTTGCTGGCATAAACCATAATTTACTGATATAGCCATAGAGACGTTGAGCATGATCTGCATCATCAGCATAGTGGCTTGCGACTCTGGCAAATAGATCTTGAAAATCCTCGCCATCGAGCAAATAACGATCTTTTAGAACGGCTTTACCGAATGGGGTTAGAAATGCATCGTGAGCTTTGTTCGTTTTGATTTGATATTTGTGTTTTTGCATTTTTTGCCGACCTATTGTTATGAGTCATAACTTATGCTTTACTTACAAAACTAGCAATCAAAAAATTTACATATCTAGTATGTTTTTATTATTGACATACTATATGTAGTAGATCTGAACTCCTTATGGATGATATGACTATGGATTGTAGTAGTAATAAAAAAATAAGGGCTACATATGGTGTGCTAAATAAAAAGGCCATGCTTTTTCGGCATGGCCAGCATCATATCGCTATAAAAAGGCTTAGCGAACACGCAGCTCGTCGCAAAGGTTTCCAAGCAGCCTCAATGCTTCATCTTTAGAGCGTTGAAAGCTATTGCGCCCTATAATTGATCCACTACCTCCTCCGGCAACTATTGCTCTGATCTCCTCTACAAGATCGCTATCGCTTTTGGCAACACCACCCGAGAATACAACCAACCTCTTGCCGTTAAAGCAAGTCTGCATCACATGCCTTATCCTTGCCTCCAAAGTACTGACATCTATTTTCTCAGACTCGTAAACTTTTTTTGCCTCGAGTTGCTCTATGTGACTAGTCGGCAACTTGACTTTTACTATGTGAGCTCCAAGCAAAGCAGCCATGTGAGCTGCATATGCACAAACATCAATTGCAGTTTCTCCTTCTTTTGATAAATCTCCGCCCCGTGGATATGACCAAATCACGGCAGCTAATCCAAAAGATTTTGCCTCACTAATAATTTCCCGAGCCCAGCTCATTTGTTCTAATGAATTTGCTGATCCTGGATAAATCGTCATACCAACCCCAGAGCAACCAAGGCGTAGAGCGTCATGGACCGAACCTGTGATTGCCTGATCGGGAGCTGATGCTTTTGGGGTCAGCGCATTATTATTGTTTAGTTTGAGAATAGTAGGAATTTGTCCAGCAAATTCAGCTGCGCCAGCTTCTAGAAAGCCCAGTGGTGCTGCGTAGGCATTCAAACCAGCATCAATGGCGAGCTGATAGTGATAATCAGGATCGTATGCTGACGGGTTTTTTGCAAAGCTTCTAACTGGCCCATGTTCAAAACCTTGATCCACTGGTAATATAAGCATTTTGCCGCTACCGCCAAGCTTCCCATGCATCAGGATTCGGCATAGATTTGCGCGTGTTCCAGGGTTCTGGCTTTCGTAATTTGTAAGGATTTTTTTTACAACTCGCGTGATTCTCATTGTTGCTCCTTAATCTTCGACAAAACATCATTTGCATGGCCAATAACGCTTACATTCGACCATATGTAACTTATTCTACCTTCTTTATTGATAAGGAATGTTGTCCGATCTATGCCCATATATTTTTTACCAAACATAGATTTGGGCACCCAAACTCCATATTTTGTAGCAGTTTCAGCATTTGAATCAGAAGCCAGATCAAATCTCAGGCTATACTTGGTTTTGAACTTGTAATGAGAACTCACATCATCTTTAGAAATACCTAAAATTACAGTATCGAGTTTATCAAAATCAGCCTTATGAGAGTTAAAATCTTTTGCTTCTATTGTGCAGCCAGGGGTGTCATCCTTTGGATAAAAGTACAGCACAACATTCTTGCCCTGTAGATCAGAGAGTTTGATCAAGCGCTCTTCTGTGATCATTAGAGTGAAATTTGGGGCAATATCGCCAACATGTAAATCCATAAAAACCTCAAAAAGACTTATAGTATAGCGCTATTACCAAGCATATTGCAAGATTTATACTAACAACTTAGCAACAATAGGCCCGAGATCTAACAGGGTAAACTTCTTATGCAACTTTTTATTCTCAATAATATCGCTAGTCATCAAGTGCCTTATGGGTGCATTGTATAGAATCTGGCTCGTTGCTCTAGTTAAGAAAGCGTGCGTAGCATAAGCATCAACTGATTTTGCACCGCTTGCCATCAAAATAGATGCTGCCATCGACATAGTCCTGCCGCTATCTATTATATCATCGACAATAAGACATTCTTTGCCACGCACATCTCCTAATAATTTCATATACAAATCATCACCATCCCGCCTTTTCTCAAATGCGATCAAATCTTTTGCATAGCTCTCTAGTCTTTTTTGAGCTCCAAAATCTGGCGCTATTACTGTTCTGTGATCTTTTAGTAGAATATTTGTGATGGGTATATTACGTACTGGTATCTTAAATAGCCTAAGTGAATCTGGAGAATGGATATCTATTGTCGTAATACTACTAAGTCCTGAATGATTAAGCATTCCGGCTATGACTTCCAGCCCAAATGAGCCACCACTGAGCAAAGCTCTATCGAGTCGACTATAACAAAGATATGGTATTATTGCATGGATCTTAGTTGCGCCAGATCGCCTTGCTGCATCAATACAGAGCATCAGTTCCATGAGGCGATTATTAGAGTCGCGTTCGAATGATTGAACTATGTAGGTCTCGCCTTCGGCTCGCCCTAAGGAAAGCAATAATTCTCCATTTTCAAATATATGCAGATCTGATTCTATGGCTTCTAGTCCCAGGGCTGCGCAGACCTTATTACCAAAATATTTGCCACCTTGGCAATTTATAATCTGCATAGTGGTTGCTTTGAGTGAACCTGCGAAGTATAATATGATCCACCTCAAAAACCAAAATAAAAATGAAAAAAGAAAAGCACCCCTTATCTAAAGAACAATATTTAGACTCTTATCATCAAATGCTACTTGTGCGCAGGTTCGAAGAAAAGTGCGGGCAGCTCTACGGCATGGGTATGATCTCAGGATTCTGTCACCTCTATATAGGCCAAGAAGCAATAGCTGCTGCAACTAGCTTAGCTAAAATCAAGGGTGATAGCATCATAACAAGCTATCGTGATCATGGGCATATCATAGCCGGCGGCATGGATCCAAAATATGTCCTTGCGGAATTAACTGGCAGAGCAGCTGGCTGCTCCAAAGGCAAAGGCGGTTCTATGCATATGTTTGACCTTGAGAATAAATTCTACGGCGGACATGGTATAGTCGGCGCGCAAGTGCCCATTGGCACTGGCCTAGCTTTTGCTGAAAAATACAAAGGGACGAACAATATCTGCTACACTTTCTTTGGTGATGGCGCGGCACATCAAGGACAAGTTTATGAGTCATTCAATATGGCGGCTCTTTGGAAGCTCCCAGTTCTTTATATCATAGAGAATAATCAATATTCGATGGGTACATCTATTGCTCGTTGCAGCTCGGTGCCTGATTTGTATGTACGTGGGCAGTCTTTTGGAATAGAAGGTAGACAGGTTGATGGCATGAGTTTAGATGCGGTCTATGAAGCTTTGTGCGAAGCTGGCGAGTATATCCGCTCTGGAAAAGGGCCATTACTTCTTGAAATGAAGACCTACAGATATCGCGGACACTCAATGTCTGATCCGGCTAAATACCGCAGCAAAGAAGAGGTGGACCTATATAAAGAAACCCGCGATCCTATTGAACAAGTTAAGGCTATTATTCTGGAACGTGGTTATGCTAGCGAGGATGATCTAAAGGAGATCGAAAGAGGCATTAAAGCTATGGTCTCTGAGGCGGCTGAGTTTGCGACTAACGCTGAGCTACCTGATCCGTCAGAGCTCTGGACTGACGTGTTGATTGGTGGATAGAAAATGGATTACGCTTCAATATCAAAGAAAACAATAGAAGGGCTATATAGAAGCTATGAAAGCCTTCAATAGACTGGCTATTAGTTTAAAGGACTAACATCTTTGAGATCATGATGTATTGACAAAGTATGTACAAAAATGTTATACCAAAGTGTAGTAATTGACTACGAGGCAATAATAATGACAAATAAAAAATATGAGCTAGATGCTTACGAGCAGGATATAGAAGATAATTTTGTTGGCAACGGCGTCAGTATTATGACCGATGATTTTATACAAAAGGCTCAAGAAGCTGCTAAAAGACATTCCGCAAATAGAAAGTCTATTACTATCAGAGTGCTAGAACGTGACCTTAATAAGATTAAGTTCAAGGCAGCAAAAAAAGCCTTACCTTATCAAACATACATTAATATGTTGCTCCATAAAGATGCGATGAGTGCATAGTTAATGGAATTCAGATATAATGATGAAAAAAATGAGAAACTAAAGCTAGAGCGGCAAGTTGGGTTTGATGAATTGGTGGAAGCAATAATAAGTGGGCGCATGTTATAAGCAGAGAATCACCCTAATCAGCCCAGGTATCCTGGGCAAAAGTTGCTATATGTAGAGTTTTTAGATGAAGTATATATCGTATCATGCGTCGAAGAGTCAGACGGTACATTTTTCATAAAAATAGCATATCCTAGCCGCAAAGCCCGTAAAAAATTCTTAAAGCTCAAGAAGGCAATGAAGATGCTGAATAAGCTAATATAACTTAAGTACAAACTCAAACAAAAAAGTAGTGACTATGCCAACAATGACACTAAGAGAAGCCTTGCGCGATGCAATGGCTGAAGAAATGCGCCGTGACCCTGATGTATTTATCATGGGCGAAGAAGTCGGCCAATATCAAGGGGCCTACAAAGTCACCCAAGGTCTACTAGAGGAGTTCGGAGAAAAACGCGTCATCGACACACCTATAACGGAACATGGATTCGCTGGTCTTGGAGTCGGCGCTGCTATGGCCGGGCTTAAACCCATCATAGAGTTCATGACCTTCAACTTTGCCATGCAGGCCTTTGATCAAATCGTCAACTCCGCCGCTAAAACTAACTATATGTCAGGGGGACAATTACGCTGCCCTATAGTATTTCGCGGCCCTAATGGAGCTGCCTCTCGCGTTGGCGCCCAGCATAGTCAAAACTACGCAGCTTGCTATAGCCATATACCAGGTCTCAAGGTCATATGCCCCTACTCCGCCGAAGATGCTAAGGGCTTGCTAATTAGCGCAATTCGCGATCCTAATCCTGTTATTTTTCTTGAGCATGAACTGCTTTATGGCCAAAGCTTTGAAGTACCAGAAAATCTGGGTCCTATAGAAATTGGCAAGGCGCGGATTGTGCGCGAAGGCGCTGATGTAACGATTGTGACTTTTTCGATGCAGGTTAAGCTTGCTATGGAAGCTGCTGAAAATTTAGCGCAGAAAGGTATTGAGGCTGAGGTAATAGACTTGCGAACTATTAAGCCTCTAGATGAAGCGGCAATACTAGAATCAGTAAAAAAAACTGGTAGATTAGTCGTGGTAGAAGAGGGTTGGTTCTTTGCTGGCGTTGGAGCCTCGATTGCGTCAATAGTGATGCGCGATATCTTTGACTACTTGGATGCTCCAGTTGAGGTAGTAAGCGCTAAAGATGTACCATTGCCATATGCCGCTAATTTAGAGAAAATGGCTTTGCCTAGTATCGAAGATATACTAGATGCCTGCAAAAAGGTTTGTTATAAATAATGCTCCCCTCGGTCTTGACCCGAGGGTCTTGGGCGTTTATGCTCATACCTAGCGAGACTCTCGGATCTCGCTTACACTCGTCCGAGAGAAATAAAATAAAGCGGATCTGAAATATGCCAATAAAAGTCCTGATGCCAGCCTTATCACCCACAATGACAGAGGGTAATTTAGCCAAATGGCTCAAAAAAGAAGGTGATAAGGTTAAGTCTGGCGATGTTATTGCCGAGATTGAGACCGACAAAGCTACTATGGAAATGGAGGCCGCCGATGAAGGCGTGCTCGTCAAAATCGTAGTGCAAGCTGGGGCTCAAAATGTACCAATTAATAGCCTCATCGCCCTGATTCTTGAAGATGGCGAGGATGCTGCTAGTATTGATGCAATGATTGCTGAGACGCCCTCAGCTGTCATCCCCGCGAAGGCGGGGATCCAGGAGACAATAACCGAACTTTCTGCGTCAAGACTACTGGATCCCCGCCTTCGCGGGGATGACAACAAGGCATGCGGGAATGACGGCGCGAGTCATGGAACCGCTCGTATCTTCGCATCCCCCCTAGCCCGTCGTATTGCATCTGACAAAGGCATAGATCTTAAAAATATAAAGGGCTCAGGCCCTCATGGTAGAATTGTGAAGGCTGATGTTGCACTCGGGCTTGACCCGAGGGTCTCAGGAATTCAACCTCACAAGATCCACGCTTCAAGCGCGAGGAATGCAATCGAGTCCACAACCATCCCTCATACCAATATTCGTAAGATCATCGCCAAACGCTTGCTAGAATCAAAGCAAACTGTGCCACACTTTTATTTATCCGTCGAATGTAAACTTGATAAACTTCTTGATCTTCGCTCGCAAATGAACGATGCGGCAGGAGATCCGGCGCGCTATAAACTATCCGTCAATGACTTTATTATAAG
>Ga0214921_10009393_pt1 | contig 12389 bp, 8 predicted proteins | sample LL1505_MetaG_FD_177992 | JGI IMG/M metagenome (GOLD analysis project Ga0214921, IMG submission 177992) | Freshwater microbial communities from Lake Lanier, Atlanta, Georgia, United States - LL-1505 | ecosystem: Environmental > Aquatic > Freshwater > Lake | place: USA: Georgia | collected 2015-05-28 | reverse complement strand
AATGAGACATTGATGAGCAAAAGGCAGAAAGCAAAGAAAATGTTGAATTTGGTCATTGCAGGGGATTGAATAAAATGTAGATCAAAGAAATAAATGTATGATTTTTCAATGAATACAAAAGCAAAGGCTACACAAAAGAGAGATCCTTACCCGCGTAACAACTATTCACTTGTGGTATTTGATTAACATCCTTGCCTGTACCGCAGTAGCCATGAGCTGAACAACTCCCATGATGATGAAGAGTGTGTTAAAAGAAAGATAATTGGCAATCAGGCCTCCAATCGCGATGGCTATTCCTGAAACAAAATGCGAATGCCCATTTGCCAATCCCCAATAAGAAAGGTCCTCGTTGTCATCGATGTTCGAGGCAAAAAGTGAATCCCAGATGGGTGTACACAAGGCCTCTGCAAAACCCAAACCTACCTGAATCGCAAAAAGGTGGTAGGTGTTCTCAACAAAGACATAGCCGAAAGTGAGCAGGGCGTTCAGACCGTATCCAAGCACCAAAAAATGATGCTTATACTTGGAAGTTTTGATCAACCTTCCCAATAAAAAATAAAAAACACCTGTAGAAACAAGGTAAAGCGACCAGGCAGAAGTGATGTCAAGAAGATCGCCACCGATTTTTTCCGCAAACACAGCAAAAAGAGGACCAAACAACCCTTCGCCAAAATACCAAAGACTTGAGGATATCAGGAGGATACGGGTTGTAGCGGTTAGTTTCATGTTTCAAGTTAAATAAATGGCAGTAGGCTTACCTTTGTGAAATTAATGTTATATCCTGCTTAGACCAACAAATCACCCAAAAGTAAAATAGAACAATGATTGATTCCTCCACCATAAAATTTTTGACCAGTCTTAAAAAGAACAACAGCAAAGAATGGTTTGACGAAAACAGGCAACGCTATACTGTGGCAAAAGACAATTACCTGGATTTTGTTGGGGAAGTATTGGGCAGGATGAAGAAAATTGATGCCAGCCTTGCAGACCTTGAACCCAAACATTGCGTATTCAGGATCAACCGGGATGTGCGGTTCAGCAAAAACAAAGCACCATACAAAACCAACATGGGAGCAAGTTTCAGCAAAGGGGGCAAAAAAGTGCAGTGTGCCGGCTATTACTTTCACCTTGAACCCGGAGCAAGCTTTATAGGTGGAGGTTTTTGGATGCCCATGGCGCCCGAATTGAACAAGATCCGGCAAGAAATTGATTATGGCTTTGAAGAATTCAACACAATCATCAACAAGAAGAAATTCAAGACCAGTTTCGGATCACTGAGCGAAAGCGAAAAACTGACACGACCCCCAAAGGGTTATGAAGCTGAAAACCCTGCCATAGAACTCTTGAAACTAAAAAGTTTTATTGTAATGAAGCAAGTAAAGGATAAGGAGCTTACCGATAAGCAATTGGCAAACAAGGTCGTTGACCATTTCGAAACCATGAAGCCACTGGTTGATTTTTTAAACAAGGCCATTGATTAGCGGCTTGAAGAGTATGGATCAGTTCATTTCGCTGTGCTTTTATCTTACTGACAAGTTCGGTTTTTATTTATTTCTCCCCATCTACAAGTGTGCCATAGTCAATCAGCAACTCCTCGCCTGATTGAATATCTTTTATCGCTTCAAAATATTCTCCATCATTGATGGAGACAAGGTTGGGGTTTTCTGAATGGTTAAGGTATACTGCAAGATCCATCAACTTAAAACCATACCCTGGCAAAAAATAATTTTCATCATCATAGAGACAATGGTTTTCGACCAACTGCTTTGTGTGTTGGGGCAAGGCATCCACCTCTTGCCTTGAAACAGTTATCCAGTCTCCCTGTTCTTTTGAAAATATTGTTCTGGTACCGGACGGTATATCCCGGATGGCAAAGACACCGATTCCATGCAGTGTTGAAGGCTTGAGCATAGCATAGGTATCATGGGCCAGCTCATGTAACAATTGCTGTTTATTCATTTTTTTCATTTGATCAAAACTACAACAGTTGTGAACATCGACTGATGTGATTCATCAAAGGGAATGACTTCCATCCTCTTTCGTCGGTAATGATGGCCATATTTTTACAAATCTCAATTTTTAAACCAATAAAATGATAATCGCATGAAAACTGATGCTCAAATTCAAACTGATGTACAAAATCAACTCAAATGGGAGCCGCAACTGAACGCTGCTGAAATCGGCGTAGCAGTGAAAAATGGCATTGTTACGCTCTCCGGAATTGTTGATACGTACCCCAAAAAAATGACAGCAGAGCGGGTTACAAAAAACGTCATTGGGGTGAAAGCTGTTGCCCTGGACATTCAGGTGGGAATCTCTCCCGTCAACCGAAAATCTGATACGGAAATTGCGGAAGCTTGTGTAAATGCGCTGCGCTGGGATAGCTCAGTACCAGACGACAAGCTCAAAGTAAAAGTCGAAAACGCAACTGTTACCATTGAAGGCACTGTAGAATGGGGCTATCAGCGCCTTGCGGCAAAAAATGCCATTGTCAAACTGACTGGCGTAAAGGGTGTGAACAACATGATTGTTGTCAAACAAAAACCATCCAGCATTGACATCAAGCAAAGGATCAGGGAAAGTTTCATCACCACAGCAGGACATGAAGCAGACAACATACGCCTGGAAGTGCTTGGGTCAAAAGTTGTTTTAAGGGGTAGCGTTAAATCGCACTATGAAAAGGAGGAAGCAGAGAACACAGCCTGGGCAACACCTGGTGTCAATGAAGTCGAAAACAAGATTGAAGTGGTGTACGAAGAATTCTTTGAATCCGCTTAAATACTGTCCTCTGAAAAACCAAAAAAAGCACCTGTAACAACAGGTGCTTTTTCGTTTAACAAACTTTGGTTCAGTTTTTCTTTTCCTCCATAGGCAAGAGCGAAACGACAACAATTTTCTGCTTTCCGTTTCTTACGAGCATGATATTGAACTTTTCTCCCGGTCTTTTTCTTGACAAGCGTTCCCTTAAATGGGAAACATTTTCAATTTCTTGACCATCAATACCTATGATAAGATCACCCCTAACGATTCCTGCCTTTGAAGCGGCGCTGTTGATGGCAACACTGTCCACAACCACTCCTGTTGAGATTCCTGTTCCCAGCTTGGTTGACCGCTCGTCATCGTTATCACTGATCACAATCCCCAAGACACCCCTGTTCACCTTCCCATAGTTTTTGAGGTCACCAATGACTTTTTTTACCATCTCAACAGGAATGGCAAAAGAATAACCGGCATATGCACCTGTTGGGGTGGCAATGGCTGAATTGATACCAATCAGCTTGCCATTGATGTCCACAAGTGCACCCCCGCTGTTGCCGCGGTTTACTGCGGCATCTGTTTGTAGATAGGACTCAATTGCTGCATATTCATTGAGTATATTGATATTTCTCGCTTTGGCACTGATGATTCCTGCTGTTACGGTTGATGATAAATTGAATGGGTTGCCCACAGCCAACACAAGATCCCCCACTTCTGCAGAGTCAGAGTTTCCAAACTCAATGAATGGAATTCCTTTTCCTTCAAACTTGAGCAAGGCCAAATCTGTAGCAGGATCAGTTCCAATCACTTTTGCCTTGTAACTTTTGTTGTTGTGCAATATGATTTCCAGTTGTAGGGCTTGTTGTACAACATGGTTGTTGGTCACGACGTATCCATCCTCACTGATGATTACTCCAGAAGCACTGCCCACAATGGTTTCTTTTCTGTCCGATGGTGGCTGGAAATGCCTGTCCCAAAAATCATCGCCAAAAAAATCCCTGAAAACATCCGGAAATGCCGGTGGCTTTTGAACAGGGAAAATTCCTTTTACATGCACAACACAAGGAGTTGCTTTCCTTGCTGCCGTCCTGAAATTAAAAGGTGCAGGAGTGGGATCAGGCTGGACAGTTGGAGAAACTTTTTTGTCTTGTGCATAGCAACTGAGGAACAGTGTAGACTCGAGCAGGAACAATACCATCAACATGAAATGATTTTGGGTTTTCATCTTTCAATTTTTTGAGTTTGAATGTAGCCCTTCAATGGTTAAGCCTCTATGACTCCCGTTCTCGATCCGAATGATGATGGAAGGCTACAGAACTCAAGCCAAACCATGATGGAGGTCATGCTTTATACAACAGGAAAAATTAACTTTTATGGATATCTACACAACATGGACAACAACGTTTCAAAGCCTACGAACGACAAGAAAAAAAATCCACAACCCGTTTACAAATTCCCGATTTCCTGGCTGGTCTTCCTCGTTATCGCAGGATTTTTACTCCTTCCCAACTTGTTGGGTGATGCATCAGCCGAAAAAGAAATCAGCTGGCAGACCTTCCAGAATGAAATGCTCAGCAGAAAAGCCATCGAAAAATTGGTCATCATCAATAAGGAAAAAGTAGAGGTATACATCAAGAAAGAAAAAATCAACGACCCCTATTTCAAAACAAGCCTCAAAAAAAAATACAGCGATACATCAAAAGCCGGTCCGCATTACTGGTTCAGCATCGGATCGGTTGAAACATTTGAGAAGAAGATGGAGGAAGCAGAAAAAAATATTCCTGTAAATGAAAGAACAGAAATTCTCTACACGCAAGAGGGAAAATTATTTCCCGAATTGCTCTCCTGGCTGATTCCATTGGCCCTGCTTTTTTTCTTTTGGAGCATGATGGCCGGAAAGATGTCTGGCCTTGGGGGTGGAGGCCCCTCCATCTTCAACTTTGGAAAATCAAATGCAAAGCTGGTTGAAAAAGAAAGCAGCAGCATCACATTCAATGATGTCGCCGGGCTGGAGGAAGCTGAAACAGAGGTAAAGGAAATTGTCGAATTCCTCAAAGCCCCTGAAAAGTTTACAAAAGTGGGTGCAAAGATTCCGAAGGGCATCATTCTTGTTGGCCCGCCCGGCACAGGAAAAACCCTTTTGGCAAAAGCGGTTGCAGGAGAAGCCCAGGTGCCTTTTTTTTCCATTTCAGGATCGGCATTTGTTGAAATGTTTGTTGGTGTAGGTGCTTCAAGGGTTCGTGATCTTTTCAAGACGGCAAAAGAGCGGACGCCCTGCATTTTGTTCATTGATGAAATTGATGCCATTGGAAGATCCCGGGGCAAAGGGGCTTACCTCAGTGGATCCAATGATGAAAGGGAAAGCACACTCAATCAATTGCTGACAGAGATGGATGGCTTTGACACCAACAGCGGTGTCATTGTTCTGGCAGCGACCAACAGGGCTGACCTCCTGGATCCGGCGCTGCTGAGGCCTGGTCGTTTCGACAGGCATATCTACCTCGAATTGCCCAACCTCAAGGAAAGGGAAGAAATTTTTAAAGTGCATGTGCGCAGGTTGGTCATGCAAGATGGAATGGACCTGCACATGCTTGCCACACAAACGCCGGGATTTTCTGGTGCCGACATTGCCAACATTTGCAATGAAGCCGCACTGATTACAGCGAGAAACAAAAGGGACAAGATTGGAAAGACAGAGTTTCTTGAAGCGATCGAAAGGATTGTGGCGGGGATGGAAAGAAAAAGCAAGATCATCTCCCCGGAAGAAAAACTGATTATCGCCTACCATGAGGCCGGACATGCAGTGGCCAGCTGGATGCTGAAACAAATTGATCCTTTGCTGAAAATATCCATCATCCCAAGAGGAAAATCACTTGGTGCAGCTTGGTATCTTCCTGAAGAAAAAAACATCCGTGCATCATCTGCCTTTCATGAACACCTCTGCGCAACCCTTGCAGGAAGGGCTGCGGAAGAACTCATATTTGGTGAAGTTTCTTCAGGCGCACTGGACGATCTGGAAAAAGTCACGAAGGAAGCCTATACCATGGTGATGTATTACGGATTCAGCAGCAAGGTTGGAAACATCAGCTTTTATGATTCAACGGGACAAACAGAAAATGCATTGCTCAAGCCCTATAGTGAGGAAACTGGAAAAATGATTGATGAAGAAGTAAGACAACTGGTGGCCAAAAATTATGAAAAAACAAAAATCCTGCTCAACGATAACAGGTCTCTGTTGGTGGAAGTGGCAGAGCAGTTGTTGAAAGCAGAAATTCTTTACAAGGAGGACCTGGAAAAAATTCTTGGAAAAAGGGTCTCACCAGAACCAATCCATGCATGACACAGCATTATCTCCACCTTCCGGGTTTCCAATTGTAGCCTCCTGGTTTTTTCCGCCAATACCCTGGTTGCCATTGGTAACCATTGTGTGGATTTGACCAATATCCATCGCGCCAGGAATAGCTTCTCCCATTCCAAAACCAGTCTCCGTCAATCCAAATATAGCCTGAGCCTGGAGAACCTGAACGAGGACCCAAAGGAGCAATCAAGGTGGTGCCAATGGTAAAACGGGTTGGCAGATCACAGGAAAAAAACATTGCTGCTATAAAAAACAACAAGAGGTAAACTTTTTTCATGGAAATGGTTTTAAAGATGTTGTATTGAAAGTAAGTGCACTGAGGCTTTCATCAAAAGGGAAAGAGCATTAAAAAAACAATAATTGAGAATTGCTATTTTCTCCAGTTTATTAAGCGAATTCCAGATTAAAATGAGGGAGCTTTGTATGCCCCAAACCCTACAAAATGAAAACCATTTTTCTCATCATGGCTTTGGCAATGACGTTGTTTGCAAAAGCCCAAACATTTGATCCTGCTGCCATCAAGATCTATTGGAAAGACAGCAAAGGAATTCTTTACATGACATTTGAACGCTTGCTGAAATCAAACAAAAATATTGAGCTCATTACTGGTATCGGAAAATTCAGTGGGGCCTTTTCAAGCATGGGCCTCTACATCGAAAACGGACAACTGCTTCATCCCATCAAGGCTGTACAGAATACCAAAGTAAATATGGAGATCCAGCCCTCTGGTGTTTTCCAGATCAATGCTTCTGGTGCATCCATCGAACCATTGCAGGCAAAACGGACATACAAAAATGCCATTGGGGCCATACAGTCAGGGCCTATGTTGTTGATTGACGGAAGGATCAATGCAGCCCTTCCCAAGAGAATAAAAACCCTTCGCAATGGAGTCGGCATCAAAAAAGATGGAAAGGTTTATTTCGCCTGCTTTGAAGCCAGCATGAGGGAATTCGCTGAACATTTCCTGAACCAAGGTTGCCAAAGTGCACTCTATCTCGAAAGCGATCATCCAGATATTTGGTACAATGGCAATTCCCGGAACAAATTCAACCGATTTGGTCCGATGATTGTTGTGGAAAAATCAACAGGAAAATAGTCTTATCACGCATCATTCCCCCGGATGATAAATCCTTTTGGCAGTTGCCAGCACCTTTGATTTATCCAGGGTCATGGGCTTTGTTTTTTGTTGCAGAAACAAGGGCACCTGGTCATCAAAATGTGGACTTCCCTTTTTTGCTGACGCGCCATAGGTATTCACTGTTTCAATGATGGGCAGCCCTTGCTTGGGGAAACGAACCAATGCGACATACGCATCGCCACCTGTAATTTTTCGTTTGCCGTTGGTGGTGGCCGCCCCCCATTCTGGAGCAAGCAGATCAGGCAAGCCGGGTCCGGGAAATTCCTTATCTCCCCTTACCAACTTTTGTATATCCCCCAATGCAAGATCTGTAGTTCCATAGGTCTTCATCATTTGGTCCTGAATGTCTTGCAGCAACTTCTCACATTCTACCATGGTAAGGGCCCTGGAGTCTTTTCCACGCATGGCCTTGGATACTTTTTCATAGACCATTAGAAATGCAGCAGCACCCTTGCTTTCAGTCACTCCACGCCTGTCCCATGCCTGTAAATTGCGCAACAAGGTATCGTACTGCGGATAGTTGGATCTTTTCATGAGAAACAAACTATCAACGCTGTAGGGGAATTCAAAAGCAGCAGGAAACTGACGGTCAAACTTGATCCGCTTGAATGAATCAAAATCAATTTTTCCAACGGATGGTATCAGTTCAAGAAAACGCTTGCTCCGGTTGTTGTGGTTGGTTTCCCAACCACTGGTTGGCGAAAACGAGCTGACAAGCAGATTGTTTTCCGGAGCAGTTGCGTAAAAAGAGGAATGATTGGTATTGAACAGAAATCCGCTGGAGGGATTGACATACTGTGGCAATTCCCTGATGCCATAAAACTTGGTCCACAAGGTCTTTGAAGTATTGCCAGGCAAGGTTTTTTTCCAATCAAATGCTGGTGATGGATCACGCAAAGGCATCAAAGCATTGTTGATGTAAAAAATGGTATCATTTCTATCAGCATACATGATGTTGAACATGGACAATCCCTGCATGGAGATGGCCTTGTAAAACTGTGTGAAATTTTGGGCCTTGTTCATGGTGTACCACTGCTCCAGGGCACGGATTTCCATGTTGGCACCAAGCCTGATGGCAAAGGTTCCCTGGTCATTTTTCATTGTTGCACCATATTTACTCCAGTACAGGTCTCTTGAAACCGGAATGGGAATGCCCTTGATGTGCAGCTTTATTTTTTTCTTCTCCAAATCGGTCCAAACGCCGTCAAACATATACTGGTCAGCGTTTTTAGGATTCATTTGCAACTGATAAATGTCCAGCCTGTCACAAAAGTTCACTGTATGTGCCCAGCCAAGGTTTTCATTGACACCATGCAAAATACAAGGCCCTCCAGCCAACAAGCCTCCCAGGGCATTCCATCCTTCTTCGCTGTTGACATGCGCCTCATAAAAAGCCTCTGGCCCTTCATTCGGCTGATGGGCATTGATGGCCAAAAAAGCTTCCCCCGTTGTTGTGCGTGAGGGGTGAATGGCGATGGCATTGGACCCCATTTTATCATAATCAATCAAAGGATTGACGTTGTTGGCAAAGATGGACCGCAATGCCCTGTCTCCACCATTGAAAATGGTCAGTGCCAATACGGAGGAGGCAATATAATCTTTGAGGGACATGGGAAACAACTGCTTGACCAGTACCTCTTCAGGATGTGCCTTGGCATAATCATTGATGCCTTGCACATATCCTTCTGCAAGCCTTAAAAATGCAGGAGAGAGGGTGCTCCATTTTTCTTCAGTGATCTCCTTGCAGCGAAACAGGGCAAAAGCATAATCGCCCGCCACACCATCTTTCCCCAAAGCCCTTCCCATCAGGCCTTTGGAAGGAAGCGCAACCAGCTGCAAGCTCTTGAAATCATCCTCTGCGTGGGCCCAGGCCAACCCATAGGAAACCTGCGGATCTGTTTTGGCAAAAATATGGGGAACCCCAAAACTGTCTCTTGCAATCGTAACAGACTTGGGATCAATCTGGGCATTGGCATGCAAGGTTAATAACAAAAGAAAAGGCAGGAAATATTTCATGCAACTTGGTTTGACTGCAAGGTACATAAAACAAAAAGCCTATTTTCTTTTTAGCCCATCAAGATAAGCCAGGAGGTCTGCCATTTCCTGTTGAGACATGGCAGCATGCAGCCCTGCAGACATCATGGAAGTTTTCATCTGTTCCATGGACCTGACAGATGCAAGTTTGATTTTTTGAACAATACCACCCGGCATTTTAATTTCAATATCAGTCTTTGTTTTGCTGGATACGATGCCCATGATCTCTGAACCATCGTTCATTTTCAACACCCATCCTTCATAGCCAAAACTGATGCCCTCTGAAGGATAGACAATGGCCTTGAGCATCCCTTCTTTGGCGTATTTTGATCCAATCTCTGTAAGCGTTGGACCAAAATCATAGCCTTCGTTGTTGACCTTGTGACAAGCTGCACAATTCGAGGCAAATACTGCCTTGCCATTGGCGGCAACTGCTTTAAGGGCATTGAGTTCATCTATTGCTGGAATCTTGACTACCTCCTCAACGACAGCTGCTTTCGGCAGGTATTGCTTGGCTTCCTTGCGCACAGACTCCCGGAATGAATTGCTCACACTGGCCACCACATCAGCAATCAATTCGCTGGGTACCTGGTTGTTTTTCAGGATCTTCAAAACCCTTCTTTCCCCTTCTCCGCTGCGGCCAATCCTTGCAGCTGCAAATTTTTTCAAGGTTTCCGGATACCGATTGCCAAGGGCAACTGTTTGTAAAATATCCACGGATGCAGTGTTTCCGATTTTTGCCAGTGCATCCAACAGGCCCAAGGACCGTTCTGCATTCTGGTCGTTGAGGACCTTCCAGACCAAATCGGTACCCCCCAATCCAAGCAAGGCCTTTGCTGCATTTCTTCCCAGTTCATCGGCATTTTTTGCAATGGCCATCTCAAGCAAGCGTGGTTGCTCAGCCGTCAGGTTGTACAGCACCACCAAATCCAGGTAATCTTTTGTAAGATACGTGGCATTGAGCACCCTTGTCAACGCAGCTTCTGCCGCAGGATTTGCCTTTGTAGCAGCGGGGTTCAAAGCAGACAGGGTCAGCTTGTCCAGGCCAATGTCATTGGCTGCATTGCTTTTGATGATGTTCACCAATGTGGCTGTTTTGGCCAGGCTGTTGTTGAAATCAAATGCCCGAAAATACCGCAGCCTTGCTTTAAGGGGAAGGTTTGCATCAGCAGCAAGCTGTTCAAGAAAAGGCAAGGCCTGGTCTGTTCTGGCCCTCCAGACAATGTCTTTTCCGGCATCGTCTTTCAACGGGTCTTTTACAGCAAGCAGGTAGGCCTTGAAAAATGCATCCCATTGCCCATCGGCACCCACGCCCAAGGCCTCGAGATACCAGCGATCTTTCCCGTCATATTGTGTTGCCAGGTCAGCCCAAATGCCAGCTGCTTCTGGACTTTTGTTGTGATGAAGCGCAATGATGCATTCTCGTCTTACCTGAGGGTCAGGATCAAGCTTTAGGGCATTCAAAATGCCAATGGTATTGCTTTTGAGCTGCAGACTTGCCCTGATGGCCAACATCCTGAGCTGTGGATTCTTTTCTTTTAGGGCTTGTTTGATGTACTTGTCTGCCTTCGCAGCTGGCATTTTTACAAGGCTCCAAAATGCCCTTGCCCGCATGGCTGCATCGGCATTGGATTGCCAAAGGTTTTCCAAAGGCACCACTGATTTTTTACCCAATTGCTGGAGGCTGTTGTACGCATGATAACGGACCACAAGGTTAGGATTTTGCAATGCCTGCACCGAACCTTGGACAGTAGAAAAATCAAGGGCAGGCATGGTATAGGCTGACGCACTGGCAGGTGCTACACGATAGATGCGGCCCCTGGTCTGGTCTCCAGCCTGATGGCCGCCGACACCCGGATCATACCAATCTGCTACAATCAAAGAGCCATCTGGAGCAATGCAAACATCTGCAGGCCTGAACCACCTGTCGTTTTCTCCCTTCAGGATATTGACAATGCTTGCACTGTACCCTGCGCCCTGGTTGCTGATGTTATAGGCCCTGACCACATTGGGCCCTGCATCTGCATGGATAAGCTGGTGCTGAAAGGCTTCAGGCAAAAGTTTTCCTTCATACACGAGCAATCCAGTCGGTGAGCCTGCACCAGTTTGCAAAACATTCGGAATTGCACCAGGGTCGTTCAAGTGCCAATGGCGCAATGGAATCGAGTCTTCCATGTTTGTACGGCCGGTATTCCAGCCTGCTCCCGTCACTTCATCGGTGTACCCAAAGTTGCCGTAGGGCATCACATAGTTGATCCTTGTTCCCTTGTTGCCGTCATCATCATTGTCGCTCTGCCACAGGGTGCCATAGCTGTCTACTGCCACTTCATAAGGGTTCCTGAAGTTGTCGCCCAGGCATTCCACATGGGATCCATCAGGGTCACAACGGAACACCATACCCTGTTTGTACTTCTTGGGGCCGATCTCATCACCATCCTGGTCCAGTACTGTATGGCCTTGTTTATCTTTCAAGGTCTTTCCGTTGTTGCCAAAATTAAAATAGAGCTTCCCGTCTGCACCAAACGTGAAGGTATGCATGCCATGATCATGCTGTTCCCCTTCAATGCCCTGGAACATGATCTCTTTTCGGTCTGCTTTATCGTCTCCGTTGTCGTCATAGAAATTCCAGACATAAGGACTCTGTGCAACAATCACCCGTTTCCCCAATACGGCAATTCCCAATGGTGCATTGATCTCAGGTCCCTGGTAAAAAAGTTTTGCCGTATCGATCTTTGCGTCTCCGTTGTTATCCTCCAAAATCATGATGCGGTCGCCCTTGGGAGTACTTGGATTTCCATTGAGGTTGGGACGATAATTGTATGCTTCCGTCACCCAAATCCTTCCCCTTTCATCCACATCAATGTTGGTGGGATTTTGTAACATGGGCTCTGTGGCCATCAATTGCACCTGAAGTCCATAGGCAACTGAAAGACCTTTCAAAGCGTTTTCAGGCAGCCGCATTTGCGCAGGAGTAAGACTGTCCTTGGGCGTTGCCGCAGTATTGAAGCCATACCTTGGTATGGTATAAGAGAGCATGGACAGGAACAGAAAAATAGCGATTGATAAGCGCGCAGGGTTGATGTTTTTTTGCATTTGCATACC
>Ga0214921_10009391_pt1 | contig 12391 bp, 9 predicted proteins | sample LL1505_MetaG_FD_177992 | JGI IMG/M metagenome (GOLD analysis project Ga0214921, IMG submission 177992) | Freshwater microbial communities from Lake Lanier, Atlanta, Georgia, United States - LL-1505 | ecosystem: Environmental > Aquatic > Freshwater > Lake | place: USA: Georgia | collected 2015-05-28 | reverse complement strand
TTTTATAAATTTTTTTTTTTTTTTTTTTATATAATGAATTAAAAAAAAACAAAACACAATTTTCATTATAAGGATTATTAACTGGTTCAATTTTTTCATTGAATAAATTAATTAATTCTGCATATTTATTTTTCTTTTCTATATAATATTCTTCATCATTATTTACTTTCTCAAAAAAATAATTACTTATAATATTATTTTTATCAATAAATTGTATGGGTTCTAATAATTTTAAACTTATATTATATTCAAAATTATCATTAAATTCAATTTCATCAAGAATTCTTGGTAACCAGTCAAATTTTTCATATATATAATTTAATATTCTTTCTTCTAATTGTTCATATGAACCTGTGAAATTAAAATTTGCTATTGGATCAATAAATCTCGTATCTCTTGTAGATGAATATATTAATTCAAATTTCCATTTTTGATTTGGATTTAATAATCTTACATTTATGTTTTTTTTATCTACAAGAGAAATTTCTATTGGTTTTGTCATCTTCGTTTTTCTATCTAATTGTTTAAATTCTAATTTGAAACCTTTTAATAATTTAGTTATTGATGTTTTACTCATTTGTTTGTTTTTTAAAATATCTAAATTTATTATTGGATTTATATAATAATTATCTCCTTTTTTCTCCTTTTTTAAATCTGTTTTATATATTACTCTATTTTCTATATCTTTAACCGCTAAAATTAAATCTCCCTTTAAATTATCATTTGTATTTTTTTTCTGTTTATTACTTTCTTTATAAGAATATGTTATTATTTTTTCTTTTTTTTTCATATATATTTTACTATTATATTAATAATACTTTATATATTTTTTAAAGTTCGCTATTTTTAATTATTGAAGTATACTTATTTAAAAATTATATTAAAATTTCAATTTTTAATTTTAATAAAAATATTAAATAATATTTATATTGCATTAATTATTATTATAGAACAAAATAAATCTTTTACTATACAGATAAATATAAATATAAATATGTATATTATTTGCTTCCTGTAATTGTATCAGGAGGTATATATGATAATAGTTAAAAATATTTATAATATATTTAAAAAATATATTACAAGTAATTATTTTTGGTATAATTATAATATTTTTATTTTTATTTTTAGAAAATGATTAATGTATAAATAATCAATTTAATAATTTATTGATATATTATATATAATGAGTGTAATTAATAACATGGAATTAAATGAAAATTTTGATAAATATATAAAAAATTATAATATTTATCAGAATAATTTGACAACTAATTCTCGAGTCTTTTTTTTATTAAGTATGAAATTAAAAAATGAATTAAATGAATTATACATAAATTATTTAAATGCAATGAATGATGATGAAGAAATAAATAATTATTTGACAAAAAAACAAGTTAATAAAAGTGGTATTAACTATATAAATTTAAAATATAAAGAATTAATTAAAACTAAACAATATAAATTAATTACAAAAATTCAAAAAAAATATAATATAGAACCACAAAAAGAATTAGTTTTTAATTTTTCATAATAAATAATTCATTTAATTATTCTAAAATATCAAAATCATATTTATAAAAATTAATTTTTTATAAATATGATTCTGATAAAATACTATAATGTCTATCATATTCATAAGATACTAGAATAAAAATGACATATTTATAATATCTTTATTTTTGTAATTAATAAGTAACTTATATATACATTTTAAATCATTATGTGGATTATTTATAAAACTAATTATATTTTTTTATAAATTTTTATATTTTCTATAAAAGATAAAATTTCTGTACAATGATTTGATAGAAATATAAAAAATTAGAGTTAGTTGGAAAGGTAATATAATTAATATAATTAATATAAATATTTTATTAAAAAATTTTATAATTTAAATTATATTAACATGAAAAATATAAATAATAAAATAAGTATTATAACATTAGTAAGAAACAATAAACATTTTTTAAAAGAATCTATTGGAAGTCTATTAAATCAAACAGATACTAATTGGGAAAGTATCATAATAAATGATGGTTCGAGTCAAGAAATAATATATGATGATTTTTTGAACGATGATGAAAAAATAAAATATAAAGAAAAAATAAAAATAATAAATAATAAAGATTGGTTAGGTATTATTAAATGTCATAAATTAGGTGTATTTTATGCTAAAAATGAAATAATAGGGATATTAGATGCAGATGATAAATTAGATAATACTACAATAGAAAAAGTATTAAATAAATATAATAATGATATTGATGATAATATATTTGTATATACAAATTTTTATTATTGTGATGATAATTTAAATATATTAGAAAATGGATATTCAAGAAAAATAATAGATACATGTTTATTAAATGAAAGATGTGGTAATCATTTTAGAACATTTAAAAAAAAATATTATTTATTAACAAAAGGATATGATGATGATTTAATATTTGGTGCTGAAGATCAAGACATATTATTTAAAATGGAAGAATTTTGTAAGCCAGTATTTTTAGATGAATGTTTATATTATTATAGAACAAATAATTCAACAGGAAGTATTTCATGTTTAAAACGTGCAAGTTCATATTCTTTACATTTGAGTATATTAAAAAACATAATAAATAGATTTGGTGATTTAAAATTTACATTAGAAATTTATTCAAAAAAAGAAGATAATGAATATTTAAATAAATATTGGAAATATGAACTTGATAAAGATTATCATTTTGAATTAAAAGCAAATGGTATATTCATAAAAGAAATAGTGAATAATATTCAATATTATTCACAAATATATGAATCATCAAAAATAAATAAATTTGATGTAAATGTTAAATGGGATTATAAATTAAATACATTAATATTATCAAATGTGAAATTTTCAATTGAAAATTTTAGAAAAATACATATTAATACTTATTTCGATAATATATATATTATTAGTTTAACAACAGCTAAAAATAATAGAAATAGAATTAATAAAATTTTATCTAATTATAATATTTATTATGAAATTTTTGATGCTGTTAATGGTTATGAATTACAAAATACATCTGGTTTTAAAAAATCAATATTAAAAAGTCCAGGTGCTTATGGTTATTTATTAACTATGATTAAAATTTTTGAAGATGCAAAAAAAAATAAATATAATAAAATATTAATTTGCGATGATGATATAATTTTAAAAAATAATTTTGTAGATGAATTTGATAAAAATATTAAAAAAATTCCGTATGATTGGAAAGTTTTATTTTTAGGATTTTCTGGTCCATGGGTTTATCATAAGACTTTTAGAGAAACATTTGACTATAAAAATAATTATATAACTAATTTATATTCATGTGAAGGTTCTTTTTGTTCAGGTTATGATAGATCATTATTTGATAAAATAATTGAATTGTGTAATTTATTAAATTTACCATTTGATACACAATTAAATTTATATTTAATCGATAATCCTTCTATTATTAAATATGCTATTTTTCCTCATATTGTAACCGCAGATACACTACATACATCAAGTATTGTACAATATGAGGAAGAAAATAATGTTATACAAAATTTTAAAAGGAATCATTTAAAATTTTGTGTTAATATTGATGAATTTGATTGCGATTCAATGCTTAATAATAAATATAATCATTTAAAAATTTCTAAATAATTATATTTCTAAATAATTATATTTATTTGTATATGAAATATAATCATTTTGTAATTTATCATCATTTTGTAATTTATCATTTTGATCAAATAATGTTCTATCAATTAAATATATTTCTTTTCTATCTATTCTTAAATTATCTATAACAATTGGTATTAATAATTCTAAATATGGAAATTCACCATTTAAATTATAAATTAATTTATTAATATTATTGAATATTAATAAAAAAATCTTTTTTTTCATTAATAATCCATTATAATTCATTTTGAATAACATTTTATTTTGAAATAATTCATTATCTTTTATTGTATTTTTAAAATACCAATTATCTATATCTTCAAAACAATCCACAATATTATTAAAATTTAAATTTTTATTTAAATTTTTATTAAAAAATGGAATATCATTGTATAAAATTACATTTTTATATTTATTATTATATAAATTTAAATATGCTGAGGCTATATTTTTATTAAATATATCTAAATTTTCATCATTTTGAATTAATTGTACATTTGTATTTATAAAATATTTATTATATTCTTCATAATAAATAGAATTTGTCATAATATATATATCACATAAATCATATTTATATATATTAATATAAAGATGATATAACAAATATTTATTAATTACATTTGGTATAATTAATATACAATATTTGTTAGAATATGAATCAAATTTATAATTTATTAAATTTATATCCAATATATTTACTGGTTTAATCAATTCAAATTCAAAATTAAATTCAGTATCTTTTATATCATTATCTAATATATTATTATCTAATAATAATTTTTCAATAAGAACAAAATCTGATTGATATATATCTTTTATAATTTGTTTTATTTCTTCATTATAAAAATATTTATAATTATTATATGGGATTTTATTTGCAATATCACATACTTTAATATTTGTCATTGAATAATTTACACTAACATAATTTTTACTATTTATTATTTCTAATTCTTCATCTATATTGTATTTTTCTTTAATAAAATTTATCATTTTTGTTATTGATTTTGTACTTATTATTTTATCAATTTTATTATCAAAAAAATTTAATACTTGATTTAATTCATCTGTAATTGAAATATAATGAGATTTTATATTTATATTTAAATAATTTTCTGTTTCATTGTTAAAACATTTATAAAAATATAAACAAAATTCATTAAAAGTAATATTTAAATTTTTATATATATTATTATAATCATATAAACATTCTTGTAAAAATCCTGAAATAAACTTTTCATATGGATTACGTACAATCAATATTTTATAATATTCTTTATATTCTATTCTTAATTCATCTAAATCTGTTAAATTTAATTCATCATTTTTATATATTTTTTTTATAAAATTTAAAATAGTAGATGAACCACATTTATGTGGACAAATATATAAAATTTTATTTATTTTATCAGGAAAAATAGGCATTATAATATAATATAATAATAATTTATATAATAAAAAATTAAATTTATAAATTATTATAAAAATTTAAAATATAAATATCATCTATAAAATCATTTATAATTAAATTTGTTTCTGTATTTTTATTACAATATCTATTTTTATCAATTGTATTCTCATTATGAAAAATATGTAGAATAATATTTTTTGGTTCTAATGATATATATGAATTTTTAAAATTTTTTAAAAAATTTACTTCTTCATTATTTTGATCTTTATTATCATATCGATTATTTAATAAATAATCTTTATGATATGTTAATGAACCATTACAAGGTATCTTACATTGATTAGGTAAATATATTTTTTTTGTATTGATTGAATATATATGAATATTTTCACATCCAGATAATAAACTTTTTGTTTCTAACATTTTATTTATGGTATATAAAATTCTATTTGGTGGAAAATAATCGTCATCATCTAAACATGTTATATATTCACCAGAAGCATAATTATTTAATATATTTCTTTTCTCTCCAATATTTAATCTTCTTTTTGAATAATAATAAATTATATTATAATCTTCTTTATATTTTTGTATTATGTCTATATTTGTAATATTAGAATCATCTAATATTATTAATTCTATTTTATCTTTTGGATATTCAAATTGTTTAAATAAATAAATTAAAATTGGTAAATATTTTCGTCTATTATATGTTGGACATATACAGGATATAAAAGGATAATTTTCCATTATTATTTAAAATATATATTATATTATATAATTAAAATAATGTATAATATAAATATTTTAGGATTTACTTATATTTTAAAAGATAATATATATGTATTAAAAAATAATACTAAAAAAAATATTAATAAAAAAATCATTATTAATCTGTTTAATAATGATTATCCATTTCAATTATTCAATTTTATATGTTATTCACTTAAATCAAGTATAGTTTATAAAATTGAATATGGAGGTGAGAACAAAACTAATATTATTAAAATGTCTGAAAAAAAAATAAATACATTTGGAATTAACTCTGGAATTAAAATAATTACTATTTATTTAGATGTACAGTTATCAAATGATAATATTTATTTTGGAAATATATATTTTAATCAAAATATTAATGATATACAAAATTTTTGTAATTTAAATAATTTGATATTCACTAAAAATAGTAATATTATTAAAAAAAATAATTTTATAAATATAAAAAAAAATACAGATATTCAATCATTTACAGTTTCTAAACCAATTATACATAAAGTTATTGTCAAAGAAGACAATAATAATAATAATAATAATAATAAAATAAGTATTATTACTATATATGATAATAATAATCATAATAATAATATTAATAATAATAATAATAATTCATTAGTAAAATTAATTTATGATAATAATTTAAATAATAATAATTCAATTAATAGTTTAATTGAACAAACTAATGATAATTGGGAAATCATAATAATAAATATATCAGATAATTATTTATATCATTATAAAATAATGCCAAATGATAAATGTAATGATAGAAATTTAACTAAGAAAATAAAAATTATTAATATATGTAAATGGAAAACAAAAATTGAATGTCTAAAAATTGGAATTATAAACTGCACACAAGATATTATAGGAATTCTAGATTATAATAATTCATTAGATATTACAGCTATTGATAAAATATTAAATATATATAATGATAGAAATAATCCAGAAAATATAATGATATATGCAAATATTTTAAATAAAAAAAATATTAAAAATAAATCTTTTGATTATAAATTTTATACATTTAAAAGAATATATTATTATTTAACAAAAGGATATGACAATAATAATTGTTTTGGTTATGAAAATATAGATATATTATTTAAATTAGAAAAATTTTGCAGACGTATTTATATTAATGAATATTTATGTATTGAAAATGATATAAATTTAATTAATAATTCAAAATTACATGATTATTCGTGTTTTTTATCTCATTTAAATAATGATAAACTAGATCTTTTAGACAATAAAATAAAAGACATGTATATAAATGAAAATAAAAACATATTTTTACCAAACATATATTTTGATAACATATATATAATTAAAAAAAATAAAAATTTAAATAGTAATATATTTAATATATTATTTAAATTAAATATAAAATTCAATATTATAAAAAATGAAGAAAATAAAGAATATAATGATAACGAATCATATATATATGATATGATAAATATTTTAGATGATGCAAATAAAAATAATTATAATAAAATATTAATTATTGATGATGATACAATTTTACATAAGAATTTTATTGAAGAATTTGATAAAAAATGTAGATTAATCCCTTATAATTGGGATATATTATTTTTAGGTTATAATTCAGATGATAATTTAATTAATATATTAAATAATTTTGATATCAAATATAATATTGATTATGATTTTAAAAATGAATCATATTGTATTGGATATGATAATTCAATTTATAAAGATTTATTAAATGAATTAAAATTAAAATTAAATACAAATTCATATAAAAATATATTTGAACAATTTATAAATAATAGTAAAATAAATAAATATTTATTTTATCCTCCAATAGTAATTAATGATATTACAAGACATGAAAAAATATCAAATGAAAATAATAATATCATAGATTTTTATAATAAAAATTTTGAATTTTGTATGATTAACTTAGATGATTTTGAATTTAATTTATATGATCTAAAATGTAGATAATAAATAATTTATAATATTATAAGACATGATAAATTATCAAATGAAAATTTATAATATTATAGATTTTTATTATAAAATTTTTATATGATCATATTTTATCTTATATAAAATATATGATGTTATAATACATGAAAAAATATCAATGAAAATAATAATATCATATATTTTATATTATAAAAATATTGAATTTAATATATATATAATTAAAATGTAGTATTTAAACTAGCAGATAATTGATTTAATATAGATCCAATAGTATTAACATATTGAAGTAATTCGCCAATATATGAAATTCTTACATTATTATCATCTGGATCTAAACCATAATTATCTCCAATAGTTCTATTAGTTGTAGTATGTGATTGAATTGGGGTAGATAAAGAATTATACATATAAGTATTATCATAATCAGCAGTTGGAGGACCAACTTGAGTAACACCTGTTGATCCATTCAAAGAAGTAATATAATATGCCGCTGTTGTTGGTGCAGTATATCCATTAATTTTATTTAAATTAACTAGTAATTTAGAACCAGATGAAGATAGTGTGGTTTGTAAACCATTACCAGTATTTGTTACATATAATGGTTGAGTATAATCTGGTGTGATTGGTGCAGAATTAGAAGCAGGTGATTTTATATTATAATATCTTGTTTCTACTAATCCAAAAAAATAATAATAAGTATCAACTTGAATATATGGAATAGAATTAGTATATGTCACAGGAATACCTGCATTGGTTGTTGAAATATTACCTGCTACCATTTCATAAATATTTGTAATAATCATTAAATTAAAAAAATCAATACTATATATGTTTAAACTATTATTATTACAAATACCATGATTATAATTTAATAATAAAGTATATAAATTAGTAGTAGTTAAATTTCCATATTTACGAGTACTTAATATTTGTAGCATTTTATTTATAGCTATTATAATTGATATTGAATTAGATTCACTGGGAAATGAATTATCGATATTTAAATCGGCAACATTAGAAGGATCCCATTCTGTAAAAGTCCAATCAATAATATTTCCATCACAATCTGTTATGTTCGATATAGAGTTAATTAATTGCAAATTTTTTAATATCGAAGTAAATGAACGAGTGTTTTGCGTAATAATTACTTGATTTTGATTTGTTTGAGCACCAGACATATATTATTATAGTTTATAAAAATATTTCTTATTGGGTGATAATAAATATTTTTATATATTATAAATAAATATATATCTTAATTTTTATTTCTTATTTTATTTTATTTAAAATGATAAATAAAAATCATATTAACAATAAAATATTAAATATATTCAAAAAAATTTATAATAATATATATCTAATTCAAATATTTATTAATAATGATTTAGATAAAACAACATTAGATTCAATTTCAGTATTGATTTATGATTCTTATAAAAATATAATAGAATTATATAGATATTCTTCTAATAGAACTTTTATTAGAAAAAATATCAATATAAAATATTTAAATAATTTAATTAATTCTTTCAGAAAGAATTTAAATTTTTTATATTTTTATATTTATAAATATTATTATTTACAAAATGCTTGTAATTCACAATTTAATTATATGAATTCTGATAAAGAATTTGAATTATTAGATAATTCAGAATATGATAATTCAAATTCTGAATCATCATCTAATACAGATATTAAACATAATAAAAATAATATAGATGAAATTAAATCATTTAATAATAATTCCAGTGAAAATGATCATTTAATAGATGATAATTTTTTAAATAAAAATAACAATTCATCTGATACATCAAATAATAATTCATCTGATATATCAAATAATAATTCATCTGATATATCAAAAAAAAAAATTATATCTAAAATTAAAATTTTAGATAAAAATTTTAATTTTAAATATAAAAATATTAAACAAATTAGTCAAAGTGATGATATTGATTATATTATTATTATAACCAATTATTTAGAAATAATATTAAATAATATGAAAAATATTAAAGAAATTAACTATTTATTTGAAAATAATATTAATGAAAATAAAATTAATATTATAAAAAAAAAAAATCCATTTGAAAATTTTAATAATATTAATAAAATTAATAAAATTGAAAAAAATAGTGAACCTGAAATTGATAATAATATAGATATTGATAATACTAATAATAATAATAATGATAATAATAACATTATTAAAAAAAAAAATAAAATTTTATTATCTACAGAATTAAAAAATAAAAAAATATTTGATTTAAAAATATTAGATATTAAATTACTAATTAAAAAATTTATTAGTAAAATTATTTCTAATATTTTTAATTTATCTGAAATATGTATTTATATTAAGATAATATTTATTTATTTCATAATAAAATTTTTATTAAAAAAAAAATAGATATTATATTTTTGACAATAAAAATTTTATTTTACTAATTTATAATATCAATGTATAATTACATATATAAAACATATAATAATAAAATTAATATGATTATTGATAATTATAAATTATTATTATCATTATTAGATATAGAAGATAATAATTGCGAAAAAACTATTAATTTTGATAATATTATTAAATTATCAAATGAAAATATTAAAATATTATATTCATTAAAAACAATTATTACTTTAAAAAATAATAATTGTTTTTATTTCACATTAATTGATAAAAATAATATTCATAATCATAATAAAATTTATTTAATTAAAATTAAAATATTTCAATTAAATAAAAAATTATTATCAAATATAGATATATTTTTAATTATTAAATATATTAAATACCTTATTTTTAAATTCACAAAATTAACAAATATTATCGAATCATTATCTAAAATAATTATTAATGATTCAGTGATATAATTATCCATAATTTAATCATCTCTTATGGATATATTATTATATTATATATATAATATAATAATATAATGCCTTGTAATTGTGGTGGCGGGGTTATCCTGATTAATAAACAAAATTTAATTAAAACAACTAATAATGAAAAACCTATTAAAATGAAAAATTTACATATTGAGTTAAAAAATAAAAATGAAAAAATAATTGATTCCAAAAAAAAAAGTAAAAATATTAAAGCTTAAATTTATATATTTTAGTATAATATTTATATTATATTATATAAAAGATATTCAATTTTATAATTATAAATATATAAAATTTATAATAAAATTTAAATGAATTTATTTTATTATATATTAAAATAATAATACAATGAATGATATATTTATAAAATCTTTCTTTAATTTATGTGTTAAATTATATAATTACAATGATTCAAATAAAGATATAGAAATAAAAGATTTAAATGAATTTATAATTAAATGTAATGAAAAAATTTCAATTATAGAAGATAATGAAACTTTAAATAATCAAATTTCTGAATATTTAAAACATATTGATAAACTTTCATATAAAATAAAAATTTATGAAAATAAATTTAGCAATTTATATATTGAAAATAATGATATTAAAATTAAACTGCAAAATTATATTCAAGAAAATAATCATCTAAATAATAATATTTCTGAATTAACTAAAATTATTAATAATAATAAAATTGAATTACATAATTTAACACATAAAATAAATAAATATAAAACTAAACATGTTGAAAATAAAAAAATAAATGAAGATTTAATTTTTAAATTTAATGAAATTGCTAATAAAAATAATATATATGTTGAAGAAATTAAAAAAATTGAAGATCTTAAAAAAATTGTTAGTGATAAATTATCATCTGATACATTTAACCACTTGGATGTTTCTATTATTGATATTATCGATAAAGCAAATACTTTTGAAGAGAAATATAATAATATTTTATTAGAAAATAATTTAATTACTAAAAATTTAAATGATATTAATGAAAAATATAATGATTTATTATTAAATTTTTCTAATAAAATTAATAAATATAAAATACATATTTTATTATTAAAAAAATTATTAATCAAAAATAATAAAAAATATAATGAAAATATAATTGTTTTACAAACTAAAAATAATATTATTACTGATAAATTAAAAAATTCAATTCAAAATTATATTGATAACAATAATAATAATATTGATAATAATAATATTGATAATGATTTAGATAATATTATTAATGAAAATATTAATATTGATAATGATTTAGACAATATTGATATAGATTTTCATAATATTATTAATGAAAATATTAATACAAATAATAATAATATTGATAATGATCTAGATAATATTAATACAAATAATGAAAATATTGATATTGATAATAATTCAGATAATATTATTAATAAAAATATTAATACAAATAATAATAATATTGATAATAATTCAGATAATATTATTAATGAAAATATTAATACAAATAATAATATTGATAATAATTTAGATAATATTATTAATGAAAATGTTAATACAAATAATAATAATATTGATAATAATTCAGATAATATTATTAATGAAAATATTAATACAAATAATAATATTGATAATAATTTAGATAATATTATTAATGAAAATGTTAATACAAATAATAA
>Ga0214921_10009390_pt1 | contig 12392 bp, 10 predicted proteins | sample LL1505_MetaG_FD_177992 | JGI IMG/M metagenome (GOLD analysis project Ga0214921, IMG submission 177992) | Freshwater microbial communities from Lake Lanier, Atlanta, Georgia, United States - LL-1505 | ecosystem: Environmental > Aquatic > Freshwater > Lake | place: USA: Georgia | collected... | reverse complement strand
CATCTTTCTGCAAATTAGGGAAGCAACAGCTTCCCTTTTTTGTCACCAAAAATGGCGCGGTAGCAAAGCGGTTATGCACCGGATTGCAAATCCGTGTAGGTCGGTTCGACTCCGGCCCGCGCCTCCATTATTCTTCAATTAAATCAAGCACTTAGTCTATTGGGCTAGGTGCTTTTTCTTTGCTTTTCGCCTTACACATATGTTGCACAAATTATTTGTGTTGTTCTAGTCTAATTGTTGAAGCTATAATTTTTGTATGCCCGAAATAGTTGCAGAAACAATAGTAGTGCGTAGAAATGAAATTCGGCTCGTGCGAAGAGCTGACAGTTCAACTTGGCAGGCGCACTTCAAAGTTGGCAAGCTGAGTGTGTGGTTGCGCAAGTCAACAAAAACAGAAGACATACAAGAAGCGCAAGCAGTTGCTGAAGAGCTTTGGATTGAAGCCAAATACCTAGCTAAAAACGGTCAGTCTGTTTTATCAAAAAAATTCAAAGCTGTTGCAGATACTGTTGCTTTAGATTTGCAGCGAAAGATTGCAGAAGGTGGAACAAAGCGTGGCAGCAACAACGATTACCTATCTGCAATAAAAGTTTATCTAATTCCGTTTTTTGGTGCCTACAACATTGATCGCATCAAGCAGTCGCATATAAATGAGTTTCATCAATGGCGTAAAGTCAAAATAGGGCGCGAACTTAGTAAAAGCGCACAGGCAAACCACAATGCTGCGATGAATCTTGTGCTTGATAGAGCAATTACGCAGGGATATTTGATGGCATCGCATAGACCTGTGATGCTTAACACAGGTGAGGCAAGTGGCAGACGACCTGACTTCAGCGAGCAAGAGGTAAAAACATTAATTCAGTATTTGCCCTCTTGGGTGAAGGGTGGGCATAAAGGACAAGCTCGAAACTTGCGAGAGCTGCTAGCAATCTACATTCCATTTGTAGCAATTACAGGTATGAGGCCCGGCACTGAGACTGCTAATTTAGAGTGGCGTCATATTGAGTTACGAGACAATGGCACAAAGAAATATTTGTATTGCAATGTACTTAAGGGCAAAACAGCAAAGAAGGGCAAGCGTATGGGCTTTGTGATGGATGATGCCTGTGCGCCATTACTAAGCAAGCTCTTAGAAATAGCGCCTGAGTTTGAGGGCAAAACACTGCAGCAAGTTTTGAGTGAACAACATCCTTTGCCTCTTTTTAGAACTCGTACTGGAACTGTGCCCGAGAAGCCACCAATTCAGTTTAAACAGTTGATGCAAGAACTCAAAATGCTCAACTGTCCAATCACAGATGAACCCCGAAGCTTGTACAGCCTTAGACACTACGCAGTAAGTCAGGCAATTAAAAAGGGTATGACTCAGCAGCAACTTGAAAACTACTTTCGTACCAGCGCAAAGATGCTGACACAGTATTACAACCATTTTGATAGTGAGATGAATATTGACTTGTTTGCAGGGCGAAGTGGATATGGTGAAAACAGTGATGAAAATCTCATCAATGTATTGACCTCTGCTAGGCAGACTGACACTATTGGCTTGGCTGAGATGGTCACAGGTTTAACTGTCGAGCTGTCAGCCATTAATCCTGCAGCAACAAGTACGCTGCGTGACGCACTCAAAGCAGCAGCTAGAGCTGTAGCAAGTTAAATTCGGAGTAAGCAATGACATCATCTACTGCCACGACCGAATTTGATGCGCGAGAAGAACTGCGCCAGCATTTTGAGAAAAATGGATTAACTAATTTTGAGAAAATCATAAAGTTATTACAAGAGCTAAATTTCTACAAGCACGTATTAACAAAATTAGAGCAGGGCGTTGACTTATCGGACGAATTACCAGAACTGCGTAAACTGAAAATCCAATCAGCAAAAAAGATCGTGAAGCAGTTGATTGCTGAATCAGAAAAAGCTACAACTTTAGTCTGGGAGAGCCCTTTGAAACTATTCAGAACTAGTGTGCGTTATGGCTTTGATGAATCAAGCCTGTTGCCTAGCTTTGATGTTAGCTACACAGCAAAAGTTAATGGCGAAGCAGTAAAGATTGCACTAAGGACTTGGAGACGAAATATAACGGTCACTGTTGAGGGGAAAGAAGGTGCTTGCGACAATGTGCACGGACAGTTGGTTTTGGCTGGTATGCGAGAGGTAAAATTTAAAAATTATTAATATAAAAAGTTAAAGATATTTTTACACCAACTCAACAGCATTACGCAACACCCCTGGTCGCAGGTCAATATAGCGTTGTGTGGTCGCCATATTGGCGTGTCCTGCAAGTGCCATCATCACTCGCACACTTACTCCCTTCTCAGCTAAGTTAGTCAAAAAACCTCTACGTCCGCTGTGGCTACTTGCACCATCAAAGCCTGCATTGCGGTAGATGCCATTAATGACCTGCGTAAGCGAATTAGCAGTAAACGCTGCGTTGCGCTGTGTGCTAAACAATGCTTGCTTTGCATCACGAATTCGTACATTTCGAACATAGACTGCAAGCTCGCCCTGTACACGCTCGTTGAGCAACACACTGCGACTCCGATTGCCCTTGGTCTGTGCTGCTGACAGATTTATTTCATCACGTACACTGCCATCGCTAGCAATCACATCGCAAACACGCACAGCAGCTACTTCACCAATGCGCATACCTGCTAAGTGCGTGAGTAGGATAATTACTCGATTACGTGCTGCATTCTTTGTCGTTTTTACAAAATCTAATAAACGCTGCAACTCGCGTTCGCTTAGTGTTTTTGCTTGCTTGGTCATTTGCACATTCCTCACTGTTGTGGATAAAGTGCTATTAGTATGTTTTCGTATGTGCAAAATTCCTACCTCTTTTTGCCCCTGAATTGATCTCAATGATTTCAATGACTTAGCGGCACTGTGCATATTTTGTGTAATTTATGCTCAGTGATATTTAGCTCTGTGATGTGGCACATCAGCCACAGAATGACGCAGACTTGCATATAAGCCCTACAAGCTGTTGTGCAGCTGTTGATTACGTAAGCTGCAACTTGCACAAGTGCTGCTGCTATAGGGCTGTTTTGACGTGATTGTGTAGCTGTATGCAAATGGGTTCTGCAGCCTAAAAAAATGCAGTGCAAATTTCGCTAAGTACCCGATTCTGTTTGGGGTGGTGATTTTTTACCCCTTTAAGCGTTACTTAAGTAACACTTTGCAGCACGAAAAGGTTGCAAGATAGCAAAAACTTACAAAACAGCAACATCAGCTCCGCACACCTATTCACAGCTGTTCAGCTCAATGCTAGACTTTGGATACACATTGTGTGTCCATCAACGGGAGTAGCGATGAAAGATGCGGGTATGCGTATTAGGGTTGAACCCGAACTACGTGATAAGTTTGTCAACATTTGTAGAGACAACGATGTGCCAGCTGCTCAGGTCATACGTACTTTTATGCGGGAATTCATCCAAACCAATACAACGGTCAAACCTCAGAGCAAATCTCGTCTTCAGCCCTTGGCGAAAAAGGCAGCTTCTCACAGTCGAATCGCAAACACAGCTAAAAGAATATAACAATGCTTGATGACATCAAAAAAACACTGTGGGCAACTGCAGACAAGCTGCGTGTCAACCTAGATGCTGCTGAATACAAGCACTTAGTTCTTGGCCTGATCTTCGTCAAATATATCAGCGATACGTTCTTGGCTAAGCAGATCGAACTTAAGCAACGGCTTCGTGACACAAAAGATGAATACTACTTTGGTGAGGCTAGCGATGATGAACTAGCTAAAGAACTTGAACTGCGTGACTACTACACAGCTACAAATGTATTTTGGGTGCCCGAGGCTGCACGTTGGGAGGCATTAAGAGCAGCAGCAAAGAGCCCTGATATTGGAAAACGAATTGATGATGCGCTTACTGTCATAGAAATAGAAAACCCCAAGCTAAAAGGCATCCTAGATAAGCGTTACGCACGAGCACAGTTGCCTGACGGCAAGCTAGGCGAATTGGTTGATTTGATATCAACCATTGGCTTTGGAGATAACCCAAGCACAGCACGTGACATATTAGGTCAGGTCTACGAGTACTTCCTCGGTATGTTTGCTAATGCTGAGGGCAAGCGTGGTGGTCAGTTTTACACGCCTGCGAGCATCGTAAAAACTCTAGTTGCTGTGCTGTCTCCACACTCAGGCAAGGTCTACGACCCTTGCTGTGGATCGGGCGGTATGTTTGTACAGAGTGAAAAGTTTATTGAAGCACACGGCGGTAAGTTAGGTGATGTGGCGATTTATGGGCAAGAAGCTAATCCAACAACTTGGCGGTTAGCTGCGATGAACTTGGCTATTAGGGGCATTGACTTTAATTTAGGCCGTGAACCAGATGACACCTTCACCAAAAATCAGCATCCTGATCTACGTGCCGACTTCATCCTTGCTAATCCACCTTTCAATATCAGTGATTGGTGGCACGCTAGCTTGATTGGTGATGCTCGCTGGGTATATGGCGATCCGCCTCAAGGTAACGCAAACTATGCTTGGCTGCAGCATATGCTGTATCACTTAAAGCCCACTGGGCGGGCAGGTATCGTACTAGCTAACGGTAGTATGACCAGCAACACAAATAATGAAGGTGTAATGCGAGCTGCTATGGTCGATGCAGACGTTGTTGAAATAATGGTTGCATTACCAACGCAACTATTTTTTAACGTTCAAATTCCCTGCTGTTTATGGTTCTTATCAAAAAATAAAGCTATTCAAAAAGGGCACGTCTTATTTATTGATGCCCGTAAGCTTGGTTCAATGATTAGCCGTACGCAAGCAGAGTTAACTGATGACGTAATTGCTAGCCTAGAAGAAACTGTAGCTGCTTGGCGTGGAGAAGGTGGTACTTATAAGGATGTTGCTGGTTATTGTCGCAGCGTAGCTTTAACTGAGATCGCGGAGCAAGCATATGTATTAACTCCCGGTCGTTATGTTGGTGCTGAAGAAGTTGAAGACGATGACGAAGCTTTTGCAGTCAAGATGCAGCAGTTGACAGAAAAGTTGGGCGAGCAAATGGCCAAAGCTGCTGAACTTGATACGCAAATTAAGCAGCAGCTAGGAGGTCTTGGATATGAGTTTTAAGACACAAATGATTCGACTAGATGAAATTGCGAAAATTAATCCAGCACGCAAAGTATTAAAAGGAAAAAAAGTTGACTTTGTAGATATGGCGGCATTGCCGCAGAACTCACGCGACATTATTAAGGGTAACGTTGATCAGCGTATAGCCAAGGGTGCTGGAGCGCACTTTAGAAATTACGACACCTTGCTAGCGCGCATTACACCTTGCTTGGAAAACGGTAAAACTGCTCAAGTACGCTGTCTTGAAGATGACGCTATTGCTGAAGGGTCAACCGAGTTCATTGTGCTATGCGGCATCGATGAGAAAGACAATGATTTTATATATTACCTTTGCCGCGACAGTGAATTTCGCAAATATGCAATAGGGAGAATGGAGGGTACTTCAGGTCGTCAGCGCGTTTCTTGGCAATCAATAGCGGCCTATCAATTTCAATGTCCTGAACAAGCAGTTCGAGTCAGGAACTCGAAAGTACTTACATTACTTGATGACCGCATCACACTACTGCGTGAAACAAACTTAACACTAGAAGCGATCGCTCAAGCACTGTTTAAATCTTGGTTCGTTGACTTTGAGCCTGTACGAGCAAAAAAGGAAGGCAGAAAGCCTGAAGGTATGGACGCAGAGACTGCGGCACTTTTTCCTGATAGATTCCAGCAGAGTGAGTTATGTGAAATACCGAAGGGTTGGACATCTAATGTAATTAAAGAGCTACTAAATAGACCTAATATAAGTAAGCGATTTACAAAGGCACAAGTTCTTAGATATGGGGCAATCCCAGTATATGAACAAGGAGTTTCAATTTTACTTGGTTATCACAATGATGTACCAACTTGCAATGCAAGTCCTGAAAATCCTATGTTTATTTTTGGAGACCATACGTGTGTCACAAAATTATCGTGTCAGCCTTTTGATATTTCACAAAATGTAATTTTGTTAAATGGTTCGATGAGAAATACTATTTGGACTTACTACGCGATACAGGGTAAGCAAAAATTTGAAGAATATAGAAGACATTGGATGGAATTAATTGTTAAGAATGTAGTGGTTCCATCAATACCAATCTGTAATCGTTTTGCTGAAATTGTGTTGCCACTACAGTTGAAAATTGAGGCTAATGAAAAGACTATTCAAGCATTATCTAATTTGCGTGACACCCTACTACCTCGTTTAATTTCAGGACAGATAAGACTGCCTGATGCTGCAGAAAAAATTGAGGAAGTAATAGCCTGAAGCTTATGACTGAAGATCAACTCGAACAAGAAACACTAGGCTGGCTTCAGGATGTAGGCTACACGGTACTGAATGGTCCTGAAATTGCTTTTGATGGATTGATACCTGAGCGCGCTAACTATGTGCAGACCTATTTGCCTGATCGTGTTCGAGATGCGATCAATCGTCTAAATCCAACAATACCTGCAGTTGCTCGTGAAGATGCAATCAAGCAAGTTCAAGATCTAGGTATTCCAACGCTGCTTTCGGCCAATCGTCACTTTCACAAGTTACTGGTAACTGGCGTGCCTGTGCAATATCAGCTTGATGGTGAGACCAGAGGCGACTTTGTAAGACTAGTTGATTGGGAAACGCCTACAAATAACGAATGGTTAGCAGTTAATCAGTTTTCAATCAAAGGTCCAAGGCATACACGCAGGCCTGACATTATTCTTTTCGTTAACGGTTTACCGCTGGTCTTAATCGAGCTTAAAAACCCTGCCGACGAAAACGCAGATGTCTGGAAAGCCTACGACCAAATACAAACTTACAAAGAGCAAATTCCTGAAGTATTCCAATACAACGAGGTATTAGTCATCAGTGACGGTACGGAAGCATTGCTAGGGTCTCTTTCCGCCGACAGTGAGCGTTTTATGGCTTGGCGCACTATTGATGGCAATACCCTTGACCCTCTCGGCCAATTTCAAGAACTCCAAACATTAGTACGAGGGCTGCTAGCACCTGAGTACTTCTTAGACTACCTGCGTTACTTTGTGCTGTTTGAAGATGATGGAAAATTGGTTAAGAAAATTGCAGGCTATCACCAGTTTAATGCTGTACGTTCTGCAATAAATCAGGTCGTCATTGCATCAAGGCCTAACGGCTCACATAAAGGCGGAGTGGTTTGGCATACGCAAGGCAGCGGCAAAAGCATAACGATGACTTGTTTTGCAGCACGTGTGATGCAAGAAGCTGCAATGGAAAATCCAACAATACTTGTGATCACTGATCGAAATGATTTAGATGGTCAATTGTTTGGTGTTTTCAGCTTATCCCAAGACCTGTTGCGTGAACAACCAGTTCAGGCAACAACAAGGCAAGATCTAAGAGCAAAGTTAGGCAATCGTCCATCCGGCGGTATTGTGTTCGCGACTATACAAAAATTTATGCTTGGTGAAGACGAAGACACTTTCCCTGTGCTGTCCGACCGGAGCAATATCGTGGTTATTGCAGATGAGGCACACAGGACACAATATGGTTTTGATGCCAAGTTAAAAGGCAAGACTGGAGGGGAGCGTTATCAGGCAGGCTATGCGCAGCATTTGCGTGATGCTCTACCTAACGCAACCTTTGTAGCATTTACTGGAACACCTGTTAGCAGTGAAGACAGAGATACAAGAGCAGTATTTGGTGACTACATAGACATTTACGATATGCAGCAGGCCAAAGAAGATGGTGCAACTGTTGCGATTTACTACGAGTCAAGGCTTGCTAAGTTAAGACTTAAGGAAGAAGACCTACCAAATATAGACGCAGAAGTTGATGAGCTAGCAGAGGATGAAGAAGACAGTGTTCAGGCTAAACTAAAGAGCCGATGGGCTGCGCTAGAGAAGATTGTCGGAGCTGCACCGCGAATTGCTAGTGTTGCTGCAGATATTGTTGAGCACTTTGCAGAACGAAACGCTGCGATGCCAGGTAAGGCGATGATTGTTGGAATGAGCCGTGATATCTGCGTTCACCTGTATAACGAAATCAAAAAGCTAAAACCCGAATGGCACAGTGATGACCCTGAAAAAGGTCAAATAAAAATTGTAATGACTGGTTCTGCCAGCGATAAAGCATTGCTACGACCGCACATATACGACGGCAAGACCAAGAAGCGATTAGAGAAACGATTTAAAGATGCAAGCGATGAATTGCAGATTGTGATTGTGAGAGATATGTGGCTAACAGGCTTTGACGCTCCTTGTGTGCATACGCTGTACGTTGACAAGCCGATGAAGGGACATAACCTGATGCAAGCAATTGCTAGGGTTAATCGAGTGTTTAAGGACAAGCAGGGTGGCTTGGTTGTTGACTATATTGGTATTGGCAATGAACTTAAAGCTGCAATGAAGGAATACACAGGCAGCAAAGGCAGGGGCAAAACCACGGTAGATGCTCAGGAAGCCTATAGCGTTTTAGCTGAAAAATTAGTTTTGCTACGAGGTATGTTGCACGGATTTGACTACAGTGAATTTATGACGGGTGGCCATAAAACACTAGCTGGTGCAGCTAACCACATATTAGGTATCAAGGAAGGTAAAAAACGCTTTGCTGACACAGCTGTTGCTATGAGTAAAGCATTCTCGCTCTGCTGCACATTAGATGATGCTAAGACTGTGCGGGAAGAAGTTGCGTTTATGCAGGGAGTAAAAGTACTACTAACCAAGCGTGAATTAACAGCGCAGCGTAAGAGTGATGAGCAGAAGGACTTTGCGATAAGACAGATTATCAGCTCAGCTGTCGTGTCCGATAGCGTGGTAGATATCTTTGATGCAGTGGGCCTTGATAAACCAAATATTGGCCTGCTTGATGATGCATTTCTTGCACAGGTCAAGAATTTACCAGAACGTAACTTGGCCGTTGAACTACTTGAACGACTGCTGCACGGCGAGATTAAGAGTAGATTTAAGACTAACGTAGCGCAAGAAAAGAAATTTAGCGATATGTTGACCAGCGTAATACTGCGCTACCAAAACCGTGCAATCGAAACTGCACAGGTAATGGAAGAACTGATAGAGATGGCCAAGAAGTTCCGTGAAGCTGCAGGTCGTGGAGATCAACTAGGCCTGACGGATGACGAGGTTAAGTTTTACGATGCATTGGCAAATAATGAGTCAGCAGTGCGTGAGATGAACGACGAGACGCTAAAGAAGATCGCTCACGAACTTACGGAAAACCTAAGGCAAAACATTAAAGTAGATTGGAATGAGCGCGAAAGTGTGCGAGCTAATTTGCGACTGATGGTGAGGCGTATTTTACGAAAGTACAAATATCCACCCGATCAACAAGATGGTGCAGTTGAATTGGTCTTGCAGCAAGTGCAAGCCCTAGGCGAAGAGTGGATACCTGCATAGTTAACTAGTTTACAACTTGAATAAAATTGAGGTTATATGGCTACAAAAAAAGAAATTGCAGACGATAAACGAACGGCTAAAGCACAGAAGCGTAAAGACGAGTTTGAGAAAAACTTAGCATCGATGTCTCCTCGTAATAAAGAGCATTTCGAAAAATTTATAGCTGCAAAAAATAAGCCTAAGGTCATTAGTCAAGCTGCACCAGTTGCCCTGAGTCCCGAGCGAGAGCAGCAGTTGGCAGATTGGAAAAAAAAGGAAGATGCTAACGACGCTGTATTGCGCGATTGGGTGAAAAGACTATCGTCAACACGTAAAAAGGTTGTAAAGCTCAATGAACAATACAGGGATTTACTTTATAAATTTATTCAAGAAGCCTATGCTGTCTACAAAGAAGCAGCCGCACACGAATTAGCGGATAACTTTTTTGCTGGTGTTCGTGGCGAGTTGCTAAAACAGGGAGTAAAAGTTCAGAGCAATACACCTGATGCATCATTGGTTATCAGGGTGGTATTTGGCGAAGATGCTTCAAATAAAAGTGTCAGTGAGTATGGCAAAGTACTTACTGCTGCAGTGGCTAGAAATGTTGCCGTTGATACGTTTGCAGAATGGCTTAAAAAAGAAACCTTAACTAAAGTTTTGGCAGATCAACGAGCTGTAGAAGCTGAAGTAGAAACACCTAAAACCCGCCTTGAACGTGCTCGTCGAGTTATTTTAAGAACTCTAGATATACGTGAAGCGCTACCAATTATTCGCCACACTACAACTGCCCACAAAGCTGAGCAAATGTTAGGAAGACACTATGGGCTTTGCGTAGCTATCGGTCACGCAAGTAGAAGAATGGATAGGGAAAGTTTTTACGCAGATGTAAATTTCAGTTTAATTATGCCTGTGAGCTTGGATTTTGAAATTTACATAGTTGACAAACTTTCTCGATACATCCTGCCGGATCTCGAAACCTATGAAGAGAAGATTGACAAGCTTGCTGATGATGTATGGGCTGCTGAGGTGTATGAGCGATTAGTTGCTGCTAGTGAAGAAGAAATAGATGCAAATAACGAGTATTGGGCTAATCGGCAACAAGCGCAGATGTATGAAGATCAGCAAGAATTTTTGCAAGTAATAAAAAATAAAAAAAAATCAACTAAATGAACACACTTCGTGTGTCCAACTTCAGTGTGTTTCTCTTGTTCACTTACGTTCACGTCGAAACACACTTCGTGTTTTTTGATTTTTACTAGGAAAGACAAGCCAAGCCCTGTTAAAGGACCTGACTTGAAGGATAGACTTTTACTGAGGTCTTTCGAACAACTGATATACACACAACTTGTTTAACAAGATAAGGTAGGTATTGCGATCTCCTTTTACGTGCGTGCCTTACGCAACGCACCACAGCCTATATCAGTGGCTTGTGGCTTGTTTGTGGGTTAGTTTTGGCAGTCCCACTCACTTTCAGCCTATATAAATTTATACGTGCCTAAATTCACGCATCACTGCGTTACCAACCATTACAGCATCACAAACGTCAATACACATAGGTGCAGCGTTTAAGGCATCCAACTTTGACATTGGGTAGTGCGATACAGCGAAGAGTAAGAGCTTCGATTGCTTACCGTCACACATCAGAACGGATTTTGCAGCACTATTACATTCGGCGTGCCAACCTTAAACTTACTTGTACATTTATTTATGTTGATTGATATGAATTCAATTTATTTTTGAATCTGATCAATTCAGTTGTCTGTTTTCGGTTGCTCGTCCGTGTTGCTCGACAATAAAGTTGTGTTGCCCTGTTAATAACAAAGGAGAAAACAATGGCAACACTTGCATCGCTGAAATTGGTCACTGCCAAAAAACCCACGCAACAACCCCCTGTTGTTCATCGTCGTAACAAGTTGAGTGCAAAAGTCTACGAGCAGATACAGCTTGCTCGCGCTCAAAATGATGGCACTGTATTTGCGCCAACACGAACTAAGACTGTTACCAACGCAGAAGGTAATCGTGTTCAAATTACGCAACCCAAGCGTGTAAAAGCTTGGTGGTTCGTTGCAGAAAACGGCAAGTGCTACATTGCTATTCGTTACGGTAGCAAAGTACTAGAGCTTGCTAAGGGTAAAACTGCTATTGAAGTTGCAAGTGGCGCAGCTTTGATTGATGCACTTGAAGCTGTTAACGCAGCTGTGATTGCAGGTGAGCTTGACGCACAGATTGAAGCAGCAAGTGGACAGCTGCGCTCTGCATTCGTGAAGTAATTGTGTAAGGCCAGAGTAGGGCGCAGGTCAGTGCCCTACTTAATAAATAGCTGTATGAGATATTTTGAATTTGCACCAAGCAAACCACCCACACCGCAGCAGGCTAAATTGAATAGCCTAAAGCAGCGAGCTGATATAGCTAAACAGGCGGTTGATGCTGAGCGTAAAGCACAGCAGATAGCACGAGCACAGCAGCGAATAAAAAAACTTAACTCAATAAAATCTACAGTTTGATTCAAAAACGTTTGGTTTTGAGGTTCAATCACTAACTAGTTGTAGACTAGACTAGTCAGCGGTAAGGTATAGTAAAAATGCCGCTTCGCAGTATTACTTAAGTAACACTTGTATTCAATAAAATATTACACAAGTTGTTACACAGCAATTTATAGCTACGTAACCTATTGATTTATAAGGTAAATTATGACCATTGATGCGTTGCAAATCCGTGTAGGTCGGTTCGACTCCGGCCCGCGCCTCCAAATCGCAGCTCTCAGTTCTCTTGAATTGAGGGCTGTTTTCTTGGATGCCAACAGATTCCGAAGTTTAAATATTGAATTAAACCCCGCTCAAGGTAAACGCTTCGTGCACCGCTGATTGCACGCTGCCCCCCAAAACGGCGCCGCCACCCGCCACATAAATCCAATCACCGATGGTGACGGCGGCCACTGCATGACGAGGAATAGGCATGGCAGCGTGTGATTGCCACGTGTTGGTAGCAGGGTCGTAACTTTCCA
>Ga0214921_10009389_pt1 | contig 12393 bp, 13 predicted proteins | sample LL1505_MetaG_FD_177992 | JGI IMG/M metagenome (GOLD analysis project Ga0214921, IMG submission 177992) | Freshwater microbial communities from Lake Lanier, Atlanta, Georgia, United States - LL-1505 | ecosystem: Environmental > Aquatic > Freshwater > Lake | place: USA: Georgia | collected... | reverse complement strand
CCAAGGCGCATTTGATGTGGCAACTAAGTATGCGCACGAGCGTCACCAATTCGGTAAGCCAATCTTTGATTTCCAAGCTGTCCAGTTCATGCTTGCAGATATGGCGATGAATATTGAAGCAGCCCGTCTGCTTACCTACGCTGCTGCGGTAAAAAGTGAAAATAATGAGAAAGATTTAACTTTCTTTTCTGCAGCAAGCAAGTGTTTAGCTAGCGATATGGCGATGAAAGTAACGCAAGATGCAATCCAAGTTCTTGGTGGATATGGATATGTCAGTGATTATCCAGTTGAGCGAATGATGCGCGATTCAAAGCTGACTCAAATTTATGAAGGCACTAATCAAATTCAACGAATTGTGATGTCGCGCAATCTTCCTAACAGCTAATAGTTAGCGGTTAAAGCGAACAACTATTGATGGTGTTGCTGCAGCATCAAGTGGCACATCATGGGGTTCATGTGGCAAAACTTCACTTGATAATTCGCCGGCATAAACCAAACCAATTTTCCATGCTTGTAAATGTACAAGTGCGCGATCGTAGTACCCGCCGCCTTGGCCCAATCTAAATCCTGATTGATCAATTCGTAGGGCCGGCACAATCACCACTTGAATCTGAGATAAATCAGAAAGTGCTTCACCTATTGGCTCTGAAATCTTTTTCTTGCTGACTAAATTCGCAGGGTCGCCATCCCATTTAACCCAGTCCAACTGATCTCCATTTATTCGCGGAAGAATTAAGGTCTTGCCACTTCTCAGGAAAGCTTCATGGATTTCGACGGTACTTGGCTCGAATTCATACGAGATATAGGAAGCAATTGTTGAAGCTGACTCAATTTCAGGCGCTCTTAAAATGACATTAAAGTTAGAAGGCATGAACTTCTGAGAACGTTCTCGGCGGGCACGATCCCGCAGCACCGCTTTTTGATCTGTCATTTAAATCTCCCGTGAAATCCCAAAGATCAAACTGTTCAACAAGTAGGGTTCGATTATGTCAGAACACACTCGGGTAGATGAGTTTCTCACCTCACTTCTTGCCATCTGCAAACCGCTTGAATCCTTTGAAATGCCGCTGCTTGATGCGCATGGTGCAACCCTTGCGGCAGATATTTATGCGGGTGATCGTTTGGTACTACGCGAAGGTACGCGTATTCGCTCAACTCAAATTGGTTTAGCTGCATCAATTGGTCGGGATCACTTGCCGACTAGGCCACACCCACGTGTTGTGGTGCTATCGGCGGGACCAGATTTAGTGGAACCTGGGCAGCCCCTAAAAAATGCCAGTGATGAATACGAAACAAATTCTTGGCTGCTAACGACAGCTGTTCGCGAAGTTGGTGCTGTTGGTTATCGCGTTCACTCGATTCCAGATAACGAAGAACAACTTCAGAAAGTTATTGAAGATCAACTAGTTCGAGCAGATTTAATCATTATTAGTGGTGAACGCCACGATGATTCATTTGATTTGATCACACGTACCTTGTCAGGGCTAGGTGAAATTACGACGGTGGATTTGGCGATAGAAGCAAGCGGTCGACATAACTTTGGAACAATCGGACCAGACAAAACCCCTGTAGTGACCCTGCCAGGTGATCCAATATCTTCTTATATTTCATTTGAACTTTTTGTGCGCCCCATGATTCGGACAATGTTGGGCGCAGCAACTATTCATCGACCATCAGTTAAGGCGGCACTCGAAAAGCCAATCGCATCAGCCGATGGCGTTCGCTCATACATCCGCGCTGTATTAGCTGAGGATGGAAAGTCTGTTGTACCTCTTGAAAATCAAGATGAACAGTCCACACTTTCTGATGCAAATGCATTTATTGCAGTTTCTGAAAGTGATACCGATCTCAAAACAGGTGACCAAGTAACCGTAGTAGTTCTCGAGCGTCGCTACATCTAGTTCTATGAGCAGCTCATGGCCAATCGAAATTAAGGGTGAAGGTATAGCGCTTCGGCCCTTGAGATTTCGGGATAGAGCTAAATGGAATCAAGTTCGAGTTGAAAATCGAGCTTGGCTTTCACAATGGGAGGCCACGATCCCCCTTACCGGCGATGATGGTTACAAAGAATTACCGTCTTTTTTTGAGATGGTGAAAATCCTAAATAGTGAAGCACGCCATGGCCGCTCTTTTTCATTTGCGATCTGGAATCAAACACAGTTAATCGGCCAAATCACTTTGGGTGGGGTCATGTACGGTGCGATGCGCGGCGGGCACATTGGGTATTGGATTGATCGAAACTTCGCTAATCGTGGCTACACCACGCAAGCGGTCGAACTGCTTACGCAGTACGGGTTTAATGAGCTAAGACTGCATCGGTTAGAGATTAATTTGCGACCAGAAAATGCTGCTTCACGCAGAGTTGCCGAAAAAGCGGGATACATTTTCGAAGGTGAGCGACCTCGCTATCTACACATCGATGGACAATGGCGGGACCACATCACATTTGTTAAGGAAAATTCTGCAATCAAGTAGCGCTTAAATCCCAGAAAAACATCACCCTTTCCTTTAGATTTACCCATCATGACTTCGGGACTTATCTACATTGCGATTATTGGAATGTGGGTCGCATATTTTGCGCCCCGCTGGATCCATGACCGCAATGAGTTCTCCGGAAAATCTGTGGAACGCTTTAAAGGCGCGTTAAGAGTCGTTGCTAATCAGACGCCAAATGGAACAGCTAGTGGCGGAGCAATCAACATTGATTTAGATCAAGAAGCAAAAAATCGCCAAACTTTATTGCGTCGCAGAATTACATTTTTACTTGTTACATTCACATTGATTACAACACTTGTAGGTGGAGCCATGAATACGATGCCATTTATTTATGCACTTATTCCAGCAACTGGTTTGCTCATTTATATTGCAAGTGTTCGACGTCATGTGATTAGTGACCAACTGCAAAAGCGTCGTGTGCAACAACTTCATCGACAAAATTCTGGTGTATCAAATACAAATCTTGCTGAAGTTGTTCAGCCAAAGCCAAGTACAGAACACTGGATTCCATTATCAGAACGCGAACTTAAAGGTGTCGTTATCTTGCCTCAAGGTACTGCTGCAGTTCGTAACGCCTGGGAGCCAACCGAAGTTCCAGTGCCAACTTATGTCAATGCTCCAAAAGCTGTCGCGCCAAAGCGTGTTATCGATCTGACAACTCCAGGTCAGTGGAGCGAAGAACAGGAACGTCTAGAACGTGAAGCACTTGCCGCGATATCTCCTTCACGAGATGAAATTTTTGACCAGCAACTAGCGGATGAAGCAGTTGAGCGACTCAACCAAGCGCGCGCTTCTAACGAATAGTTAGATCCACGAATCAAACCACATACGCATTTTCCATTGGTCGTATGTGATTGTTTGACCGGTATATAAAGGCAAGAAGTAGATAAAGCACAGCAGTACAAGTGCGAACAATCCGCCGACAATCGTTTGGGAAACAACGGGCTTAAGCGCGCTATCTAGCAATAACTTTGCGCAATAAACGATGGCTAGAACCATAAATGGCGCAATGATTATCGCGTAAAAAGAGAACATCGTGCGCTGCTGTATTGCAAACCATGGAAGATATCCAGCAATTATTCCTATTGAAACAAGGTGTGCGGCTGAATCTATCTGGCGATTTAGTAGAGATTTAATCCAGTAACCAATCACAACGGCGATAGCAATTGTTCCTATCCACCATAACAGTGGAGTCCCAAGTGCTAAGACTTCTCGTGCGCAATTTTTTGTTCCGCAATCTGTGGGTGAATCATAAAAGAAAGAAGTTGGTCGTCCCATTACAAGCCAGCTCCATGGATTTGCTTGATAAGGATGATTTTCAGTTAAGCCTGTATGAAAGTTAAGTATCTCAGAGTGGTAGTTCAACCAAGCAATCAATGGATTGCTCGAAGATTGTCGATCCCAACCGCGATCAGATAAAAACCAACCTGTCCAAGTAATCACATACACACCAATTGGCAGCAATCCATACTGCGCAAACTTTTTTGCAATCGGCCTTAGTGAATCTCGAATGTCCATGTTTACTAAAATTCGATACAACGAGATCAAAGCAATCACTGCAATAAAGTAGATTGCACTCCATTTACAACCAAGTGCCAATCCAAAGGCAAGACCTGCCCACCAGTGTCGTCCTCTGTGCCAAAGCAATATTGCAATCAGAATAAAAAATGTTAAAAACAAATCCAGTAAAGCTGTTCGAGAATGCACCAACAGCAATCCATCCAGCGCCATTAATGCTGCGCCAAGTGCGGTTAGCAGTGGAGAATAGAACAGCACATGAATTAAGCGAGCAAAAACTAGAATAAGAAGCGTTCCGATTAATGCGCTAGCAAATCTCCAACCAAATTCGTTATCTCCAAAGATGGCTATTCCGCCACCAATCAACCACTTTCCTACTGGGGGATGAACGATAAATTCTGGGTTGCTGCCACTGACTTCAACCCCGTATTTCAGTAGATCGCGCGCACCGTCGACGTAGTAAACCTCATCGAAGATATAGCCTTTAGTAGATCCAAGGTTTACCAAACGCACAACAAATGAGGCTAGTGCGATCAGTATCGGAGCAACTGCTGCGGCCATAGGACAAGAGTATGCGCGATTACTCCTATTTACTGAGAGGATTACGCCATGACGCTCATCTTGGCAGCAACTCCTTTGGGTAATCCGGGGGATGCAAGTACCCGTCTAAAGAGTGCGATCGAAAGCGCATCAATTATTGCCGCTGAAGACTCTCGTCGATTCCATCGCTTATGCGCAGATATCCAAGTCACTTTTACAGCGCGCGTTCTATCTTTCTTTGAAGGCAATGAAGAGGAACGCAGTCGCGAACTACTAGCTGAACTCAAAAGTGGCGCAACGGTCCTTGTTGTATCGGATGCAGGAATGCCAACTATCAGTGATCCAGGTTTTCGCCTGATGCGTGATGCAATTGCCGAAGGTGTTGAAGTTTCAGTAATACCTGGACCAAGTGCGGTCACAATGGCAGTTGCTTTGTCTGGTCTACCAACTGATCGTTTTTCATTTGAAGGTTTTCCGCCACGTACCGCCGGTGCTCGTCTTGCAACATTTGAAAAACTTCGCTTTGAAGAACGAACCATGGTTTTCTTTGAAGCCCCACACCGACTTGTTGATTCCTTAGCTGATTGCGTCAACGTATTTGGCGCAGAACGACAAGGCGCAATTTGTCGCGAAATGACCAAGCGATATGAAGAAACAATCCGTGGCTCATTGGCGCAATTGGCAGCATGGTCAAACAGCAATGAAGTCTTAGGTGAAATAACTATCGTGATTGCTGGAGCTGCAACTGATTCAGCGTCACTAACAGCGGCGGATATGGTGGCTCGCGTCCGTGAATTTGAGGCGGCCGGAATGGATCGAAAGGCCGCAATTGCAACCGTTGCTGATGAATTTGGGATTGCTAAACGTCTCGTTTATGCCGCAGTGGTCGATGCGAATAAGATGAGCCAGTGACTAAGTCTTTCTATTTAACGACGCCGATCTATTACGTCAACGATGCCCCTCATATCGGGCATGCCTACACAACCGTTGCCGGTGATGTACTGACCCGTTGGCATCGCCAAAAAGGTGAATCAGTGTGGTTCTTAACTGGAACCGATGAACATGGTCAGAAAGTTATGCGCACTGCAGAAGCAAATAATGTAGCGCCACAAGCTTGGGTCGATAAATTAGTTCAAGATGCGTGGAAACCAAATTGGGAGCATCTGAACATCGCAAATGATGATTTCATCCGTACAACAGAAAAGCGTCACACCGAACGAGTTCAAAAGTTTTTGCAATCACTCAAAGATTCAGGTCACATCTATGCCGGCAAGTATGAAGGCCCATATTGCGTAGGATGCGAAGAGTTCAAACTTCCTGGAGATCTGATTGAAATTGATGGCGCTAAGTGTTGTCCTATCCATAGCAAGCCCATTGAACTAGTAAATGAGAATAACTGGTTCTTTAAATTATCTGCCTTTGTTGAACCACTTATTGCGCATTACAAAAACAATCCTGATGCCTGCCAACCAGAAAGTGCTCGAAACGAAGTTGTCTCATTTCTAGAAGGTGGCGTTTCGGATCTTTCAATCTCTCGCTCAACATTTGATTGGGGTATTCCTGTTCCGTGGGATACCGATCAAGTTGTTTACGTTTGGTTTGATGCGTTGCTTAATTATGCAACCGCGGTTGGTTTAACAGATGCACCAGATTCTGCAGGCGGCAAGAAGTTTGCACAAACTTGGCCGGCAGATGTGCACTTGGTTGGAAAAGATATTTTGCGTTTCCATGCAGTCATCTGGCCCGCAATGTTGATGGCGGCAGGCCTTGATGTTCCTAAGAAAGTCTTTGCTCACGGCTGGTTATTAGTGGGTGGCGAAAAGATGAGTAAGAGTAAGTTGACCGGAATTGCACCTAAGGACATCACAGATCACTTTGGAATCGATGCCTTCCGCTATTACTTCTTGCGCGCAATCCCATTTGGTACTGATGGTTCATTCTCATGGGAAGACATGAGCGCTCGTTACACATCTGAACTTGCAAATGACTTTGGTAACCTGGCTTCACGAAGTGCGGCAATGGTTGAAAAGTATTGCGCTGGTTCACTGCCGGCGGTTAGTCATGACGCAGATTTAGAAGCTGCCCTAAAGGAAACTGTTGTAAATGCCGATGCTGCAATGTGTGCGCTGGATTTCCAAGGCGGAATCATGGCGATTATGGATTTCTGCAAGCAAGTAAATGGCTATGTCACCATTAAAGAGCCTTGGATTCTTGCTAAAGATCCAGCAAACCAAGCTGTACTTGAAGAAGTTTTATACAACACCGCTGAATCATTGCGAGCACTTGCAGTGCTATTGCATCCAGTGATGCCACAGACCTGCGAAATCTTGTGGGAAAGCCTTGGTGCGCAAGAAGCTCTGGGTGATCTATCTGCCCAAAAGATTTCAGACGTTGCAACTTGGGGACAGCTTCCACACGGTGCAACAGTTACCAAGACACCTGTTTTGTTCCCGCGTCTAGAAACTCCTGCTTCATAAAACATGGCTGATCGCCACAATCGCGATATCGACCGACCTCGCGCACCGCTGCCAGAACCTTTACCGGTTCCAACAGTAGATGCACATGCTCATATGGAAATTGTTACTGATGCGGCTTTTGATTCCAAAGAGGTTGCAGATGTCATTGCTGAAGCAAAATCGGTTAATGTCGATCGAATTGTCCAGGTTGGATATTCGGCAGAACAATCTAAATGGTGCGTTGCAGCTGCAGAAAAATGGAATACATCTGTGCTTGCCGCGGTTGCTTTGCACCCCAATGAAGCCCCAGTTGTGGCTGACCTTGATGCGGACCTAAAAATTATTGAAGAGCTTGCCAATCATCCACGGGTACGTGCAATTGGTGAAACGGGTTTGGATTACTTTAGAACGCCACCAGAGCTTCGTAAGCGTCAACAAGATTCCTTTAAGTGGCATATCGAATTAGCTAAGAAGACAGATAAAGCCCTTGTAATTCATGACCGTGATTCACATGATGATGTTTTATCGGTTCTTCTAGAAGTCGGAGCACCAAAAAACACGGTCTTTCATTGTTTTTCAGGCGATGTTGCCATGGCAAAGCTATGTATCGAACGTGGCTACATCTTGTCATTTGCTGGCACATTAACCTTTAAAAACGCACCTGAACTTCGTGAAGCGGTAAAGCTTGTACCTTCCGAACAGCTATTAGTAGAAACAGATTCTCCTTTCTTGGCACCATCACCACATCGCGGAGCCGGCAATACCCCCGCCCAGATTGCAAACATTGTCCGAGCAATGGCGGTTGAAAGAAATCAAGATTTGGCCGAACTAGCCAGCGCCCTTAGTGAGAACGCCGAGCGAATCTTTGGATCTTTCGCACCATGACATTGCTAGGTGCGGCACAAATCCGCGAACTTGCAGCAAAGCTAGATTTGAAGCCATCTAAATCTTTAGGCCAAAACTTTGTTATTGATTCAAATGTGTGTACGAAAATCGTACGCACTGCCGGAGTATCTGCTGATGACATCGCACTAGAAATTGGTCCAGGCCTTGGTTCGCTAACTCTTGCCATGTTAGATGCTGCCAAATCAGTGATTGCAGTTGAAATCGATCCACGTCTTGCCCAGCAACTTCCGCTGACAGTTGCTGAACACTTTGCCCATCCTGAAAATTTAACGGTCATCAATAAAGACGCACTTGCCGTCCATGATCTACCGGTTGCGCCAACAGTTCTGGTTGCCAACTTGCCCTACAACGTTTCAGTACCAGTGCTGCTGCACTTGCTTGAAAAATTTCCAACAATCCGCACGGGCGTTGTGATGGTTCAAGCCGAAGTCGCAGATCGTTTAGCGGCAAAACCCGGCGGCAAAGAGTATGGAATTCCAAGTGTGAAAGCTGCCTGGTGGGCAGATGTGAAAAATGTTGGAACTGTTTCACGATCAATTTTTTGGCCAGCACCTAACGTGGATTCAAAGTTAGTTGGTTTCACACGCCGCGAAACTGCGGGCAGCGAGGAAATGCGCGAAAAGGTTTTCACAATCATCGATGCCGCCTTTGCTCAGCGCAGAAAGATGCTCAGATCAGCCCTTTCTAGTCTCTATGGCTCATCATCTGCAGCTGAAGAAATCTTGATAAAGGCTGGCATTGATCCAACTTTGCGAGGCGAAGCCCTTGAAGTGAAATCTTTTTGTCAGATAGCAGCCGTTGCACCTGACATTTTCTAAGCGCAGTTATAGGGTCACCGCATGCCTGTAAAAAGTGTGACCGTGCGCGTACCTGCAAAGGTCAACCTGCAGCTTTCTGTTGGGCCGAAAGAATCAGATGGATACCACAATTTAGTTTCTGTTTTTCAGGCCATCTCAATTTTTGATGATGTAACAATTAAATTATCTGAACCTGGCGCAGGTTTAACTATTTCAATCTCAGGTGAGCAAACACATGGTGTGCCGGCAGATGTAAATAACTTGGCAGCCAAAGCAGTTGCACTTATTTCAAAAGAGTATGACTTAACTGTTGATGCACATATTGAGATAAAGAAATCGATTCCGGTAGCAGGCGGCATGGCCGGCGGAAGCGCTGATGCGGCAGCAACAATTGTTGGAATTGATTACTTGTACTCACTCGGCATGACTCGAGAAGAGATGACTGAAATTGCAACCCAACTTGGTAGCGATGTTCCCTTTATGTTAAGCGGTGGAACCGCAATCGGACGAGGCCACGGGGATCAATTAACTGCAGCGCTTTCTCGAGGTACGTATCACTGGGTACTTGCACTTTCTACAGTTGGTTTATCAACACCTGCTGTCTATGCCGAATGCGATCGCTTACGTGCCGAACTAGAGATTGTGGAACCGCAAACAAATGAAGCTTTGATGCAGGCATTACTTGCAGCAGATGCACCCACCGTTGGTGCATCACTAGTTAATGATTTACAAGCCGCAGCTTGTTCATTGCGACCTGCGTTGCGATTGGTTTTAGATGTGGGTCAGGAATACGGGGCGCTGGGAGCGATCGTTTCAGGATCAGGTCCAACGGTTGCATTTTTAGTGGCAGATGAAGAGGCAGGCCTTGATTTAGCGGTTGCTTTAACCTCAAGCGGGGTAGTTGGCAGCGTTGCACGTGCGTATGGGCCTGTGGCAGGGGCGAAGGTAATCTCTTAATTTCATTCCATGTGGCCCTTTTGCTGGCCAATGGTCGCCAGCACCACTGTTTATGAGGGAGAATATGCGTTCCGCCATTGTGTAGTGGCTAGCACATGGGCCTTTGAAGCCCAGGGTCCAGGATCGATACCTGGTGGCGGAGCCACCACTATCACCAGCATTTTCATCTCCGATAGAGTTCACTTGTGACCGTACAAACCGTGATCGTCCTGGCCGCCGGCGAAGGCACACGAATGAAATCGGCAACACCTAAGGTGCTTCACAGCGTTGCAGGCCGTTCGCTACTTGGACATGTAGTGCACGCGGTTAATCAACTTTCACCTAAAGAGCTTCGCATTGTTGTCGGCTCTGGCCGCGAAGCCGTTGAAGCCCACATCACACAGATTGCACCACATGCCACAACTGTTTTTCAGGAACACCGCGGTGGTACCGGTCATGCTGCGCAGTTAGCGCTCGCAGGTAATACGCCAAAAGGAACCGTCTTGATTCTTGCTGGTGACACTCCACTGTTATCGGGTGATTCATTAGCTCAGTTTGTTGCTGCGCATTCAGCAGGAAAATTTGCAGCATCAGTACTAACTGCTGAACATCCGGATCCAACGGGTTATGGGCGCATCATCCGTGATGACAATGACGAATTACTACGCATCGTTGAAGAAAAAGATGCATCAGATGATGAAAAGTTTGTTTTTGAAATTAACAGTGGTGTGTACGCCTTTGACGGCGAAAAGCTAGCTGCATCCATCGGAAAGCTAACTAACGCCAACGCCCAAGGGGAACTGTATTTAACTGATGTTATTGGAATTCTAAAGTCAGCTGGTGAATCCATTGCCGCGATCATGATTGATGACTTCACTGAAACTCTTGGCGTTAATGATCGAGTCCAATTGGCTGAAAGTGCTGCGATGTTGCGAGACCGCATCAACGATCAATGGATGCGAGCAGGTGTCACAATCATCGATCCAACAACAACCTGGATTGATGCAACTGTTGAACTTTCAAATGATGTCACGGTGCACCCTGGCACTGCATTGTTTGGTTCCACAAAGGTGGCAACTGGCGCTGTTATTGGGCCTCGTTCAACTTTGACTGATTGCATAGTCAAAGAAGGCGCAGCTGTTCTGGAATCAATCGCCCTGCAAACAATCATTGGCGAAGGGGCAACTGTCGGCCCGTTTACTTACTTGCGCGCTGGAACTCAACTTGGAGATTCCACAAAAGCTGGTGCATTTGTTGAGATGAAGAATTCTGTTCTTGGCACTGGATCAAAGGTTCCACATCTTTCATATGTGGGCGATGCAACAATCGGTGAAGGCAGCAATATTGGCGCTGCAACAATTTTTGTTAATTACGACGGTGTTGAAAAGCATCACACAACAGTGGGTGATCATGTACGAATCGGCAGCGACACAATGCTGGTAGCCCCTGTCACTATTGGTGATGGTGCATATACAGCCGCGGGTTCAGTGATAACTGAAGATGTTCCGGCAGGAGCAATTGGTGTTGGCAGAGCAAAGCAGAGAAATGTATTAGATTGGGTTCTGCGCAAGCGCCCAGGCAGTAAGTCCGCAATCGCCGCCGAAAAGAAAGGCTAGATACATGAGCGAAATCCGTTTATCTTCTGAAAAGAGATTGCGCCTATTTGCAGGCCGCGGATTTCCCGAGCTAGCCGAAGAAGTCGCAACCGAACTTGGCATTCCGCTCACACCAACATCTGCTTATGACTTTGCTAATGGTGAAATTTTTGTTCGCTTCGAAGAATCTGTTCGTGGTTGTGACGCTTTTGTAATTCAGAGTCACACAACACCAGTGAACAAGCAGATCATGGAACAACTGATCATGGTCGATGCGCTTAAGCGCGCATCTGCAAAGCGCATCACAGTTGTTACACCTTTCTATGGTTATGCACGTCAAGATAAGAAGAGCCGTGGTCGCGAGCCAATTACTGCACGTTTAATGGCAGATCTTTTCAAGACAGCTGGCGCAGATCGTTTGATGGCTGTTGATCTACACACTTCACAGATTCAGGGCTTTTTCGATGGTCCGGTAGATCATTTATTTGCTTTGCCAATGCTTGCAAATTATGTTGGTAGCAAGGTAGATCGCACACGTTTAACAATTGTTTCTCCTGACTCGGGTCGAGTTCGTGTTGCTGAACGTTGGTCAGATTTATTGGGAGGTTGCCCAATCGCATTTATTCACAAAACTCGTGATCCACGCGTTCCCAACGAATCCATAACTGGGCGCGTTGTCGGTGATGTTGTTGGACAAACCTGCGTAGTTATTGATGACATGATCGATACCGCAGGCACGATTACTAAGGCAGTAGAGGCGCTATTTGATGCTGGTGCTGCTGATGTAATCATCGCTGCTACACACGCGGTGTTTAGTGGTCCTGCCGTGGATCGCCTGAAGAACTGCCGCGCATCTGAGGTTGTTATTACTAATACCTTGCCGATCTCTGAAGATCAGAAGTTCGACAATCTGACAGTGCTTTCAATCGCTCCGCTTCTGGGCCGAGCAATCCGCGAAGTCTTTGAAGATGGATCGGTAACCAGCCTGTTTGATGGTCATTCCTAAGCCTGAATTTGCTTCTTAACGGGCCCAAAAGATACTGTTCGACCTGTTCCGGCGAGGGTAGCGAATAGCTTTCCGTTATCGACGGGTTAGGGATTTTCTCCTGCTGGAACTTTGTGTACGCACCGAAGAACCAGGACTACTAG
>Ga0214921_10009386_pt1 | contig 12396 bp, 15 predicted proteins | sample LL1505_MetaG_FD_177992 | JGI IMG/M metagenome (GOLD analysis project Ga0214921, IMG submission 177992) | Freshwater microbial communities from Lake Lanier, Atlanta, Georgia, United States - LL-1505 | ecosystem: Environmental > Aquatic > Freshwater > Lake | place: USA: Georgia | collected... | reverse complement strand
ACTAAATTAACCTATGCACAGGCTAAATATATAAATGGAAAACTTTAAGCTATCAGAGATTTTGTTTTGGGGATCATTACCCTTTAGGGTTTTGTTCTCTGTAATTAGGGACGAATACGAATTTTGGACTGTAGTCAAGGGTTATACTCTTGACAAACCTTTAAAGAACTTTAAGTTCTAAGTTCCAAACGGTCTTGGTTTCGTATCAGGATCGCGGCGCTCTGTTCCCTCATCAGGTTTATTTTCCGTCTTTGGTGGGGCGATATCAGTCATATCTAAAAAACATCTGACATGCGTAGGTGTTTTTGGACCACCTGACAATGGGAAGATTGCTTCAACGTATGCAAGTGCAGGATTTGCGTTACGTTCTTGAACATGAACCTCACCAACTGATCCCGCTGGCACTTCTACAAATTTACCTGTGCCAATAGCATTGCTTGGCCCTTCAGTTTCACCAATAACAGATTTAGCTAGTGTAATTGTGTCACCGCTTTTATAATTATACCAACCGGGTGTGGCAGCCATCCTATGACCATTATAAGTATTTGACCAAATGCTACCAAATGGATTTCTTTCACTTGGTTGGCGAGCATGAGGAACAGACACAGTACCGGGAGGCGATGCTTGACCGTAAGGTGATTCACCGGGCCTAGTATATTGCTGCTGTTGACGCTGCTGCTCTTTAAGCTGCTCTAATGGCGGAGTTTGTATCTTTTTCCGTGGCTCAAATCCTAAGAATCTTTCTTCTTCTGGAGTTAATTGAGTCTCAGGGCGATCATATTGTTGAGGCGCAAGTGGGCCAAGCCTTTGCTCAAGAAGTTCATCAGGAGACACAGCACCAACATCTTCTGGTTTAAATGGTGTAAGCTGTCGAATACCACGCGCACCCTCAGGAACAGAAGGCACTACACCGCCGGGTGTACCACCGGGTCCAACTTGGCCGGGTGGTAGAGCAAATGGGCTAGGCTCACCAACAGGGCCAACTGGTGCCTGTGGTGGAAGCTGAGTGACCATTGGCTCATCAACATTTTGAATTGGCAGCATTTTAGACGTAAAGTAAAGTGCTAGCACATGAGAGCATGGGCGACCTTCATAAATTTTCCATTGACGAGTGCGTTGCCAAGCAAACTGTTGCCATTTACATTCACAGTGCCAGCCTGTAATGACGGGCGAAGCAGGGTCTTGGCGCATGATGGTTGATTCATAAGTTCCATGATCGCCAATAACAGTACCAACAACATGATCTTGGTCATTGATTATAACTGTTACATGGCCCGTATTGACTAGTCGCTTTGCTTTCTCAACAAGGTCGTTCCAGTTATCTTGGCGTTCAATAACGCGCTCGCGCTGTCTAGCATTAAGTCCTTCATCTTCGTCAGCAAAACCTCCGCTTGGTTGCTCTTGCTCAGTTCTTTCTTTATCAAGAATTTCAGCAGGGTCACCTTCAGCAAAGTGAAAGGTCGCCCGCTTGTATCCAAAACCCTCTAGTTGAGCAGCTACAATCTTTTCAGCAAGAATTTTATCGAGGGTGCTTCCTTCTTTAGCCATGACTACAGCATCGCCGGGTTTACCCTCCCACCATTCAACAATTGAATTGCCAATCTTCTGAGTGCGAGCAGGTAAAGGTTTAACAGAGGCAATGACTTCGCGGATGTATGAAACGTCTTTATTCATCACTGATTAACTGTTCGTTTCCTGTAGTAAGTCAAGCCCTTGCTTTTAAGCAGGCTACGATCCCTTGTAATTGTTTTATTTAGCAAACGTGCAATATTCCTCGGTTTATAATTAATAACCTCTACAGACACGTTTACGTTGCCCCAACGAGTTGGTTCGTTTCTTGAGTAATCGTGGTTATGAATATGACCATGCACATGAATCTTTAGCTCATCCTCGGACTTAAACAGTTTAGGATAATGGTCAAAGCTAATCTCATACTGCCTGTATTCCATTTTAAATGGTTTAACAACTTCAAAGCCTAGCTTGTCGTAATCATATTTACGTTTATCATGATTGCCAAGAATAATATATTTTTTGCCAGTGAGTTTTGGAGCGACCTCTGACTTGAAATAATGAAAGTATTCATCGCCTCCCATCATCAAATCGCCCAAGTGAAGAATTACATCGTTTTCTTTTACCTTCTTGCGCCAATGAGCAATCATTAGTTCTTCATGATACTTGGGCCTGTCGCAATACTTAACAATGTTTTTATGACCGAAGTGAGTATCGGATATTACATAAAAAGGAAATTTAATCAATGTTATATTGTTTCATGATGCCATGGATCTGATCAATTAGGCCGCGCTCTTCAATCATCTTATACGAAATGTTAGATGGTGAAAAATCGCCCTTGCCCTGTTCCATGTCATTCTTTCTTCTTCTATGAAGTTGATTATAGTATTGAACTGCCTTGAATGGTTCGTAGCGAATAAGTCCCTCCATCTTATCAGCATTCTCAAGGGCAACTGTATAAGCCTCATTCATTTCTTTAATTACATTGCGAGAGCGTTCTTTCTCTGGAGGAACAATCCAAGTATCAGTTGATAAATCATATGCTGATCTAAGACCCGGCTTATAGAGATCGGTTTTTTCAAAACCCTCTGCAACTACATAACACTGCAACGGATGACCGGTACCCGGAACGGGAATACCATCGCATTCATCCATCATAATAGCAATCATCTCTGCCCTTGACCATTCGGGGAACTTATCAGCTTTAACAAACAATGAAACATCAAAGTCTGATGCGGGTGAATACTGATACGTTGTAAGGCTGCCTGTAACAATTAGTTCGAGCCAATCTTCCATGTGAGTGTAACCATTGTGATTTAATGCTTCAATAATAAAGTTAGTTACCCAACTATTGATCTCTGGACGCAGTATGGGGTTGGGGGCATAAGCATCATCCCAAACCTTAGGATCAAGTTGATCGCTGACTTCATCAAGGATATTAGCCTTCCTTTTAAACCATTTAAGGAAGCGCTTACCAAATCGACCTAGCTGATTATCATAATTTTCAGGATCGCTCCATGGGACAATTTTATCTGGGTCTGGAATGATCTTGCCTTCCCATTGCTCTGTAGCAATTTCATTCCATACGTTGCGTATTTGTTCTTCTTTTGTTTCTCCGGGAACCTCAATGCCTTCACGCTCTCGCATTTCAATACGCCTCTGCACATCTCTCTCTTGATTTTCCGTTGGAGCAATAGGACCAAATAGCTTATTTTGATCAAGATTAGGTTCAGCGGGATCTGGTTCATTAGGATCAATATAGTTATGACCCAGAAGCCGATCTGCATAACGAAACTCAGGAACTCTTGCCCATTGCTGAGCTTCTGAAAGGTAGCTGTTGGGATCGTAATAACGAGCTTCAAACTCTGGATAAAGTTGTTCTTTAATATAATCATTTACCTCGGCCATGAAATCATCGTAGTATGATCTGTCTTGATAAATCATGCGGTCAGGAGTAAATTCATCTGCCTTTTTTGCAAGCTCAGGTAATTTATCAATTGAACCAGTTGTTGATCCCCATTGCCTGATTTTAAATGCATAGTCGATAATTTTTTCCCAATTACTGCGACCAATTGGTTCTCTCTTGTATTTAGTGCAATAGCCTTCGCCATCGGGATCATGCAAATATCCATGTTCTTGACCATCTGGAAAATAATCTTCCCAATTGCGGGTGGGTGTAACTTTTTCATGTTTATAGCTAGCGCCGTAATCAATGTCCTCCTCGTCAAAGTTTTCTGGATCAACCCAAACTTGTAACTCATGCGCGGTTTGTGGAGCCGGAAGCAAAATTTCTTTAATGTGACGCTCATAACCCGGAGGGTTATCCATGCTAATCAACCAGTCGCCAACCATCTCACGATACTTAGGCACAAGCATTTTATTTTCTTTGCCCTGAATCTGCACAACATTGCCACCATCAGGGGTAACTCTTGTCAAATGATTAGCGAGAGTCTCATCTGATAACTCATCCCTACTACGACCTTCAAGAAAAGCGCGAACGACTTGCACTAGTGGTTTATACTCAAGGTTATTGGCTTCGCAAAGGTTAGTTAGAAATTTTCCAAATTCCTCATTGCTAACGCCAGTGTCTTTATAAGCTTTAATTGCCGCCCAATCATGACCAACAAAATTAATTAATTTAATGTCTCGTTTAAGTTCTTTAAGAACTGCCTCATTACGTTTGAATGTTTCTAAAGCATTAGGATCATGCTTGTCGGGTTCGTCAATATATGCGTCATCTTCCCAATCATAACGCATACCTATTTCGACAGGATCAATTTCAATGGTTCCATGAGGTTGATTCTTAGGATCGCGCAAAGAATAAATAAGCATTTGGCCATTTTGAATTCGACCGCCATAACCGCCAACGCAGTGGCCCATAGCCTCACCCTCTTGTTTAGCCTCGTTAGCGTTAGTGATTTGTCGAATAGTCCAACCGTCATCAAGCTTGGCTACAACGGTGCCGCCCTCTGTTTGAGCCTCATCCATTTTAGAAGCTAGCTCTACATCCCATTCTTTAAGCTTTTCTAACGCCTCATCAGAAGTAAGCTGCATAATGTCCACACCACGACGAGTGGGTGAATTTGACGCGAACCAATCTGCAAGGTGGCTTAAGTGGCCGGGACTCCAACCACCCGGTTGTCTAGGCTGGATCCGGCCTTTCTTCAGTTCTCTCCAGATCCACGGAGCTAAAGGGTCAAGTTTTTCATTGCCTTTCACACTACGCTCAAGCCATTCAAATGCAAGCTGCCCTTCTTCGCTTTTGAAGAATTTATCTTCGCGTTCACGAAGCCAATCGAGCTTTGCTCCTGCTTCTCTTTGAAGGGGTTGCGGGGTATATGGATCTTGGAACTTTCCGAATCCACAACGGCATGGTTCGCCGTTTGCGTTAAGATGAGGTTTCATTAGCTAACTTAGTTTTCTTTCCTTCAGCGTCAAGGAGGTTAATCCTCTTAACACTAAACTCTGGGTATTGATAATACCATAATGTCAAAATATGATTTACTGTGTAAGGCATAGTGGTCATGGTTGTAATGTTTACTGTGCCGCCCGGTTCATACATACCTTCCACAATGCCTGCGGGTGTAAACTTGCCGGGGATATCTGATGTGCGCTGGCCGGGGTGACCAACTGTAACCGTGTCTGCTGGGATATCGTAAATAAACGGAATGGGATCTGTAAGAACATCCTTAGGCTCTCTGGCCGCCATGTGAACCCATGTCTTGCCATCTACATTAACCCAACCACGACGACGAAGCACAGTGGCCTCCCAATCATGCGCAATGTGAGTCTCTAAGTAAGGGTGATGCCTTTTAACCTGATGCTCTAATGCAGAGAACACTCCACGGTTTCTAACTGCTGAATAGATCATTCTTAGCTTTTCATCTCTGACAGCAGCATAGCCAACGGGTGAGCCATGAAGGTACGCTACATAAAACATATCGTCATCAGTGTAGCCGAAGGCTCTAGCATACTTATCAAATGGGCCATCAACCCTTGCAGCCTCTGTCATGCCATAGACCGGCATCGTAGTTGGCTGTTGCTCAGTGAAGTGTGGTGGGTTAGTGTCATCCATGTCAAGCTCTGGGAATTTACCATCCTCAAGAACCTCGCCATCATCGCCATGCTCTTCCCTGCGATGCTCGCTAAACAAATGCCAGTCGGGAAAAATCTCATCGCAGATAGGACACTTATGAACACCAAGCTCAGTCTCTGAATTGATTGGCGTATCGTCCTCTGCTTCACCCTCTACAGGATTCATTGGTGGTCTTTTATCATTAGGTATACCAAGATCCTTTTGCTCCATAGTTTCATTGCGCTCAATGAGGTTATTTGAAGAACCGTAAAGTCTAATGCCCTGATCGCCTGCCCACTCAAATAACTGAGGTAGGACGGTTGTGTAAGCGGGATTTATGCGAGCCTTCTTGCCAATGATTTCAATGGTGCCATAAAGGGGTTTACCCTCGGCCTCTAAAGCAAGGACTGCATGGGAGGTTTTACCCATGTATAAATGATTGTTAGCCCAAACGTAGTTAAGCACTACAGGGCGCTTGGCTGGCTCTAAGCTCTTGCTTACGACTTGACCATGAATATCCTTAAGACCATTCCATTTCCAACCAACCTGATCAGAGTAATCTTTAAAGATGCGAGCCATTGACTTGAGGTTTACATTAGAGTAAACATCCCACGTTGCTTTATTATTAGATACGGTAACTGAACCGCTAGCCATTGGGCCAGAATGATCATTGCCGATATTTAAATGACGGGCAAGATCATCATGGTTAAACGTATCCTCTGGAGAGATTTCTAATGATCCATTAGCATAAAAGAAGTTGTATGTACGAACGGGATCATCAGAACCATCAATGGCTGGTTCATCATGCCAATACTGCTGATCGTTGTCGCTTTGCCTCTGTGGTTCTTCACCGGGGAACGCATCGCCTGTCAAGCTGTCGTTAGAGACCTTTAAAGCGGTCTCTAAATTATTAAAAATAAGATTAGCCCTCTTACTAAAGATCTGAGTTCTTTTATTTAAAACGGGCTTATATGGTTTGTAACCATCATTGCTGGCATAAACAGGATTTCCTGAATGATTGCCAGTGATATCAAGAATATATGACTCATCTGGACTAAGCCAAGCAAAGTGTCCATTGCGCTTACCAATGAAGCCGCCAAGCCTCTGTTGAAGCCAAGCGGCGGTAACATAACATTGACCGCCGCCCACTGACGCATTCTTAATCCATCGTGGGTAGCGAGTATCATCCGCCCAAGCCTGCGCAGCCGCAACCTTAAAGGCATCAATCTCACCCGGCGTAATTAATTTTGGATTCCAGTCCATCACATATTATCTATGCGTTTTTGATGCGTGGCTAGTGCCATCTCTAGTTCTTGCTCATCACAAACAGGGCATAAAAACACAGGAAGGCCTTTATTATTAAATACCTCGCTCTGAGTTACCTCTGTAGGAAGGCGTACAAGCTCGCGTGGATCACGCGCTTCACGCTTACGACTAGACTTACAACCATTACATGTTGGCACGACTTGCCTCCTCACAGCCGACTCCACAAGTGAAACCTTTACCAAACTTTCTAGCCGGTCTAAGGCATTTCGTGCAGCGATTCTCACCATTAGTGCAGCGAGCATACTTAGAATAAGGCGCTGCATAAACTTTGCCCCCGCAGGGACAATCAACTTCGTTTTTAATTGGTTTATCATTATGAATAACCTTAGTGATTCTTTGTCCTCTACCGTCCTGACTCATCTTCATCCTTATTTTCTTTTTGATTATACAATTCTTCTAATTGCTCTGCAACGTATTCATCAAAAATGCTGCTGGCAACACTAATGATTTCAGCCTCAATCATATTCATCTTTTCAATATCAAAATACTCACCGACAACGGAAACCTTATAATAATCTTTTTCGTCGTCAGTTTTCTTGTTGAGAGAAAACATCATAAAGGCTTCGCCGGATAAAGCTAGGTCTGTTGCTTTGCGAATTGCATCAATGTATTCCTCTGCTGTGCTACTGCCGTCATGAAGAACTTCAAAGTGCGATTCAAAAACCCACTTGTCTCTTTCTCCAGCATAGTTTGGATGACCTTCGTCCCATGTAATAAAAATCATTGGGAATCCATCGTCTACTTTGCGATCCTTTACCCAGCCGGTAGAACCTGCTGATACACCGCGATAAAAATCGGTATCAGCAAACTCGCCCTTCAACTGAACATAGGAGTCGATTAAGATTTCATTTTTTGAATCAGACATCAGCAAACCTCTTAGCGACTTCAGAGATGCTATCGACTTCTTCTTTTTTAATTGACATAAATGCCTTAAGAGGGCCATCGATCCTACGAGTTATAACATAAAGAAATGTGCTAATCGACAATCCCTTTGTAACCTTAAAAGGCCAAAGTAATCCAGCAAAGGTCATAAGGAATACGTCAATGTCTGTTTTAATAGCATTAGCCAATCCCTTAAAAACGTTCTTGGCAAAATCCTTAAAATTTACCTCATGCATCGGTAAACCTCATCTCTAGCTTCTTCAATAAGCCTAGTCGCCTGCAAATTGTTGCTATGAATCAAAGCTTCATCTAGCTTGCGATAAATGCCTTCAAGGTCAAGGTCTGAGGTTGCAGCAATGCGTTCTGCCCGCTCAATAACCTTGCCTAGATCTTCATCATCCTCAATTAGCTTTAGTTGACTAGCAATAGTCGCCGCCTGCTTAAACGCCGACTCTTTATTAAAATCTGTGCCTTCAAGTTTACTCATCTGTTTCCTCGTTTTCTTCATCTGCAATGATAGCAAGATTAATATAATTTTCAACCTTAGCAACCGCACCCTGTAGTGCCTTTGTCATAGGACTAGGCTGTGGGCGATTGTTAAGCTTACGATACTGCTCTGATAGGTCCATTGTCTCATTCTGATAATAAGCTGACGACAGTGCCGCCCGTATAATCTCAAGATCAGAAAGAAGAACTGATACCTGTGGGATTTCATCCATTTTACTCACGAACCTATTGCTTTCATAACTTTGTCATTAACAATTTCATCAGCGATACGATTAAAACAATTTCTTACAGTTCCACGAAGCTCATCTCTAGTACCATTGTTATCAATAACTAGATCCCAATTTGCATCTAAATTTTGTTCAGAAGCATGACCCGTCTTATCGTCCCGTGTATTCCTGCGTACCTTCCAGATCTCGCCACCAGACTGAACAACGCGAGTAATTTCATTTTGATAACGAACATCAGGGATAATAAGAACGTCAGCATTGCGAATAACACCACTAGCCATTAGCCTAGGAAAACTAGGATCTGGGATAACAGCATCAACCCAAAAATCCTCACCGAACATATTCCTATGAGCTTCTGTTCCATAGTTTTGTAGGAACTGACGGCCAGAGATCATGCCAAAAGGCGACTTAACCTGACCTGACTCTTTAATCCTATCCATCTTTGCAATTAATTCAGCGTCATGGTCATCTGGACCCCTAAGGCCCAAAGCCAAGGCAGCAGAAACCTTAAGGGCATCTGCAAAACCTTGACGTTGAAACTTAATCGTTGGGAATTCTTCTAAAAGAATTTGATAGATGGTGTCCTTACCACTACGCGATGGGCCATGAATACCAATAATCTTCATTATCGAACGGTATCCTCTACATCCGTAGGCTCAGAGGCATTATTAACATGCATGTAAAGATCAACGTGCATCTTTGCAACAAGCTCAATAAGAGCCTTAAGATCCTCCATAGTCTTGTGCATCCTAGCATCAAGGCTACCAAGCATATCGCTTACATACTGCGGGTCAATTTCTGTAATCTCATCATTTGTTTTACTCATTGTTTGCTCCATACTTTTGTTCAATTAACTGATCTACGCGAGCCTGAGCCAGTTCCTGTAGATCGGCGTCAAGCTTTTGCTGTTTCTCTTTGCGAAGTGCGGCAACCTGCTCGGCAGTCCAATCCTCGGGAATTGACCACTTCTCTGACTGCGAAAAGTGATAATCCTCAGAATACTCAAACTTAATGATTTGTACCTTACCGCCAACTGAAGAAGATACTGTAATCTCCAGCGGCGTGGCCTCGGCACTCATGCTCTTGTAACGCTTACGGCGTACTTTTCACGCTGCGCAATATACGTAATGCTGTCCGCAATCTCATTTGCGACAACATCCGAAATTGGAGCGCCTGACATATCATAAACCACAACGCAAACTGACTGCTTGCGTGTATGTGGATTGTCCTTCTTCTTTACTTTACTCATAACGGGTATCTCCGTAATACAGCACACCATTAACATAGGTGGCTAGATCGATTTTAAATTTACCATCTGGCCAAACTCGCGCAGTTGCAAAACCATTTAACCAGTCAGGAGCCACAGCGTAGCCAAGGCCTCCTTCAACACGACACATACAACCTGTTTCAACACCAGTAATCGTTGAAGGTTTACCATCAATGTCATGCTTAGTCTTATAGACTAGGCTCTGACGATGAGTATGACCAACAACGGTACTATAACCAAGATGCTCAAGTGTTGCCAACGCAGATGCGCCAGAACCCTTACGAGCTACCCAACCGTGCCTTGCAGCAAGATAGGGCGATACTTGATACTGAGCATGCTTCCAATCACCATCAGGGCGAATGAACTCAATACCAAGCTCATCAAGACGTAGCAAATGCTCTACATCAAGAAGAGGATTCTCAGGAATTTCGTTACGGCCAACGCCACGGCGAATACCATAAAAATCCCTAAGGTTATCAATGACAGCCCTACGAAGGCGATAGTCATGATTACCTTCAAGTTTAACCCAATTAGTAGACTCGCTGCTCTCTACATAATCACGAAGAATCTGATAACCGATATCGATGCATTCCTGAACACTTGAATCTTGCTCAGGGGTATCAGGGTGACGGCTAATCGTAGGTAGATCAATCGTATCACCAATTAGAACGCCACGACTAGGCTGATAATCAGCAAGCCATTGGCAGAATTTTTCATGAAGGTCTTGATCATGGAAAGGAGCCTGCTGGTCACCAACAAAGACAACAAGCTCGGGCTTACCTTCACCCTTCTTAAATATACCCTTAGACTTCTTGATCTGAGGCCTCTTGTAGTCGCTAGGAATGCGAGCAGGGATAATTGCATCAAACGGTTCAATGCGAGTAAGCGTAATCCTAGCCTGCTTTGTTACGCCATCAGCGGTTTCCCTAATCGTAAAAGTGGGCTTCTCAATCTGCCATTCATTAGGATCAAGATTGTGACTGGCAACTAATTCCTCAATGTCGTAAGTGTCATTGTAAACACTTGTTACAATGATTGCGCGATCCTGATCAACCTTAGTATAAGGCTGCTCAAAGCCAGAATCGGGTTTAATAACACCCCAACGCTTAATTGCCCTACGGACACTAGCCTCAGAAGTTTTAATTCCTAATTCTTTTTTAATTTTACGAGCAAGCTGAGTATTGCTAAGACCTTCTAAGGTCCACGCTTTAATCTTCGCTTGATGTGGATCCAGCGGACTGTTCTTTTGATTCATCCTCTAATTCCTCTGTTACAAAACTGTAACTTTTCTTGTTTTTTGCCTTAGGTAGAGCATGAATAGTTTCAGTCTCATTTTCTATCCTAGACCTTGTAGGTGCAAGTTTAGCATGTTCATCATCAATATTCAAATCACTTGCAGATTTTGTTGCAGTTGAAGCTGGCTTGGGCATACCGGGTCTACGCTCAAAACTTGCAGGAGGGGCGAACCCATTGCCAATGTTAGAATCATTGCCAGCTAACGGTGGTGGGCCGCCACCGGGTACACCAGCAGGACCGCCACCAGTTGGGCCAAGACCTTCAGGCATACCGGGCATTACAATACCGCCACCGGCAGGTCCGGGAGGTCCACCACCGGGCGCACCGGCTCCGCCTGCACCAGCAGGAGGGGCACCTTCTGCGCCACCGGGCGCAGGTTGCTGTGGCGCTGCCTCGCCCATAACAGTGCGAACCTCTGCATCAAGATCGGGCGGAATTGGAAGGTTGGCTCTATCAAGAGCCTTCCAAGTCTCAACCTTAGCCTGCTGCTGATTAATAGTCTTATACATAAGCTCTTCGTTATATTCATCAACAAGCTCACGAATATCATACTTAACGCCAATCATAAGTTTTTGATCGGGGATCGGAAGACCCATTGCGCGAAGGCTCTGGAAGAACTGACGCTGCGTTGCTTCATCACGAAGGTCAAGGGTCTGGAACTCAAGATCAGGAATAAGAAGCTTATGCTTAGTGACAATGTGCTTATTGCCATCTTCATCATATTCAACAACTTCTTCCATAACTGGTACGCGATGAAGGCCGCGCTTCTCGTATTCCCAATGCTCCTGTGCTTCAGCAACAACATAAGCGCGATCCATGTAATGCTTCTTAAGATAACCTTGGAAGGTACGAAGAATCTGATTAAGGAATTCTGCCTGTAGTGCAGATGATGCGTAAGGTTGTGAAGATGAGCCAGCAGAAAGCAATGATGGGTTGACACCAAAGATCTGCATGATACGACGCTCAATACGGTCAAAGTCATCACCAAGGCGTGGCATCTGCTCACGACCAAATACATTTTCTACCTCAAGGCCAAAGTGATGAACAAGAAGGCGGAAGTCAGATGACAGGGCAATATCCATATCATCACGGAAAGCATCAAGCTCATCTGGGCCGGGGACCCAAGGACCCTGACCATCGCCAAGTTCCATAATGCCAAGGCGGGCAAGAATCAGAGGCGAGTAAAGGCGCTCTGCAATTGCGTCCTGCGATGCAAGAAGCTTCTCTTCGTGAATAAGAGTACGAAGGCCACGAAGCAGGATTGGAGTACCGTGATCATCCCAATCAGTAAGAGTGTTAGCAACCTG
>Ga0214921_10009385_pt1 | contig 12400 bp, 14 predicted proteins | sample LL1505_MetaG_FD_177992 | JGI IMG/M metagenome (GOLD analysis project Ga0214921, IMG submission 177992) | Freshwater microbial communities from Lake Lanier, Atlanta, Georgia, United States - LL-1505 | ecosystem: Environmental > Aquatic > Freshwater > Lake | place: USA: Georgia | collected... | reverse complement strand
AAAAATAAATTTATATAATTTATTTTTCTCGGATTAAGAAAATATAAGAAAATATAAGGAAAATATAAGGAAAATATACATATAATTATCAAGAATTATCAACTTTTCATATACTAGTATAAAACCCTAGCGATAAACAAGCACTTATTAATATCGATTATAATGCTTTATTTTTAAAATTAAAAGATTTTGGCAGAAATATAGAAAAAAAATATGAAGAAATTAAGATATTTACAGATAATTTATATGAAAAATTAATCAATAAAGTAATCGATAAAGTAAATAGTGTTAAAGTATTAAAAGGTGGTAATTATTATAATAAATATCTAAAATATAAAAATAAATATTTATCATTAAAAAATAAATATTAAATAATAGTTATCTTAAATTTTGTGATCTCAATAATAATAAACTTGATATTGTATCTATACAATAAGTAGTAAGAGATGTTTCTTTATCATAACACATATATTATATTATTTTTTATTTTTTATTTTTTTTTGATAATATATAATATAATGGATTGTAAAAATAAATATTTAAAATATAAAAATAAATATTTACAACTCAAATATGGTGGAGCACCCGAGGATATAGTTGAAAGATTAATTTATAATCAACAATCAGAACTTTATCCATGTCCTAATAATTATTCTAATTTTTCACATATTGATTTTAAATAAATATAAATCGGATGTTAAGCAGCCATCTGCAACGTTTCACAGTTTTATAGAATACATGACTGAACAATTACAATTATTTGATGATAAAAAATCTTCGACATTAACAAAAAAATATTTTGATGGTCTTTTTGAAGAATTTATAGAAAAAGCAGATAGAATACTTTATGCGAATCGAATAATAATAAATAAAAAACCAGAGGTTGAGGCATTAAAACAAAGTTATTTAGAGCGGTGCGCATTTTAAATGCCGGTTTTCAGCAAAAAAAAATTACTCCGCCTCACTCATTGAAGAGTTTCTAAATTCTATATAATGGGTTTTCTTATAAATATACAAAGGGTAGATATTTATAATCCCATCGAATGTTATTTAATTTACTACCTTATTAAACAACAATTACTTTTTTTAATTTTACTTTCTTTAACTCTTTATTCGCCTTTTTCTTTTTATCTTTCTTATCTGCTATTTTTATTTTTTTCTTCTTTTCTCTTGTAAATTCTTTCTTTCTTGTTTGAGTTTCTAAATATTCTTTTCCTATATTTAATATATTCTTGCAAGCATTTTTATCTCTATTTACATAAATACATCTTTCGGGTTCCTCTTTTAGAGTAAGTATTTCATGTAAATATCTTTTATGTTTATTCTTTCTTATGCTTACATTTATTAATTCTTTTAATGTCTTATTATATAATTTACTTGTATTATATTCATTTATTTCTACTATGTCAAATCTTTTATTTAAGATTTTCTTAAATCCTATATTTGGTGATGGAATACATCCTTTCATTTGACTTGTTCTACTATAATCACCATGTAATAATAATATTTTTCTCTTATTTTTTTTATCTTCTTTTGTTAAAAATTTATCTTCTATTTCATTTAACATTTTTTCTTCTGATTGTTTTGTTCTTATATAGCGTCTAAAATTTAACTTTCTAAATAATAGTTTATTGTAAAAGTCTTTTACTTCATCATTTAATTTATTTTTATTTATTACAAAATTTTTATAATCTTCTATTTTTAATGTTCTTGAATTATTTAATGATAATTTTGTTTCTTTTTCAATAATATTATTTTTTATCTTCTCTTTATTTATTATTTCATTACATCTCTTTGTATATGTCTCAAATCTTCTTCTGCATGCTGAATATTTATAAAAATTATTATTTTCATCAATCATTGATACTATTCTAATTTTTCCGGGATCAATGCTCACTAATTTATATTTATTAGTTAAATATTTATTACATTCTTCTTTTGTTAAATCTTCTATTTTTCTAAAACTATTATCTTCTAATATTGTTTTTGGTAATTTTTCTCCATATTTTTTATCTTTATATTTTTTTAATATGAATAATAATGAACAACTAAATCCGTCTGTTATAATTTGATTATAAAATATATAATTCTTATTTTTAAATATTGAATTCTTTTCTAATTTTAATATTTTACTCCATATATGTTGTTGATGTTTTTTACAATTTAATATTAATTCACTTTTTGAATAATCAAAAAGTTTCTCATATTTTGAACAAATTAAATCAGTTATACCACTCGTATTTAATACAATATTTTTAGGAACAATATTATTTCGTTGTGGTATAAATTGATAAGGTCTTTTTCCAAGTTCTTCTAATTTTTTATTAATGTAGATTGAATATTTAATATATTTTTCTGGATGTATTTTAACATCATATGCAACTGATTTTGATATTTTTAATGGAAATAAAAATTTAGAATTTTCATTAATCCATTTGTGATATTCTTCTTTCGAATCTTTAATTTTGTTATTTATTAAATCTGATTTCAAATTACGCAAATCTTCATTTAATTCTTTATATAATTCCTTTCTTTTATCTTTATCTTTTTCTTGTTTAATAATTTTTGTTTTTGGTTCTTTAAATATACAATTGATATATTTGAATAAATGTTTAACAAAATGTGTAGATATATTTGTTTCTAAACATGTTATCATTTCTTTAGATGTTTGTTCCAATATATGAGTTTTATTAGTATATGATAATTTTTCGGAAACTATTTTAGAAAATACCTCATCATAAAATAATTTTAAATTATTTTTAGTATCTTTATTTATTATTTTTTCTTCTGATTTTTGTTTTCCTCTATTTGTTTCACTTTTACCAATAGTTTTTAATACATCTAAAATAAATTGTTTATCAATAACAGGTAAATCTTCATTTTTATTATATTTGTCTAATAAATATAATCTAATAAATTGATATCCAATAATAACAAATTTATTAATATCTTTAACACATTTGTCAATAATAGGATATAATTTATCATATTCTTTTAGGACAGATTTTAAAGGACATTTGATAATTCTAAATACATTTTGATTAATAGAATTAATATCAGGTGGTTTTTTAATTTTTTCACTCATTCTATATATTATATAAATATAATAAATTTTTAAATAATTTTACGCATAAAAAATTATTTTTATAGTATTTTTAAAAACTAAAAAAAATTTATAGAAAAAAAATTATTCTTTAATATCATTATTGTCTTCTTTATCTTCTTTATTTAATTTATTTTGTTGTAATTTTTCTTTTCTTTTTTGATATGCTCTCTTATTATATTCTTTAATTTTGTCAGGATCTACTTTTTTATTTGCTTGAGTTTCTTTAATTTTTTGGATTATTTTATCTTTGTTATTATGATAATAATCTTTATTTCTTTTAGGAGCAGTATATTTTTTAAGATGTTCTTTTAATTGATTAAATTCAATTAATAGATTTTCATATAGAACTTTGTAATCTGGTTGTTCTTGATTATCCATATTATATTTATTATAATAAATAAATGTTATATATTTTTAATTAGATTTATATTATTATATTTTTCTTGGATTTTCTATTTTTTGGATTAATTTCTTCGATTTCTATTTCTATTAATGTATCATTGATATATAATGATTTTAAATTTTTTCTAATATTATAACATATATTTTTAAATTTTTTACAATCATACAACTTTATTATATGTACATCTTTTATTGGTTCATTCAAATTTATATCGATCATATTTGACTTTTTAATATGTATTTCGTTTATATCAGTATATTCTTTATCAATTAATGAGCCATTTTTTAGAATTTTTTTTGTTTTAATTGGTAAATAATCATATAAATTTAATATTGGTTTATGATAATTTTCAATTGTTAATATATTATTATTTATATTTATGATTTCTTCATATTTTTTATTTATTTCTTTAATATCTAAATGTGTTTTATAATATATATCATAAATATTTAAAAACGTACCTTTTGATATAAATGTATTATTCCATATATTTTTTGAATATGGATTAAATTTTAATTGTCCTTGGTGTATTTCAATTAATGAACTTAAATAACAACATTCAAATAAATTCAAATTTATAATTTTTGGTAAAAAATCAACATCTATTTTTTTATCTACATAATTAAAATTATGATACATGTTATTATTTATATTATTATATAGTGATATTATATACAAATTATTCATCTTGTAATTTTTAGAAGAATAATTATATAATTTATTCCAATTAATTATATAACTATAATAAATTAGTGGTCTTAATATTAGAGGATGATATTCTTTTGTAATTGTACAATCATATATATCAAGTATATGACATTTAATATTATATTCTAATAAAATTTTATCATCCAATATATTTTTCATCATAATTTCTGGTATTATTTTATCAGATTCAATATAATTTTTATATTTTGGTTCTTCATATAATTCTATTATCTTATCATCAACACAATAACTTTTACATGAATAATGATTTTTATCGATATATGGAGACCAATATAAATCATCATTAAATAATGATATATAATTTACAAGACATTCAATACATTTTTTGTAAATAGTATAACATTTTACATTACAATGTTCTGGTTTAATAGCAAAAGGTTTTATAAATAATTCTAAAAACCAATCATTTGGTATAAATTTTAGTTGTTGGATACGTCGATCATATCGTTCTTTCCATCTGTTTTCTAAAAATATATTTCCATATGTATCTCCATGGATATTTATAAAAATTATATAAAAATAATTATCATTTGGTATATTTGGTGAATTATAACTTCGATTAATTTCAGTATAATCAATTACTCCATATTTACCAGTTTTTACACCAACTATTTTATATTTTTGTAATTTATCTAAAACAAAATCTCGAATATTAATATATTCTTTTTTTTCATTTGTAAATCCAATATATGGTTTTATTATTTGTTGATTTGTATCCAATGCATTTTTAAATTGTTGTTCTGTTAATATAAAATTAGAACATTTATCTAATTTTGATAGTTGTTCTAAAATATCATTATGAATTTTAGTAAAATCGTACATTTTATTATTTATATATGTATTAAATATGATATTGATAATATTATTATATTTCAATTTTTATTAATAAATTATAATATATGACTAAACAATTTTCTTCAGATTTAAAATTAAAAGCAATACAATTTTATAATAAAATTAACAATTATTCATATGTATGTAAAATTTTTGGATGTAGTGAAAGAAGTTTAAAAAGGTGGATTATGAGATTTAATGAAACTGGTAGTGTCAAAAGAAAAGATAGAAAAGTAGGCTCATATAAATTAAAACAAAAACATATTGAATTTATTAAAAATACACTCAAAAATAATAATATAATTCATATGAAACTTTTACATAAATTATTAAAAGATAAATATCCTAAATTAAAAATATCAAGACAATATTTATCAACTATAATTAGAGATAATAATATTACGCGTAAAAGAGCAACATTTAAACATTTTCCAAAAACTTTTAAAGGAAAGCCAAGAGAAGAAAAAGCAGAATTAAAAATATTTTATGATACAATAAAAAAATATAAATTGAAAGATATTATATCAATAGATGAGACATCAATAAGCACATCATTAAGTTATAATTATTGTAGAAATGATTTAGGTAAAAGATGTTTAATAAAAACAGATAATAACAATGTATTTAAAAAATATTCATTAATAGTTGCAATTAATAATAAAAAATGTATAAAATATAAATTATATGAAGAAGGTGCCGTAAATGGAGAAAGATTTAATAAATTTCTTAAGAAAATATGTGAAGATGTAAAAGATAAATTAATTATATTAGATAATGGTCAAATACATAAAAAGGAAGAAACAAAAAATATTATTAAAGATAGTGGCAATAATTTAGTGTATACATGCCCGTATAGTCCACGTTTAAATTGTATCGAACAGTGGTTTAATCAAGTAAAACATTATTTAAAATTATATAAATCAAAAGATTTAGAAGAATTAAAAGAAAATTTAAAGAGATCAATAAAGAAAATACAAAAAGAACACTATAAGAATTATTTTATATATGCTTATAAGAAGAAAAAATATAAGAATTTAATATATGGAAAATCTAATAAAGAAAGAATATTGAAAATATATAAACAATAAAAAACCGGCATTTAAAATGCGCACCGCTCTAAATCCTCCAGATCGAATAAATACACTAGATGATTTACGAACTATTTTTATTGATTTACAAAGTGAACCATTAATTATAGAAATGTTACAACAAAAAGACCTTGTATATCCGGGAGTATTATTGAATAAAATAGATTATTGGTGGCATGTATCAGTAGTTGAACCAACAAATAGATTAAAAAAACAATTAAATCGTTTAAAATTAGATCCATCTACAGGTAAATATATTATTCATCCACTATGTCAAAAAATAGATGAAAGTTTTAATATATATTTTGTTGATAATACAATTAAAACAATCACACATATTTTTACTAATACAAAACTACAAAATAGTCCTTCGACTCCATACAATAATTTACTTTTAGATCCAAGTAAATATATAAATTGTATTCAAAATAGCATACATGATAAATTAATAGGTCAAAGTGCAATTTGTTTAGAAGGTAATTATGTTTATGCAGATCATCTTTCAAAAATTGCTTCTGGATCAATAACAAGTTGTTTATTTATGTGTATTTTTTTTAAAGATTATAGTGTATTAGTATCACATTTCAATGGAACTCTTGCAAATGATGATTTTAATACGTTTATCTCAGGTGTCGGATATATTAATACTAAAGTAGAACTAAATGATCACATAAAATTTTCGTATACTCATGATAATTGTATATCAATTATAAACCAGAAATTTGTGTCAATAATTAATAATATCTCACACATTTTTATAGGCGGTATTCTTGACGATTATCAAATAACTTCAAAAGGATTTAAATATACACAAAACCCACTAGATTCGATTCGTTCGAGGGCTATTCCTATGAATATGGCTATTATTAGAAAATGGTTTGAAAATCCGGCTAATCCGCCTAATCCGTCTATAAAAGTATATTTTGATATAAAAAGAAAAATTATGGGAGAAGAAAAATATCATTATATTGTAACACATAATAATGTTTATTTTATTGAATAAAAAAATATATTTAATTACATATTTTTTTTTAAATTTAAATATTTTTGTTTATATTTTAAATATTTTTGTTTCATATTTCCACCATAATGAGCAACATTATAAAAACTACGTAATTCTACTCCACTATCATCTTTAATTGGATATCTATTTATATATCTAGATAATATAAATCTAATATCTATTTGAGGCCGTTCTGTATTTTTACATGTTATTGTTTTATCAGGGCGTGAAGGAATAAATTTTTGTATTGATGGATCATAATCGCAGAATCCAGACCAATGCATATCGGGTTGAGTACCAACTGAAGATATATCATATGCATGTATAAGTCCAGCATTATTTTCTAATAATACCTCTCTTATTTCAATTAAACGATCTAATAAATTAGAATCAAGCCGACGTGGTACTGCTTTTATTAAACGACTAATATGCGCTATTATGATATTACTATCTATTTCTGTATTATTATTTCTTGTTGTATCATAATTACATCTTCCAGTATACTCACATTCTGAAATATTCTTCCATCTTTGATCTTCTTTTTTTATATCTAAAAAATCATTATGTAACAAATCTATGAGATTTGGCGTGTCTAAATCAACATTCTCACTTATTTTTGTTGAATAATCAAAATCATAAATTCTTACTATAAATCTTTGTTTAATTGTAAAAAAATGTTCATTTAATATATAGTTAATTGGTCTCCATTTACTAGGGTCTTCGCCAAGATCTTGAACAAGCATGTTATCAAAATGACAATCATTATGGATTATATCAAATTTTATATTCAATAAATATATATTATATATTAAATTAAACATAAATTTATTAAATTGGTCTACTACTACAGGATCTTCCCAATTTGCCCCACCAACAGCATGTGATTTTCCCCAATATTTTAATAAACAATTTGTTACAGATTGTGAATTTGGATGAGAAACTGTTATAAATCCTTCTATTGGATCAATATCTTTAATACCAATTTTTGCTTGTACTTCTTGTAATTTTCTTAATGTGTCTGGATTAAAGTTTTCCAAATGTTTATTAACACCTTTTGCATATGATAATTTTTTGGCTTGATCTATAATATGTGTTTCATATTCATATATTATATGGTCATCTCTGACATATGTAATATTTACTTTTACTTTGTTTTTGTTTTTAACTACTATTATATTTGGAATAGATTTGATATAATTATATATACTACGTTCAACAGTTAATCCAGGTTGATCTTTTTTGTAATATTTTCCATATATATTTACTCCAGTATCAAACGGTTTTAGATATAATTTTCCTTCAATAATTATACTTTTTGAATAAAATGTTCTGTCAGGAACATTTCTTATGAATAATCTAGTAGCAATATCAACTTGCGCTTCTACTGGCAATTTCTGTCCATTACTAACATCAAATCTAACATCACTAACAGTTATCATTCTTTCTATCTCATTCATATGATATAATATATATATATAAATAAATTTAAAGAGTAAAAAAATTGAAATATTAAATTGTCTGTAATTACTTATAGATTATACTATATTATCTTCTACAATGGGTAGATCACCTGATTTTTCTCTTTCCAGTATTGAACAGCCTCAACATGTTCCATCTGCTACCATTCTCGAACAACTCAAAGTTGATGAACATGTTCAGATAACTTTTTCAGAACCTTATGCTGATCATGAACAGCATATTTTTCGAGCAGTGAGTGTATATTATTGCGAACCATCTTTTTTGTCAAAAAATAACACATATAGAGTTACTGATATTAATTATCATCCGGTATTCCAGCAAATCGGATTGAGAGTTATCACGCTGATTGATGTTAACCATCCTAATCCATCAAATCATATTGATGCATGGGTTATCACAACGGATGGTTTTATCAGAGAATGTGAACATTTTGGTTTGATGTACAAGATTGATTCTGTGACAAAAAAATAAATTATTAATTTGTTTTTCTCTTAGGATTGATGAATTTTAAATTTCATCCATATTGCTATTAGTTATAAATTTATTTTTTTATTGATTAAAAATAAGAATAAATAAGAATAAATAAAACTTGTTAATCATCTTTTTTATCATTTATGGCTCTTTTAAATTCTGATTCTATTATATCATCCGAATAATTTAATTTTATCAAATAACGATATACTTCTACATAATCAGTCCAGTCATCTGCAGAATCATAATCTTCTGTATCATATAGATATCTAAAACAAAAATATGGACTAAGATTTCTTTGAGTTTGTAGACATTTCCATGAATCATAATAAATTCTAGTTTTAATTAAAAAATCTTCAGTAAATTGATGTTCGCGCAAGAGATTGTTCATAAACATTAATTTATCAGGCGAATTTAATATATCATCTTCTATTTTTTTTATATATGTAATTATATTCATATTATTATTCATATTATTATTCATATTATTATATATAATAATATTTAATATAATCATATTAAATTAAATTAAAGTCAATTTTTATATTTATATTACATATTTTTGTTTATATTTCAAATATTTCTCATAATATCCACCTTTTTTATCATTTTTATCTTTTTTAGATTCGGCAGTTTTACTTAAATTAATAAATTCAAAACTTAAAATTCTATCGTTGTCAGAAATTACTAAAAATCCGTAAAATACCGATAGGCAGTTAACTAAATAATATTTTTAATAAAATATATAATAAATATGCCAAAAATAAATCCAAATGATAAGTGTTATTGTAATAGTGATAAAAAATACAAGAAATGTTGTATGATTAAAGATATGAATTCTAAAAATGACGAGGAACTAAAATATCTAAATGGACAAGATAATTCATCAGAAAAGATAAAAATTTGTATGGAACATTATAAAAGATTATTTGATAAACACAAAATAATAGATATTACCGATTATATTAATATAGATAATTATAAAATATTTCAAATAAAAAATTATCTTAATAATACAATTATGCTTGCAACAAGAACAGAAAAAAATAATGATTTATTTATAGAAAAAGGTAATTCAGATACATTTGATTTACTTATAATGTATAAAGGTGCTTATCGTATAATGAATATATTAGATTTATATAAATATAATGATGATATTATTAGTGTTATTACAAAACGTGATCTAGGACAAAAATTATAAACCCTTGTTACGCAAATGACGGCGTTTATCCTTCAATTTGTTTGTAGTGTTTCTAGTAAAATCATCACATCGCATTTGCTTTTCATTTTGATATTCATCTCCAAAATCATCAACAGAATGAAACCGAGAATAATCTGCATCAATATACTCTGTGAAAAAATCAATCCAAACACTTTTACGAAAATATGTACAATTTGAACAAAGTGCATACTCTGTCGTATAGCAAATATCATAGTGTTCACTTTCTTGACCACTTATAAATTTGTCAAACTTTTCTTGCAATGATTGCTTGAGATGACTAAGTTTTTCAACATATGTTTGAGAATCTTCTGTGAGCCGGTTTTCCTTTGCAAAATTTTTTATATATTTTGTTACAATTGAATTGAATTCTTCGTTATTTTCAAGCATCCAATCAAAAGTACCCTCTTGAGCCATTTTTTTTTCGTACAATTCATATTTAAAATTGATAAAAGCACAATCCCATATTTGACTGTTTAACATTAAACAAGCGATAATGTTTGGACACTTTGTACGGGGTGTGTTGTGTTCACAGTTTTCGGTACAGAAACATAAAATTTTTCCATGGTATTTGCTATTATGCCATGTTGGGAAATTTTTATATTTTTTGATTTCACTCTTTAACTCATCAAAAAACAATTTTTGCAAACTTTTTTGATGGGATGATACTGACTCTTGGGATACTTCCATATCTGTAAGATACATCATAAAATTATCCTGCAAATCAGGAATAATAATAAAAGCCATAGAAACCAAATCAAAAGATTCGAGGTTGGCGATTTGTGTGTTATCATCGCACGGAGCGACAGTGAGAGGAGAAAAAGAAACAATACTTGCCATTGTGGTAGAATGTTTTTAATATTCATAACTACATATATCAATATATGTGCTTTTTCAATTTTTAATAATACAAAAATTAAAAAATAAAATCATATAAATAATATAATCTTTATATTACAAATGAATTGCGAGACACAAAAATTTCTTTCTAAAATTAATGAAATTATTCAGGGTCAAAAAGTATATGTATTAGTGCTACAATAACAATTTCAAATAAAAATATTTAATAAACAAAATATGCAATTCGATTGTCTGCCCGATATGGTTCTCCAAAAATTTTCTTATAAGAATGATATGCTGGAAAGTTGTTTAGTTCACAACAAATCTTGATTGTATTTTTCTTATTAAATTTATTTTGAAATTTCTCTTGAAAATATTTAATAATATATTTTAGGAGAACTCCTGAATAATTATTTCCACGATGTTGTTCCTCAACATAAACATCATTAATTTCAAAAATTGTATCATTCTCTCTAACCACACTACAATATGCAACAATTTCATTATTTTTATTATTTTCATTATTTTGATTATATAGAGTAAACCAAAAATCATTTTCTTTGGCTCTTTTCATACGTTGTGATTGTGTGATTTGATCGGTTTTATAGGTATTATTAAATAGATTCATTAAAAAATCAGAGTCAGATTCATAATCAGAATTGGTGGAAATTTGAGGAATATTAGAAAGAATATGGATATTAGCCATAATTGAATTATTATATTGTATTATAATGTATAATTGATATATTAAATATATTAAAAATTTCAATTTTTATTTTTATAATCTATTAATAATATTATCAATGGTATAAAAACAGCTAACCAGTACCATATTGTACCAACTGCTTTATTTGATTTATATTTATATAATGAATATATATATGAACCTAATAATAACATAGATACATATATATTATTTGGTCTTTCTAATCCAATAAATGTAGATAAAATTAATGTTGTTACAAATAAAACATAAAATTGTTTATAATATTTTTTATTATAATATTTTATTGCAAGAAATAATATTATTGGTTCAAAATGATGTATTATTGATCCAATTTTACTAACATTAATATTATAATTATCGCATTTATTATGACCGTTACTAAAAACTTGATATTTCTTGATAACATATAATCATCAAAATCATTCATTATCGAACTATTCATTACTTATAATGATAGTCAAGTTTTCTTTTAGGATTAGAACGGTTTTATAGAAATAT
>Ga0214921_10009383_pt1 | contig 12403 bp, 12 predicted proteins | sample LL1505_MetaG_FD_177992 | JGI IMG/M metagenome (GOLD analysis project Ga0214921, IMG submission 177992) | Freshwater microbial communities from Lake Lanier, Atlanta, Georgia, United States - LL-1505 | ecosystem: Environmental > Aquatic > Freshwater > Lake | place: USA: Georgia | collected... | reverse complement strand
GAATTTTAAATACAAAGCATTATTACTTTTTGTCATTTTATTATTAGGATTAATATTATGTTCATTTTTAGGAGGTAATTGTGGAATTAACCACAAAGAGGGTTTTACAAAAAACACAACCACTAGTAGTGCAAATTTAAATACAGTAGCTACTTATTATGGTCCAAATGGAAATACTGCTCAAATTGTAAAAAATGCGAGAAATAAATATTCGATTGTTGTTGGTGATTGTAGTGGTAATGATTGCAGTGGTAACGATGTTAGTGGTAATGATGCTAGTGGAAGTATGATAGATTGTAGTTGTAATTACACCATATACACAGCATCATCTTCATCAACATCTTTTGAATTAACTGTATTTTACGGCACTAACGGAGGTGTAGCACGAGTAATTCGTGTTGATAATGGCAACACTGCCATTGAAATTACTTTACCGAATGGTACAATTGAATTATTTACCGTTACAAAAACACCTTATTATACCAATAACAATTATCCAAAATACAATACATGGCCTACAACACAACCAATAATCAATAATCCAAACTATGATAATTATAATCATTACTCTGGAGTTTCTGTATCTACTTTATATTATGGACCAAATGGTGCTACTGCCAAAGTTGTCGAAACTGCTAATTCTTATAACATAATTGTGACATATCCTAATGGTCAAACTACTATTTATACATCTAATACAAATGTTACCCCTAATACTATATACGTAACCGTTTATTATGGTAGTAATGGTGGAAAAGCTGTATTTATTAATAATGGATCTAATGGACAATATGCTTTAGAAGTAACCATGCCTAATGGTAATGTATTTTTATTTACTGTTAATAATCCACAGACATACAATCCAGATTACATTAATAATACATCATATGGAACCACCAACTCATACGAATCAAGTAGTTCATATGTATATCCTCCTACAACTACAAATAACACAATTACAAGTACTATTTATTATGGTCCATATGGCGCTACTGCTAGAATTGTTCAAACAGCTGATTCTTACTACATAATAACAACTTATCCGAATGGTCAAACTACAATATACAAATCGAACAATCCAGTAAATAGTAATAACATATATATAACCATTTATTATGGTGCAAATGGTGGAAAAGCAATTTTTATTAATGGAAGTAACGGAAACTATGCTTTAGAAGTAACTATGCCAAATGGTAATATAATTTTATTTACTGTTACTCCTACTACAACAACAACAACGAATAACAATTATGATTCCTCTGCCAATGCAACATCTAACTCATATCCTTACAGTTCAACAAATACAACAAATATGTATCCAGGAACTATGGGTGGTATGGGTGGTTATTACAATTACAGTAGTTCTTTACCTCCTGGTATACCGGCTAGTCAAATACCACCAGGTTCAGAAGATTTATACATATTAAAATCGGAAGTTGTTCCACCAGTTTGTCCCGCATGTCCTACACTTCCATGTAATATGCAAAGTGAAAAAGAAACATGTCCACCATGTCCTGCATGTGCTCGTTGTCCGCAACCAAATTTCGAGTGTAAAAAAGTGCCAAATTACGACACTCTAGCAGAAGAATATATACCTGTACCAGTTTTAAATGATTTTAGTCAATTTGGAATGTAATTACCAAACCAACAACTAATTACAATCAAATATATTGTTTGTGACCGATCAATCATAAACAATATATAAACAACATATCAGACCACACCACATGACACCACACCAGATTCACTATTTACCCCCTTGTTTTGATACACTTTTTATCCATTTGAAATGTTGCTGTTTTAATATTTTGAGGGACTATTTTAATAACACATTTTGATTTTTTTCCATACAATGGTTCCGTACATCCCTTTTCTGATTGTTTTGTTTTTTCTTTTAGTTGTTTCTTCATTGTTTTATTAAATTTGAAAATGGTTCGCTTTTCTTCAGTACATCTAGCGCGAAAATGCTCATATCTTTCTCTTACATCACAATAAGACAAATTACTTTTTTTGTTCAACATTTTATTCACTAATTCATGTAAATTATAAACATACCGAGAGAAAGATTCCCTGCTTTCCATATGTTTTTGTGTAAGAGGAAATTCCTTGTAGTTTTTTTTAAGGTTCTCTCTACAATATTTACAAGGCAACACATTTTGAAGATTAATCATAAAATCATAATAGTGTTTTTTGTCCTCGGGGGTAGGATGTACAGGATAATTAAAACTCATTGTGTGTAAATAATGCCAAATACTAGGACCCCATACTGTTGTCAACATACCATCACTGCTTACAAAATCGTCTTTTTTATAAACTCTATCACGTCTTGTATTATGGGTTGGTTTCCGTTTTCTTGTTTTATTATTCATTTAAAAACGTTTATTAAATTTAATATTGATATATAATATATTTAGCTTATATAATATATATATTTTTCTAAATCAATAAATTTTAATCATCATATATCTCTCTAATCTACTATTTCAAAGATGAATAATGACATTTCTAATTATCTAAATTCTACAAAAAACGCATCTATATGCATCAGTGTTTCAATTGTGATTATTATTTTATTTTTTCTTACACCATTAAGTAAATTTTTATTGGTTTCGACTGTTGGAAAAATAATGGCAATACTAATATTATCTTATGCATTTATTATCAATACACTATCCGCTTATAACGTATCCAAAAAATTAAATATATCGGTATTTTCTGATTCTAATTTTGCTAGTAGTGAAACAAGTAATATCAGAACCAACATTATATGCAGTTATATATTTTCCATTTTTATATTACTATTAATATTAATGATTGCAAAGAGAATGATTATATAATCGCCATAAGAAAAATACTAAATATATTTAGTATAAATACAAAAACATTCGTTTAATTATTAATGTATTTTATTCTACGTTATATATAAATACAAGTTACAAACGACTAAACAACCAAATATAAAATGCCTAATCAATTTTTTAATACCTTATTAAACAAAGCAAAATCTGTTTTTAATAGAAATACTGCTAATGCTACTGTTACTGCTATGACTGGCGGTGCTATTAAACCCGGATCATCCAATATGATGATGACGTTCACATACGTTATATTTGCTGTTATACTGATCATTATTGGCTACTCTATTTATGTCTATTACATTAAACCTAGTTTGAAAACAAATAGTATGAATACTGCGGAAGTATATAATGAAACGAGTGGAAATACTAATCAAGCAGAATTGATATTATTTTATGTTGATTGGTGTCCACATTGCAAAACTGCTAAACCCGAATGGGAAAAAGTAAAATCACAATACAATGGAAAAATAATAAACGGATACACAGTTATATTCACAGAAGTAAATTGCACAACTGAGACACCACAAATTCAACAAATGGTTGATCAATACAAGATTGAAGGTTATCCTACTATTAAATTAATAAAAGGCAACCAAGTAGTTGATTTTGATGCTAAGCCAACACAACAATCATTAACCCAATTTTTAAATAGTGTTATATAAATATGTCATAACATTAGTAAATAAAAATAATAATACTATCAATTATTTTTATTTTTACATTTTTTCATCTTTGTCATCTTTGTCATCTTTGTCAACGGTTTCATATTTGTCTTCTGTTTCATGTTTGTTATCTATGTCATTATTATCTGATAATTTTTTTATATATTGATTTCCACATTCTATTCCATTCTCTAATAACTTTTTTCTAGTTTCAATACACGACATAACTTTATTTAAAAAAGAGAATGTTATAGATTGACATTCACAATAAATTTCATGTTTTATTTTATAGGTTAAATTATTGTCAATATTAAAATTTAATATTAATTTCTGAAAAAAACTAATAAAAAAATCCAATAAAGAAGATTCATTGTTTATGACATCATTTTTTTTAATATCTTCATCATATGTATTATTAATAGATTCCCCATTGAATTCATTTTTAATTCCTAAAATTTCATCTATTTTGTTATTTTGCTCTATACAAAATGATAATGGATAATTTGTAAAAGTACCACCGTCTATATAACATTTATCATCAATACACACAGGTGAAAACATAATTGGTAAAGCTGAAGTCATATTTAATGCAGTCATTAAAGATAAATCCGGATGTGTTTTATAACTAATTTCTTTTAATTTGAAATAATTTATTTCAAATGAATACATATGTAATTCTATTTTTGAATATTCATATAATTCCTTTAATGTAATATTCAAAGTTAAATCTTTTGCATGTAACAATGGTTTAAATATTAGTTCTAATTGAGTTATATTAAAAAAACCTTTTTTATTAAAAATGGATAAAATTGAATTAATATCTACATTAAAAACATCATTCCATGGTCTATTTAAAAAATAATCATTTAACGTTTCCCAATCGAATTTTAAACATAAAATCGCACCCAATAATGCACCTGCTGATGTACCATATATTTTTTCAATATTTTCTATTTTCCATATGTTATTTTTTTCCAATGTTTGTATAATACCCAATGTCTGATAAAATGTATGACCACCACCAGAAAAAATAATATTTTTAATTGTCATTTGTTTTGTGTTTTGTGTTTTATACAACCTACTTATAAAATCATTTTGTATAATTTTTTTCTATATTTTCTGTATTAGGAAGGATTAGTATAACATAGTATAACATAGTATAAACATGGCGAATATATTTACTCTAGAAAATACTGTCGATTTTACTGAAAAAATCAACATTGACAGCTTATATGAAAAAAAACAACAAATGGATTTAAATAAATTGGAATTATTTAACAAAATATTAAATCGAATTCATGTCAAAATTAAAACTACGTCTAGACAGAAAATAGATGAACAATTTTGTTGGTATGTAGTACCCGAAATAATAATAGGTGTTCCTAAATATGATCAAGGTACACTTATTGCTTATTTAATTGATAAATTAAGGGCCAATGGATTTATTGTACAGTATTATCATCCTAATACAATTTTTATTTGTTGGAAACATTGGGTGCCTTCTTATGTGAGAAATGAAATAAAATCAAAAACTGGAATTGTTTTAGATGAATATGGTAAAAAAGTATCGCAAGATGACGATGATATGAGATATATTACAAATGGTGATTATAGTAATGGACCGAATGGCAATAACACAAAAAATATACAAACCAAGCCAAAAGATGAAAAAAAATATACACCGATTAATTCTTATAAACCATCCGGTAAATTAATTTACAATGATGAAATGTTCAACGATTTAGAAGATAAAATAAAAATACTTTAGAAAATATAAATTAAATTTAATTATAAAAAAAAATCTATAATTATATTATAAAATGTTGGAACAGACTCTTCTTAATACACTTTTGCGCGATTGGTTTGCAAGTAATGCATCAAAAGATACAACTATTTTTTTAGAATCTCCTACTTTTACATCTAACGGTCAAACTCCACCTAGTTATACTAGCGCAACTTATGACGCAATGGTTTTATCCTTCGATGCATTTTGCATTGAGAAATCAGCTTCACCATCATTATACAATATAAGAGGATTAGTTACTTTACCAGATGGTACTGTTGTATATGATTCAAGTAAAGGTACTGCTAATACTCCTACAAATGCTAGAAATAAAATTATTAATGAGAATCATAATACTAGACAAGTTATTATGAAAGCAATTCTAGGTCCTCAAGGTCAATATCAATACGAAGGCAAATATTCTACAACAAATGGTGATTTTGAATCATACATTGGTACTTGCCTTGGTGGTGATGGTGTTACCTCATTAGGATGCGTTCGTTTATCATCAATTGAAAAATAAATGATACAATTGTTTTATTTTAATCTATTTTTAATAAAATTATAATTATTTATTTTTATAAAATGAATAATTATATTGTGTAATTGTATATATGATACTACCACTTCAAACATTTTCTAAAGATATATCTAATACCTTAGACTATCTTAAAAAAAATAATACATTGCAATATTTATCAACAGTAAATGAAATATCAGTTTTACAATATTTACAGGAAAATAATCAATATATAAGTGATTCGACATCAACACCAAATCCAACACCAACTCCAACTCCAACTCCAACACCAACACCAACACCAACACCAACTTCAACACCAACTCCAACACCAACTCCAACACCAACACCAACTCCAACTCCAACTCCAACTCCAACACCAACTCCAACACCAGAACCCGTGATAAGTATACACGTAAATACACACACAGAAACAATCACACACACAGAAACAATCACACACACAACTACATACTATTATCCTAGTGAAGATGGTATTAGTAGAAGTAGTAGTAGTAGTAGTAGTGGTAGTAGTAGTAGTAGCAGTAGTAGTAGTAACAGTAGTACTAGTAATGTAAAACCAAACCTATAATATTTCTATAAAATTTATATTTTCATAACTTTTCATCTTGATAATACTATTTTACACGGTTGAAATAATAAGTAAGAAAACCTTGTAATAATGCAAAAATAACCATTATGATTACTATTCTTATCCAATCTTTTTTGGTTGGAATATCGAAATGATACTCGTCTTTATTAGTAAATTTACCAATGTTATAATGTATCATGTTTTCTATTGTATTTACAAAAATATAGACTATAAATGAGACTATAATCAAATGAACACTTGCTTTTCCTACATGAGATATGTACATATCTTATATATTAGATATATAATATTAGATATATAATATTATATATATATCACAAATATGTATTAGATTAGATCATTTTATTCTTTTTTCTCTTTTTTTTTAGATGGTTTAGGAGTTGATTTTTTGATAAAATGAGATAAATTATCTATATTGTCACCTATATCTTTTTTGACATTATCAATTACATCATCAAATCGTTTCATCATTTTTTTATAAATAAAAAATAAAAATGTAGGTATCATTAAAATTGTTTTATAAGTCATCCATACATATATGAAAAAAACAATAATAGCTATTACAATTGTAAATGTTATTAAAAACCAATTTTTTTTTAGAAAACAATATATGAATTTGAATAAAACAACATCGATTTCTGATATAAAATTGCCATTTACATTACCGTTATTAATAACATGAAAATAAAAACTCTGATTACAATTTTCATTGCATTCAGTACAACTATTAATATCATTATAAGGAAATTTTCCCACTGTACCATTGTAACTTTTTACTAGATTAGTGATTTTTTGAGATCCTGTTGTAGAGTTAATAATTCTGTATTTAGTATTAAAAATAAATCCTTTGTCTCCTATAATATTCTTTAAATAAGTTAGCCAAAAACTACTTTTGGGTTTGGATGCCATAAATGATGTGACAATTGTGTTCTGTGTGTTGTTGTTATTGTTGTTATATGCAAAATACAATTCATCATTTGATTTATAGAAAAGTGGATCTATATTGGCCAAAGGTAAATAATTAACATCTACATATAAACCACCATATAAATACAAATAACATGCTTTGGCCATATCTAATCGCTGTTCGTCAAAATAAAAGTTTTTATAGGTATCATACAACCAAGGGAAGTTTTTTTTAACGAGAATATCATTATCATTATAGGAATAAAATTTTACTTCCCAATCAGGATTAGTTGTTTTCCAACTTTTAAAAACTTCATTGTACTCTTTTGGGATAGATTCATATGTTTTGAAACTTGTATGAATTATTTTAGGAATAGGAAATGAATTACTTGGATTATTTGTATTTTCGACGTTAAGCATAGATGTTATATTATTATAATATTTTTTTTTACACAATTCATATTACTCAATTGATTCAATGTAATAGGTATAATAAATAATTTACTCTAAATGGATTGTTTATTTGTAATATTTATTTTGATGGTTATTATCTAGATGGATTATATATGTTTGGTTTATTACTATACATATTAGGTATATCACCAGACCGATTAGACATATCACCAGACCGATTAGACATATCACCAGACCGATTAGACATATCACCAGACCGATTAGACATATCACCAGACCGATTAGGCATATCACCAGTCCGATTAGACATATCACCAGACCGACTAGACATATAACCAGTCCGATTAGACATATCACCAGTCCGATTAGGCATATCGATTTTTCTCTCGTTTACCAGAGATCGATTGTATAATAAATTTGTTCTCTCTCTGTCCAAGTTATTTTCTTTAGACTTTTCATTAACAAACATTTGACTCTCAATTAATGCTTGGTATAATTTCAATCCATCAACATAATCACTTTCACATTGTAAATACAAACCAATTATTATTTCACGTGTTTTTATAACTATTTTATCCAATGATTCATTTGTCAATTCAGGATTAATAATAATTTGTTTTTTATTTGCATCAACAACATAAACAAATAACTCATTCAAAACATTTAATAATTTTTCTTGTTCCATGTTGATAGTACTCAACATTGTTTTCAGATTTTCAGCATATTTTTTTAGAAATTCTTGCTGTTTGGTGTAATCTAATTTGTTACTATCATTTTTGACGGGGTTATTGTTAATAGATGATACACTATGTGAACTTTTATTTATGTATTCAAATCTATTGTTGTTATCAAAACATATATTTTCAAATGTTGAACTATAGTCTTTCAATTTAATATCACTAAATTTTTTAATTCCTTGTTTATTAAATTCATCCAATATAAGTTGATTTATATTATTTCCATCTAAATCCTGATACTTTTTCTTAATTGTCTCTTCTATACCAGTAAAATGTTTATAAAATAAAAACAAATCATCCATAAATCTTTTACGACTTTCATCTGACATTCCATTGTATTCACCCTTTTCATAATCATATTTATCATAATATAAATTCATTAATTCTGGAATACCTGGTTCATCCGATAAGCTTTCTTTCATTGTGTTTGTTGAAATTTTTTTATTAATATTGCAATATTTTTTTTTCAAGTTTATGTTGCGTTCAGTACTATTAGGATTATTATCACTTATTACATTCCCATCTTCATCATATTCGGCATTTTTAACATTCACTGCGTTCATTTTATTCAAAAAATTATTTCCAATATTCAATAATTCAAATCTAGCATTGCAAATGCCCATTTTTTCAATTTTAGGTTCGGATCCTTTTGGGATATCTTTTTTCTCCAACAAAGATTTTTTAATCATTTGGTTATTATCTGTATAAACATAAATAGGATTAACAGTCATAACTATTGCAGAAAAAATATGCGCAATTTTAATATAAAATTTTGCAATACCAATACACATTCTATTTTTTCTCATACCATTATCAACGCTTGTGTTAGATAAATAGTTTTTATTAAAATAAAGTATCTTGTCTTTTGACAATTTATTCGTTTGTTGTCCCTGTTCGATTTTTTGTTGTAAAAATTCTACTTCACGCTCATTATAATACTTTTTAATTATGTCTGATGTAAGAATAATCATTTCGTCACAATATTTTGGATCTTGTAAATTTTTTAAACTTTGAAAATCCATTGTCAAAATATATCTTGTTGCAATATAATTTAATATATAGCTAAAATCATGATCTTTCAATATTTTTTTCTTTTCAAGATCACTTAAATCATCCATGGAAGACAATGGTGATGTGGTTGATTGATTTGGATTGGATAAATTATTTCCCATATTTGTTGTATTTATAAAATGTATATTTATATATAACTTATATTATATTATTACTTATATTATATTATTACTTTTATTTTTATTGTATCTGTTATGACTAATATAATATGCGAAAACAATATAAATAAAAATGATTTAAAATTTTATTTATATGAAACAAAAAAGATATTAGTTGTAGAATTATATTTAAATTATATCAAAGTGATAATATAGTTTCTATAATATGATAGAAGCAACTAAATCACATGAAGGAACACAGAGAAACAAAAAAAAAATCAACAATATCAACAAAAAGGAATTATGGAATATTTTCGATTCTGAAGTATTAAATAAAACGTCTGAAGAACAAAATTTAGAGTGTATTTATAGATCGTGTGGCGACAGAGAAAAATGTGACCAATGTGATTCTATTTTGGCATTTTCAGATGAAGGTTTTCTTACATGTACAAACAAAAACTGTGGTATTATTTATAAAGATTTAGTGGATCAATCAGCAGAATGGCGTTATTATGGTGCTGATGATAATCAAAATAGTGATCCAACTCGGTGTGGATTACCTATTAATCCGTTATTACAAGAATCATCGTATGGATGCAAAATTCTGTGCAATGGGCCTTCATCCTATGAAATGATTAAAATAAGAAGATATACCGAGTGGCAATCTATGCCTTATAAAGAAAAATCGCAATATGATGAATTTCAAACGATTACCATTATGGCGCAAAATGCTGGTATTCCCAAACTTATAATCGATGATGCAATTCGTTATCATAAAAAAATATCCGATTTTGATTTTTCATTTCGTGGGGATAATAGAGAAGGTATTTTAGCAGCATCCATTTATATTTCATGCAGAATCAACAATTATCCAAGAACTGCAAAAGAAATAGCGGGTATTTTCAATTTGGATGTTACGAATGCAACAAAGGGTTGTAAAAACGCTATTACAATTATTAATAATTTAGAAAAAGACATGGATAACAGGGAAAAGACATTGTTTTGTATGACGAAACCCGAATCCTTTATTGAACGATTTTGTAGTAAATTAAACATTAATAACGAACTCACCAAATTATGTCAATTCATATCCATGAAAATAGAAAAAAATGGATTAATGTTAGAAAATACACCTCATTCTATTGCAGCGGGAATAGTATATTTTATATCACAATTATGTAAATTGAATATTAGTAAAAAAGACATTAAAATAGTAAGTGAAATTAGTGAAGTAACTATTAACAAGTGTTTTAAAAAATTAGAAAAATTAAAGTACGATGTTGTTCCTGAAGTTATTTTAAAAAAATATGATTATTGAGTATAAAAATCAAATATAAATTATAATTATAATTCATAATTACATTGCAATTATAATATTAGTACCAATATATTAAACATATAAATGACCGATGTTTCTGACAGCAAGAAAATACCAAACAAGGTATTTATAGTTCCATATAGAAACAGGGAAGAACAAAAATTTTTTTTTAGTAAATACATGTCCTATATTATGGAAGATTTTACAGATTATGAAATTTATTTTTCTCATCAAACCGACAATCGCAGTTTTAATCGTGGTGCTACAAAAAATATTGGTTTTTTAGCAATAAAAGAAAAATATCCGGATGATTATAAAAATATTACATTTATTTTTAATGATGTTGATACAATACCATTTACAAAAATATTTAATTATGAAACTACTGTTGGAGTTGTTAAACATTATTATGGATTCAAATATACATTGGGTGGGATAGTTGTTATTAAAGGTGTTGATTTTGAAGATATAAACGGATATCCAAATTATTGGGGATGGGGTTCGGAGGATAGTTGTTTGCAAAAACGATGTGAAAAAGCTAATCTTATAATTGATCGATCTAATTTTTTTCCAATTGGTAGTCCAAAAATTCTTCATTTGTTTGATGGAATCTCTCGGATCATTAATAAAAAAGATTCTTTTCGAGAGAAAAACGATAATGGGATAGATGGTATAAACAGTATATATCGATTAGAATATAGTATTGATGCTACATCTAGCAACCCAAAAGATAATTTATACAATGTTGATAATCCTAATATCTATTTTATTAATATAACTAATTTTTTGACTGCATTCGATTATAATAATGAAAGCAAGGAATTTTATAATTATGATTTGAGAGAACCCAAAAAGAAAATACTAGAACCCAACATGAATAGAAAATGTGATGCGGATATGGTTATTCAATCCACTGAATCATGGACTAATATTCCTTATTATCCTACTACAAAGGAGAGAAAAGAAATGATTTCTTTGGGTATAAAACCACCCAATCCATTTGAAAATCAAGGATATAATTTTAATTTAAACGATAATCCTCCACCGCAATATTATCAAACAAAAATTATGAATCAGTTACAACAACAACAACAATACCAACAACAACAACAATACCAACAACAACAACAATACCAACAAAAAACAATTAGAGTACCTGTTCCACAAATGAATAAATATTCACCACATTATGCAAATTATATGGGCATTAAACCAAAAGCTACTACTAACAATAAATTAACCATGAGTAGTTTAATACGATCTATGAAAACACGTTAAAATTAACAGTAACAATTTTTCAATTCTTTTGCCAAACATATACATTTTCTTTGTATTCATTCTGTCTTTGACTTTTTTTCAAAAAGAAAATTTCGTGACATACTCCGAATAACCCTATGCACACATTTTCATATACTTCTTTGTT
>Ga0214921_10009382_pt1 | contig 12403 bp, 12 predicted proteins | sample LL1505_MetaG_FD_177992 | JGI IMG/M metagenome (GOLD analysis project Ga0214921, IMG submission 177992) | Freshwater microbial communities from Lake Lanier, Atlanta, Georgia, United States - LL-1505 | ecosystem: Environmental > Aquatic > Freshwater > Lake | place: USA: Georgia | collected... | reverse complement strand
CATCCGTCCAAACTCGCGGGAATCCCGCCACACTGGTAGTGCGCGGCAGGGACGACTGGAATCGGTTGGTGGGCCGGGTCGATGCCCAATCCCCGCAGGGTGGAGGTAATCGCAGGAAAACGTTTTTCCAAAAACTCGGCTCCCTTCGCTCGAATATCCAAATACACACAGGCAGCCCCTGTCTCTTTCATCTCTTCGTCGATCGCTCTCGCCAAAATATCCCGCGGAGCCAAAGATCCCCGTGGATCGGTTTTGCGCGTGAAATCTCGGCCCTGCGCATCCACCACCAATCCGCCTTCCCCCCGTAAGGCCTCCGAAATCAAAAAAGTCGGCGCCGCAGGATGAAACAGGCAGGTCGGATGGAATTGAATGAATTCCATATTCATGATGGCCACCCCGGCCCGATAGGCCATCGCGACCCCATCCCCCGTGGCAATGGCTGGATTGGTTGTGTAGAGGTAGCACTTTCCACATCCGCCCGTGGCCAAAACCACCATTTTAGCCGAAATCGCCAACACCTTTTGGGAAGCTCCCTCCAGAACATAAATCCCCATTATGCGGTTGGGCCCCGAAAGCCTCATTTTTTTGGAAGTCACCAGATCGATTGCCACCATGTCCTCCCGAATCTCAATACGGGAAGAGGCCCGCACCGCGGAGAGAAGCGCTTTTTCCAATTCCTTCCCGGTGATATCGCCCGCATGGAGGACCCGGCGCTTGGTGTGTCCCGCCTCTTTTCCCAGATCCGGCTCATTCCCAGACCCGTTTTGACGTTCGGTAAACCGGACCCCCAGTTCAACCAACTCCGCGATGCGGGCAGGGCCATCCTTCACGACTTGGCGAACGACATCCTCCCGGCACAATCCCGCTCCCGCTTCCAAAGTATCCCGGATATGCAACTCGGATGAATCCTCTGCCGATGTGACGCAGGCGATTCCACCCTGTGCATAGTTGGTATTCGATTCCGCCGCGTTCTTTTTCGTCAAAAGAAGGACACGGGCATGCTGGGAGGCTTTCAGGGCAAAGCTCAATCCGGCGATTCCACTCCCCACAACCACTACCTCAGCCTCAAATTCCTGACTTGGTCTCCCCGCCATCGTTGGTATCTTTCTTTCTTTGTTGGAGCTGTAGCTCAATTGGTTAGAGCACCGCCCTGTCACGGCGGGGGTTGCGGGTTCGAGCCCCGTCAGCTCCGCGGCATTTCACGCAAAACCCCCCGTAGAGATGCCGGCTGAATCCGTTCATCCTGCAATTCCTCGTTGTAGAACAACTGCCATGTGTACCCCACATACTTCGCTCCCGCCACCACGCGGACTTCCGCAGAAACCCCTCTGACCCCGTCCTTCTCTCCCAAAGGTGGTCCTTTTTCCCACCGGGGCAGGCCTGCTTCGCATTTCTTCAAAACCCCATCCACCCCCCTCTCATAGAAAATGACCTTGATCAAAAACTTTCTCGCATCCAGTCCACCCGCTCCGCTCACGGCCCGGACTTTCCAAGTCACCCGTTGCCCTCCCTCGGAGGGCTGGCTCTCAACCCCGACCAGTGCCAGTTTTCTCGGATTTTTTGCCAAATTCTCCTCCCGTTGCCGTGCCACCTGCTCGAGCCGGATTCGTTCGTCCAGAATTTTGGAACGGGCCAGCGCCAGCCTGCGGATCGTCCCGCCCTCCTCGCTTCGCTGAATCAGTTCGCGCCAGCGCTGGAGAGCCGCTGGGGCATCCTCCCGGGCCTCCGCCAACAAAGCGGATGCAACGCGAATCCGGAGGTTCCCGGGTTCCTTGGACTGGGCCTGGGCCAGAAGTTTTTCCGCCAAATCGAACTGTCCGCGATTTTGCAAGTTCCTCGCCTGCTCCAAAAGCTCTTCAGCCGGAGGGGTGGCCGAGCGCGCCGCTGAAACCGTTAACCGGATGCTTCCCTCGGGCAGAGGCAGGTTCCCCAAGGCTTCTCGAGACTCATTTTCCCGAATGGCTTCCTGGGCGGCGGCTTGGGGGTCCAGTGACCACTCATTCGAATCTCCAGATTCATGATGGCGAAGATAAAGCAACCCCAGGAGAACAAGGATTTGAGCCAACACCAAGCCCCCGGCTGCCCAGAACCACGTGCGTGACTTGGCTTCACTCATGGGGATAGAGCCGTAGGGGGGGTGGATGCCGGTTGCGTCTCACGCGGTTGCACTCCGTCCTTCGGAACTCTCGCCTGCCAAAAACGAGTCAATCCACCCCACCATTCACCCGCTTTCTTCCTTTCACTCTGGAGGATTCCTTCGGGGGTTTTTGCCTTCACATAGGGCCGCAGAAAAAAGACCGAAAGACAAAAAAAGACCTGCAGAAGAAGGATTCCCGCCACCAGATAAAGGGCGACTCCATACAGCTTGGGCCGGAGGCGGGCCCGACCATCTTGGGGGGGATTTTTCAAAGACGGGGCCATTTCATGACCCTAACCCAAACCGTGGGCGCGTCACCTCCGGGATGCCGGTTGACCGGTCTCTGCCGGAAGCACCCCTGGATCCTTTTTCAGCATCGCCAACTGGCTCCGATCGATCTGCCCGGCAAACTCCAACCCTTCCACCTTTAACGGGGCGGAGCCATCTGCCCCAGCGCGTCCCACGGACATCCTGATTTTTTTACCCTGTTCCCCCTCCATCACGATTTCCACTTCATTTCTTGCAAAATCCGCCTTGGCTGGAATCCCCGTCCACTTCAGGACGGAAAAGTTTCTGAGCCCCTCGACGAATTGCACCACCCTCGGAATCTCGACCTCGGACCCTTGGGCTCGCCATTTCCCATTCGACTCAAGGCGATATTCCTTCCTCACACCCCCGCCGACCCAGATGAGGCCGCGGACGGGACCAAAATCGTCAGGAAGAACGTTTCTTGGAAGCCACCCCAAAGGGGATTCGGGAATGCTCCGAACCAGATTCAACGGAACCACCATCGCGCCGGAGGTCGTCGAAACTTGGACAAAAACCTCTTCCTTTGTTTCATCCCCCAGCTTCAGGGTTTCAACTCGATTCGTCATGGCCTGAGTTCCGGGGGTTCCCGACCATGTCAATGTGACGGTCTGCCTAGGCTTGGTCAGCCCCATCCGGGCAGGATCCTCCGTCGAAAGAAACCGGTTTGCCCGAATTCCTTCCAAGGAATTCAACCAGGCATGAATCGCAACATCATCCACTTTCCGCCAAACCCCTGCCCATTCCATCCTCCACTGCCCAGACTCCTTCGCCCGCTCCAATCGATAATCTCCCCCCTTTCCTGAAAAATCAATCCCCCGGATCTCATCGGCGTTCGTGAAGGTCACGATCCGTTTGTCCCGCACCCTATCCGCTAATTTTCCGATGCCATCCACGGACGCTTTCGGAAGAAGAAAGACCGAGGGTTGATCAGAAACCCGGGCAAAAACGCGATTCGTCTCTTTGGGGTCCACCAGGCCAATCTGCAAAATCCGGTTGGTCGCTTGCGTGCGGACTTCAAAGGACTGGACGGGGGCGTTCAACCCGTAAAGAGCCAAATCCCCTCCCGAATCCGAAACAAAGGAAGATGCCTTCAAGGCGGAGATCTCCCCAAGGACGGTGTTGACCGCAGTGGGATCCGCAGAAGCTTCGACCGGCTTGGAGAGCATCCACTGCCCTTCTTTCTTTTTTACCTCCACCTCCAGCGTCCCCTGATGAAGCAACAATTCCTGCACATCCGGGACCTGCAGAGGAAGAACTCTCTTCTCCCTCCACCCGGTCAGATCTTTGTCCATCGCCTCGGTCAACTGACTTTGGACAACCGCAATCTTTTCTCTTTGCCCATTTTGCCGGACACGAACATAGACCCCCCCGGCAATCGGCGTGTTCCGCCCGGTTTCAATCTTCAGCTCCCCTTGGAGGGTTCCCACCACTAAGGTTCGGGCCGGTTGCCCCAACCCAAAACTCTGGAGCAAAGCCTCTTGTTTTTTTCCAGGAGGCAGAACCTGCAAACTTTCGACAAACTGAACCTCGGAAAGCAGTTGCCGGACGCTGGCCGCATCGGCATCCCCAACAATCGGTTTCTCCAACCGCCAGTTCCCCTCGCCTTTTTTCCGGAAAATAAACGTCCCTTTGGGTCCGGTCAGATCAATCCGATCAGCCTCCCTCACCGGCAAGTCGGTGATCCGGCGTGATTCCCGTGCCATCCGCTCGGTACCGGGAACTTTTTTCTGAAGAAAGCTCAATGCCCCCAGCATCAGAAGCAAAAGGCCGACGGATACCATCAAGGACCGTGTGCTCATCCGTGGATTCGATTAACTCCGCCGGCGCCACCAGACCAGAAAACCCAGAACTCCGGTCACCAGTGGAATCCCCAAAAGGGTGGAAAGCATGATCACTCTCTGCTGATCATCATCCAGGGAAACAGAGAAGTCTTTGGGGGTCTTGGGGGAGATTCCCAGAGATTCATTTCTTCCCAAGATCCATTGGATCGAATTCACCATGAAATCCACCTCCAACGGGGAAATGTTCTGGTTGGAAAAGGCAGATGCCGAACCCACCACCACCGCCCGCAAGGCCGGAACTTCCTTCCCCTTGTCACCGGGAGCGGAACCATCTACCGCTGCCGCCACGGTAAAGGGCCCTTTCCGGTCTTCTGATTCCACAAAATCCGTCTTTTTTCCGGCAGCTAGGGGCCAGCTCTTGGCCCAATATCGATCCGATGTTTCGACGAGCATTTCCGCCCGGGTCGCCGACCCAGACGAAACAGGCTTAAGGGTGATCGATCGGCTCGGACCCAGACGAATCGATCCCCCGACATTTTCCATCCAGTGAATGGCCGGATGCGAAGAAAACCGGGTACCGACTGTCTCCTCATTGACTCCTTGGGTCAGGCCCCCAGTACCTAAGATTGCCACTTTCCGGAATATTTTGTCCGCATCCAACGTGACGCCGTATTCAGCTAGAATATTCTCCAACCCGGTGGGAGCGCCCGGATCCAAAAGAAGAAGGATTCTGCCAGGCTTGCCCATGTAGGCCTGAAGAGCCGACACCGAGGCGGTGGGCAACTGGAACTTGGGTCCGGCCACCATGACGAGATCCGCATCCACTGGGATCCCCTCCTGCTCGCCGAGTTTCAGGGGCAAAAGCTCGACATTCTGCGAAGCCAATCGGGCCGACAATAGCGAATAGCCTGCCGGATCCTGATCGCTCGATTTTAGGTTATATTCTCCAGCCCCCTCAGTCACATAAACCTTGGCAGGTTTTCCCTGAACCAAGGCACTGATGGCAGAAGAAATTTTCTCCTCTGCCTGGAAAGATTTTACCCGGGCCGCCCCCCCCGTCATCATGGCTCCGGAATCGATATTCGCCATTTCCGCCACTTTCAGAATCCTCGATCGGTCCCCGTACTGAACCAAAATCACGTTTTCATTGTTCGTGAGTTTAAATTTTTCCGCCAGTTTCTGGGCTAATTGGAAATCAAGGTAGGGTTGCACGAGCTCGACCCTCACCTTCCCCCCACCATGATACTTGTAACTATTCAACAGTCTTTGCACGTCATCTTGAATCAGGCTCCCGGTCGTGTCCTGCTCGGGAGCCAGAAATGCGGTCAGCGTTACCTCGCCCGGAAGGTTCTGGAGAAGATTCAAACTCTGACCGGACAATTCCTGAAACCGATTAATGGAAAAATCAGTCCGGAAGTAGTGACGCCAACCAATATAATTCACCCCTGCGACAAGGAATAGGAGGATGGGCAGAAAGAGCCACTGATTGATCGTCTGGGCGCGACGTTCCTTGCGATAAGGAGAAAGGGGGGGAGGCGTGGGTCGGTTCATCTTAAAATCATCCATTCAGGCGACGACCGGCCATCACTTGCCTCGTTAAGATCAGAAAAAACACCGTTCCGCTCAGATAAAACACCACCGGCCGGGAATCGAACAAGCCCGCGCTGAAGGCCCGCATTTGTTCCAATGTGAAAATATAATTAAGCGCCTCACGCCAACCGGGATCCTTTACCAAATAACTAACAAATCCGGAAAAGAAAAGAAGCGCAATCACCGTAAAGGAGATCATCGCAGAAACCGCCTGATTCCGGGTTAAAACCGACGCGAATAACCCGATCGACAAGTAGAGCATCCCGACCAGCGTGACCATCAGATAAGAGAATCCCAAGGGAATCCAGGCAATCGGCACGGCATGATGGGTGACTGACTGAAAAATCACCAACCCCACCAAAGAAGGGATCCAAAGCAGAAGATAAAAGAAAAGGGCTCCGAAAAACTTGGACAGAATTACATCCCCGTCGAGAACCGGAGCCGTGAGCAGCATTTCAATCGTTCCGGTCTTATATTCCTCGGAAAAAAGCCGCATCGTCAGGATCGGGACAAGAATGATCAACAGAAACCAAAAATGAAAAATATAGAAATAAATCTGCATCACCGTGAATTCCTTGACCCCCTGCCCCAGATAAGCCACGCACTGGCTGAAACTAAATCCATTGATCAGCGCCATGCAGGTCATCAATACCCACGCAATGGGAGAATGAAGGATCGCTCCAACCTCCCTTTTCCAAAGAATCCAGAGGGCTCGGGTCATGGCTTAATCCTGGGTTAACTCCACAAACACATCTTCCAATCGGGCTTTTTCCCTTCGGAATTCCCTCAGGGGCCAGTTCTCTTTTTTAATCAAACCGTCCACTTCCCCTCGGATGTCTTTTCCTGGGGCCGCCGTGACCTCAAAAGAGATCCAGTCCCCAGCCCGGTTCAATTCTACAACCGAACTTACTTCCGCGATTCCCGAAATCTTCTGCTTGGCACTTGCCGGATCTGCCTTCACCTCGATCTGCAAGGCCCCCGCCTGCACCCGTTTTTCCAGATTCGCCAAAGTATCGGAAGCCTCGATTTTTCCCCTATTGATGATGATCGCCCGCCGGCAAACCATCTCCACTTCGGACAAAATATGCGTCGAAAGAAGGATGGTCCGATCCTGCCCCAGTTCTTTGATTAGTTCCCGGAAGGACCGGATCTGATGCGGATCCAACCCTGCGGTGGGTTCGTCCAAAATCAAAAGCATCGGATTATGAACCAAGGCATCCGCCAACCCCACTCTCTGACGAAAACCCTTGGAGAGGGAACCGATGATTTTTTTTCTCACTTCGGTCAATCCACACTGATCCAGTACCAACCCGACCCGATGCTGGATCTCCCCACGGGAAACCCGTTTGAGACGTCCGCGATACTCCAAAAACTCCTCCACACGCATTTCGGGATAAAGAGGCACGTTTTCGGGCATATACCCGATCCTTTGCCGCACGAGCAGGCTCTCCTCCGGTAATTTGGCTCCCGCCACCTCAATCTGGCCGTCTGTTGCCGGAAGATAACCCGTCAACATCCTCATTGTTGTAGATTTGCCCGCACCGTTCGGACCAAGAAATCCGACTACCTCACCTTTTTCGACCGAAAAAGAAATTCCCCGAACCGCCTCCCCCCCCGCATATCTTTTGGTCAAATTTTGAACTTGGATCATGGTGAATCTTAAAAATTAGAAACCTTGGGCCAAAGGTCAAGTGAACCATTCAAGGGAAAGCGCTCGACAAGACCTCGACCCGCCGTTTCCCTTTGGTGTGCGCATTATTGCCGTCGTAAACCAAAAAGGAGGAGTGGGGAAGACCACCACAGCCATCCACCTTGCTGCCGGTGCAGCCGAAGCAGGTCGCAGGGTTCTTCTGGTCGATCTCGACCCCCAAGCCAACGCCACCAGCGGACTTGGATTGGAATTCATCCCCGGGAAAAGTCTTTATCCGGTTCTTCTGGGCCAAGCCCGCGCCATCGACATGCTCCAAGCCTCCCGGCAACCCAACCTCCAGATTCTGGCTTCGGAACTCGACCTTGCCGGCGCGGAAATCGAGCTCGCAGGAATCCCTAACCCCCTTCTCCGAGTCCGGGAAGCGCTCCACCCCCTCCGCCACGACCCGGCCTTTGACCTCGTGATTCTCGACTGCCCGCCCAGTGTCGGACTCCTGATGACCAGTGCCCTCGTCGCGGCCGAAAAGATCCTCGTCCCCGTGCAATGCGAATATTTCGCCCTCGAAGGAGTCGGAAAAATTCTCAACCTGATCGAACGAATCAAGCAAGGTGGCCTCAATCCCTCCCTCTCCGTCCTCGGCATTCTTTTGACCATGTACGACGCCCGCACCCGACTCAGCCAACAGGTCAGCGAGGATCTCCGCAAACATCTTGGAGAGCAGGTCATGCAGACCATCATCCCTCGGTCGGTTCGGCTGGCCGAAGCTCCCAGCCACGGAAAAACGATCTATGAATACGACTCTTCCGGCGCAGCCGCCGCCAGCTATCGCCAGCTCACTTCCGAGTTTTTGAACCGCCTCTGATCTCCCGGATGCCCTGAGGGGTTCCCACCAAAAGCAGATCGGCCCTGCGCTTTCCAAAGACCCCCGCACAAATCACCCCGGGGATCCCTTCCAGTTCCTTCTCCTTTTTGACCGGGTCGGAAATCCTCCATCCATGGACATCCAGAATCTCTCCTCCGTTATCCGTCAAAAAACCCTTCCTCCACACCGGCCGCCCCCCCCTCCTGCGAACCTCCCGGGCCACCTGTCCCCGCGCCATCGGCACAATTTCCAAGGGAACAGGAAATTTCCCCAGCCGCTTCACTAATTTTGTCTCATCCACGATGCAGAGAAACTTTTTTGCCGCCGACGCAATGATCTTTTCGCGCGTCAATGCACCCCCGCCTCCCTTGATCAGTCTTAATTTTGGATCCGCTTCATCCGCACCATCCACATAAAGACTCACCTTTTTGGCCTGATTCAAATCCAACACCCGAATTCCCTTTTTGCGCAAGGCCTTCTCCGTGCCCTTCGAACTTGGCACCGCCCCTCGAACCCATCCCCTCTTAAGCCCCTGAATAAAATACATCGTGGTCGAGCCAGTACCCACCCCCAGCACGCATCCTTTGGGCACATGGGCCAATGCGGCTTCCGCCACCGTCTTTTTCAACGTCTTTTGATCCATTCTTCTTTTCTGTGTTTTTTTCACGTTTGCGTCAATCTATCCTCACAACATGCCGTCCACCCATCTCCATCTCGACTGCCCCTCCGGCATCAGCGGCGACATGTTCTGTGCCTCCCTTCTGGATCTGGGGGTCCCACTCGACCTTTTCGAGAAAGCCGTCGCCTCCCTCCATCTTCCGGAAAAAATCGTTTTAAAAACTGAGAAAGCGCTCCGTGGCGGCCTCGCCGGCACCCGTTTCATTGTCGAGAGCCCGCACGATCACGCCCACCACCACCATCACCATGCCGAGCACAGCCATGATCACGGGCGTTCCTGGGCCCAGATTCGCGATCTACTCAAGAAATCGAAGCTGGATGCAAAGGTGCGTGACTCCGCCCTCGCCATGTTTCAACGCGTGGCTGAAGCCGAGGCCAAACTCCACGGCGTCCCGGTTGAGACCGTCCATTTTCACGAAGTCGGTGCGATCGACTCGATCGTGGATCTTGTCTGTGCCGCCGCCGGAGTCCATCACCTCAACATCAGCGAAATCACATCCTCTACACCCGTCGACGGGATTGGAACTATCCAATGCGCCCACGGCAAGTTCCCCCTCCCCGCCCCTGCCACCGCCGAAATTCTCCGTGGCATCCCGATCCGCCAACTTGATGTCCCCTATGAACTCACCACCCCCACCGGCGCCGCCATCCTCGCCCACTTCGTAAAGAAGTTCGGTCTCCTGGATTCTTTCACTGCGGATTTGATCGGCTACGGCCTGGGTACCCGTGATCTTTCCGACCGTCCCAATGTTCTCCGGGCCTTTCTGGGGCATCTCTCCTCGGTTTCTCAAGAGGCCACCGAAACCGTTTTCGAAATCCGCACCCACTTGGATGACATCACCGGCGAGCACTTGGCCCATGCCATTGAACGACTGATGACGGAGGGAGCCCTCGATGCCGCCGCCTCACCGTTGGTCATGAAAAAAGGTCGACCGGGACATCTTCTCACCGTTCTCGCCGAACCAGCAGACGCTGAAAAACTCGCCGCCATAGTCCTTCGTGAAACCACGGCCTTCGGCCTCCGCATGGAGCGGGTCGAACGACGCACACTCCGCCGGGAAGAAAAAATCGTGCCCACTCCCTATGGGCCTGTCCGGGTGAAACTCGGTTATCTGGGGGATTCTCTCGTTCAGGTTCATCCGGAGGACGCGGATTGTCGAAAAATGGCCTCTTCATCCGGTTGCTCCTATGCCGATGTAGCCTCGTCGGCCCGTTCCTTAGCTCGTACGACCGTTTGACGCCCCCCCTCGATCTTCCTATTCTTATTCTTCAACCCAAGCACAGGAGAAAATCAAATGGCCCATACCTATCCCAATCAGCAGGAAACCCTTCTCGCGAAAGTGAAGGGAAAAACCGGAAAAATTTCCGATAAAACCCATGAGGAACACCTCAAGCTTTACACCGGTTATGTCAACAAGAGTAACGGCATCTTGGCCGAACTCGAAAAAATGGGTGTGCCGGATCCCGCCAACCCTGCCGTGGCCAACCAGATCTTTTCCTCCGTCCGCGCCTTAAAGGTTGATTTCACCTTCGCGATCGGCGGACTAAAAAACCACGAACTCTATTTCTCCATCCTTGGCGGCGACGGCAAACCTTCCGACCGGATCCTCAAACAGATCGATCAGGACTTCGGTTCTTTCGATAATTACAAGAAGGACCTGAAAGCCACCGGAATTGCCGCCCGTGGCTGGGCCTGGACCGGTTACGACCACGGCACCAAAAAACTCTTCAACTACATCGGCGATGCACAAAACACCTACCCCGTCTGGGGCGTCACCCCCATTCTCGGATTGGATGTCTATGAGCACGCCTATTACGCCGATTTCCTGACCAACCGGGGCGGTTACATCGACGAATTCATGAACTTCGTTGATTGGAAGGCCGTCGAAGGTCTTCTACCGAAAGCCTGACACCCGCCCCCCAACAGCTCACGGCAAGGTGTGCCGGTTCGTGTTATCCCGCGGACCCTCGTGAGGCTCTTGGATTTTTTTCTGCCGGACTAAAAAAAGTTCGTCCTGCAAAAAATCCCCCTACGGATCTGCGTCGACCCATTGTCCCGCATATCGATTTCCGCGTTAATTTTGATCTGTACGCAAAAACCTATGCTCTGTGGCGGGATCAGAACTGGTTTCCGTCCCGTGTGGTTATTCTGGGAGTTGGACACCGTTGCCCGAGCGAAATCGCCTGCCTCCCCGCCGGTTTCAAAAGCCCCCTTGGGGTAGTACAGGCCGATCAGGAGTTCTTTTCCTCCCTTTCTTCCGGTTGCCCCTTCCCTATCGATTCTGAAACCCGCGGATTTCAGGGCGAACACTCGATTGAATTCGTCGTTATTTGGCTGCAAGCCCTCCGGGACCTCTTTTTCCCCAATCGCGCATTCACGATCCTCCCTATTCTTTGCGGGGGCTTCCATGATGCCGTGGAGATGGGAACACCCCCATCCCCCACTTCCCGGGAATTCCTGTTTGCCAAGGCCCTCGCCGGAATTCCCCACGACCGGGATACCGCCTGGATCGCCAGTATCGACGGGTGCCACGTCGGTCCGCGTTTTCAGCACCCCTTTGCCGCCGATGAAAAAGTCCAAAACCAGGTGTCATCTTGGGAAAAGAAATTATGGAGCCTCGCCTCCACCGAAAAACTCCCCGAGTTTTTCCAGCACCTCGGAAAAAACCAAAATGGATTTTACTTCGACGGAGTCGGAGTTCTCCACACGCTCCTTGCCGGTGAAAACCTTCGCGCCAAAACCCACTCCCCCGTCCAGTGGCACGAACCCTCGGACCAATCGATGGTTAGTTTTTCCCGCGGCCATCTTATTCCCTGTCTTTGACCCCAAAGGGATAGGAGAGAGACGGAATTCCGCATTCCTCGCCTCGCACTGAACCCCGTTTTCTGACATAATTCCTCATGCCCTTGAAGTCCTCCTCTTATCTCAATCGAGAGCTCAGTTGGCTGGAATTCAACCAGCGCGTTCTCGAAGAGGCTCAAGACCCCACTCAGCCCTTACTCGAACGTCTTAAATTCCTCACGATTGTCAGTTCGAACCTGGACGAGTTTTTTGAAATCCGTGTCGCTGCGCTAAAACAGCTCGTCGAAACCCGCAACGATGTTCCCGGGCCTGATGAGCTTCACCCTAACGAAGTTCTCACCGCCATCCGGACCCGCGTCATTCGTATGTTTGGCGACCAGTACCGCCTTCTCCATGAAACGCTTCTTCCCTCCCTAGCCGAAGCAAAGATCTATCTTCGTCCCATGCAGCAGTTGGATCCCACCCGTATTGACTGGGCCCGGGACATGTTTCGCAGGGATATTCTCCCCATCCTGACCCCTCTCGCCGTCGACCCCAGCCACCCCTTTCCCCAACTTTTAAACAAATCGGTGAATCTTGCCGTCCTCTATTC
>Ga0214921_10009380_pt1 | contig 12404 bp, 12 predicted proteins | sample LL1505_MetaG_FD_177992 | JGI IMG/M metagenome (GOLD analysis project Ga0214921, IMG submission 177992) | Freshwater microbial communities from Lake Lanier, Atlanta, Georgia, United States - LL-1505 | ecosystem: Environmental > Aquatic > Freshwater > Lake | place: USA: Georgia | collected... | reverse complement strand
GATTAAGAAGACTCAGCCTTGACGGACTTGGCGAAGTGAGGGCTCATGAACTTCTGGAGATTGAAGTAAGTAAGCTCATCATCCTTCTTGAGCTTGAGGAGTGCAACAAGCTTAGCATCAGGGTTAATCTTGCGACCATTATCCTTATCTTGGAGGTTATTGGAGCGAATGTAAGTATTAATCTCCTTGGTAACATGTGTGCGAGCCATCTCAGAACCCTTCTCCTTTCCAAGGAAGAGTGCGAGCTCATCACTAATACGAGTAGGCTTGACAAAACCAGATGGCTGACGGTTACCAGCCTTGCGCTTGCGCTTAGAAGATTGCTTCTGAGCAGTCTTAAGCTGACGGCTCCATTTCTTCTCAAGAGTACGGTACTCAGACTTGAGGGTATTAATAAGAGTTCCAAGTTGCTGAAGCTTATCAAGGAATGCAGCAGATTGCTCAGCAAGTTGAGCATCAGTCTCATCACTTACAACAACATTTTCCTCAACAACAGGGACAACAGGGACAACAGACTCTTTCTTGGAAGCAGCCTCCTTCTTAGGAGCAGCATCCTTCTTAGGAGCAGGGGCAGCAGCCTCCTTCTTAGGAGCAGCTTTCTTAGATACAACAGGGGCGGAGGTTGCGACAGCAGCAGCAGCAGCAGGAGTAGACTCGGTAGTTTTCGTGGTTCTTGCCATTTATACTATACTACAATGATTACTTTTTAAGTGATTTAACGCAAATAATATATATTTATAAATAATCCCTATGATAATAGGTGTAAATTATCTGAGTTAAACTTATAAAATGGGGGAAAAACTTTGAAAAAGCCATGGAAGGGCTGTTGCAGCGTTTTCACTGACAATAGTTAATGCACCTAAAACATAATAAGCTCCTAATGTTTTGCTATCATTATCTATTCCGCTATTTACTAACCTTTCCATTACATCAAGGATATATTTGCGAAGTTTCAATAAATTTTGCTCGTTAAAGATAATATTTAAATTAACATTCATTAATATTCCATGTGGGGGGCAAATTGCCCTTTTTGTATCATTATTAATTTGTGCTCTGTAATCCCAAATATCTATTAATTCTCTAAACATTTTTATTGTTTGATTGCGATTCAAAGAGAGAAACCAAGTAGGTGAACTATAATTTCCTAAAGAATCAATATTTTGAAATAATGATAATGCTCGGAGTTCAATTGTTTTTTCGTCTGATAAATCAACTGTATCGTCTTGAATAACAAGGTCCAATGGTATTCTTAAAATTCTGCTAATTCTTATTAGTGATTTAATATTTAAAATTAAATAAGATGGAATGTCGTTACGATTATATGGATTTTTAACAATGGGACTAACTTGTAATGATTTTACAACTAAGTTATAGAGAGAAATCATATCAAATCCATAAACAAAACCATCATTATCTTTATAACTAATGAATTGAGAATAAGGAATATCTTGGAGTTCATCGCCTGTTAAAAAATCACTATCATTTGTACAAATTTTGCGGTAAAAAAATGCAGGGCCATGTAATTTATTATATTTTTTTTGTAAATATCCTCTTCCAATTTTTTGGATTTTAATTGCATCTTGAGACAATTTCAAAAAAGAATAAATGCGTATAAACAATTCATGTTTATTTCCAGTAGTTTTTATTTTATAATGTTTTGCAAATACTTTCAGTTGTTGGGCATTATAATTATGTTCAAGTAATAAATGAATGGTTTCAATAGTTGGAATAATAATATTCTCATCATTTATCTTTTTTAATTTTTTCAAAGAAGGAATATTTTTTTCACAATTTTCTTGTAATTCTATCATAAATTCTTCACATTGTTCTTTTTTACATTTTGGACTTTTCACAACTTTATTATGCGATGGATGCGGTTGCATTTGATTATTTATAAGGTTTGCATTATTATTTTGATTGTTCATTTATATATTATATATTTATAAAAATCTTTTTAATCTATTTACCTAACATATTTATATTACATATTATTTACATTACCAATTATCATTACAAATTATTCAATAACTTATTTTTTTAATTTATAAAAAAATAAAATTTATTTTGTCTTAATTCTAATTATATAAAATACTTCCTTTGATGAGACCATAAATTAAAATAAATATATTTTTGTAAAACCATATGTCTAGTAGAAATGAATTATTAATTATAAAAAAAATTGATTTAGAGACAATACAATATATTACAGTACACTATACAACAGAATGGCAGACTCAATCGTAAACGGTACTGAAATGAATGTGAAGAATATTGCGTATTCATCTCCTAAGGTGAACTCGCAAGGTGGAAAGAGTGTTAATGTTTTGAGAGGGGACACGAAGACCTGGCTTACGCTGGCATCTCCTCTTATGCTTACCTGGGGAGCAGCGGATTTTGTGGATGAGAAGACAGGTAAGGGAAATGGCAAGTTTGAGATGTCGTTGCAGTTTCCTTCTGATGAGTACAAGAATGATGATACGGATGCATTCCTTAAGAATATGATTGCTCTAGAAAACAAGATTAAGTCTGATGCCCTTACTAATTCTAAGGATTGGTTTGGAAAGGTGCATAAGAATGCTGAAGTAGTTGATGCATTGTTTACGCCTATGCTAAAGTATCCTAAGAACAAGACAAACGGCGAGCCTGATTTGACCAAGGCTCCGACGCTGAGAATCAAGTTGCCGACTTGGGAGAATGTTTGGAAGAGTGATGTGTATGATGTTGATGAGAATAAGCTTTTCCCAGACCCATCAAGTCCAAATGTTACCCCTTTAGATTTTATTCGTAAGGGAGTTCAGCTTTATGCAGTAATCCAATGTGGAGGAATTTGGTTTGCAAATGGTAAGTTTGGTGTGACTTGGAAGCTGGTGCAAGCAATTGTTCAGAAGCCTCGTGAGTCCCTAACTGGTAAGTGTTTGATTAAGTTGAAGCCGAGTGATAAGGCAAAGCTTGAAGCAGCTCCTCTACCTCCTGCTTCTGGTTTGGATGATTATGATGTTGCAGAAGTACAGGATTCTGATGATGAGGGACCAGAGCCTGTAAGAAGCACAAGTCAGCAAGTTGCTGCAAAGGAGCCTGAGCCTGAGCCTGAGGAAGATGATGATGCAGAACCAGAGCCAGAACCAGAACCTGAGCCAAAGAAGGTTGTTAAGAAAATGGTAAAGAAGAAGACTACTGCTTAAGTTAACTAAGGGTATTAGAAATATTATATAAAAATACGCCGAAATAATATATAAAAAAACAACTTAAAGAAAATACGCTGAAATAATATATAAATTTATTATATTCATATATAATATAGCTCCCAATTAGTCTATCGGTTAGGATGCGGCCCTTTCAAGGCTGAGAGATGGGTTCAACTCCCATATTGGGAATTTATAAATTTCATATGGTTTCTGACAAGGAATCATACAGCATCCAAACAAAAGATACTACAAATTTAATTATGAATTTTATAAATTTATTTAGCACTCGGTTGGCTCAGTTGGTAGAGCGCCTGCCTTTTAAGCCGGTGGTCGTGGGTTCGAGTCCCACACCGAGTATTCATGCTCTTATAGTGTACCGGTTAGCACAATCGTCTTATAAGCGATTAGATTGGGTTCAATTCCCAGTAAGAGCATTTTTATTGCATATAATATATATATATGCCATAAAATTCATATTGTATATACATATATTGAAATACTTATAATATATTTGTATTATAAGCATTATTTTTACTCTGTAAAACAATTTTTATACCGTAAAAACAAGTTTTATAAAAATATCCGATTTTTTTGCAACATTATACATATTAGACTCATCTACAACTGATATACCTTGACCTTTTAATATAACTGTTTGAATCCTCTTTATAGAAAGCTGCTCCAAAGGAACTTCAAAGGATTTTTTACCTATATTTATTGAAACAAAAAATTGATTGAAGAGAGAAAAAGTAAATGAAATTTTCTTTTCTACATATAAATTATTATATTCATCAATTTCATAACCATCTGGTAATTCAGGTATGCATTTCACAATTAATTCACCCTTTTCTTCAACACCCTCTGCATTTATAATAGGTTCAATATCATAATAACTTGTTCCATGCCAAAGAGGTACTAAATATGTCTCATTATTGTGTTGTAATTTGTAAACATTGTTATCAAAAAGGTCATCAATTGTTGGATTTAATATAACAATAATCACATCCTTGAATTTTTCTAATATTATTTCTCTCACTTTACTAATAATAACATCACTAATATGCATAATATCTTTGTAATTAATGATAAAATTATAAATGGTTAAGGCCGATTCTTTATCACACCTTTCAAAGAGTTTCATAGAAATTTCTTTGCATCCAGAAACTATATCTTTTATAATGGAAGAGAGAATTTCATTATATGTACCCTTGATAATACTGTCAATAAATAAATTCAGAATTTTAATATATGTATTTTCACTGTTTACATCATTTGCATCTGTAGATTCACTACAATCATCTTTATTTTCATCAAAACTCTGATTTTCAATAACTATTTCTCTCTTCAACACTTCAAAAGATTCATTTATTTGTTGGAATCTTTCCTTTGCTTGAGGATTGTTACCATTTTTATCTGGATGCCATTTTAATGCCATTTTATGATATTGTTTCCTTAAGTATTTCAAATCCAATTGATGAAGGTTTTCATTAATCTCTAATATTTCAAGTGCTTCATTTATTTGCATTATTTCATTATTATAATCAAATATCTAAATCATTATATATTTGATTAAATATACCTTTCTTCTATACCCTTCTTTTTTTTGTTTTTTTTCCTGCACCCATTTGCTTAACAGGAACATTCTGAAAAGAATTATATGCATTTGTAAAATACGAACCTGTCTTTGATTGTAAATCTGCAAATTGAGGATTTTTATTTACATAATTTTGTGCACTTGTGAAAGCATTTGATGCTTGTTGTTTCAACTTGGCTACTTCATCTGGGTTTTGATATTTATTATATAAATTTGTTAAACCTGCATTTGCACTTGCTCCAAATTTTTTAAATGCTTCTTCTGGATTTGATACAGCTCCTTTGATATTTTGAATACCCTCTTTTGTCATAACCTTTTGGAATCCACTATTTAAAGCATTTGCACCTGCATCAAAAACTTGTTTACCTAATTTTGCTTGGTCTTTACTAATTAAACCATTCTTTTGTGCTTGATTTGCAACAATACCTGCAGTAAATTTAGATGCTCCTGTAGCAACTGAAGAACCAGTTCTTGCTGCAGAACGAGCTAAATAACCTGTAACATCACCACCTTTTTTAGAACGAATTGACCTATTTTTTCTCTTAGGAGACCTTCTTTTATGAGACCTTCTTTTTACCATATAAAATAACACTATAAAATAAAAATATACATTAAAAATTATGAACAACACTTGATAAATAAAATAAATAGTTTTCTAAATGATAAATTGGACGATAATTGTTATTATAATATTGAAAAAATTTATATGTTTTAATCAATAATGGAGATAAATTTGTTTTTTTAATTTTACCACATTCATATAATGAAAAAATAATATACCATATACATTCACTAATATTCAAGTTATATATAAAAATGTCATATAACAAGTCACGAAATTTTAAAAATTTTAAATCATTTATATTCAATATTGAATTCAAAATTTTGTCACATATTAATTTATAAGGATGCATTAACTCATCAATACATGAATGTAAGTTTTTTATATTTGTTATATTTTCTAATTTATTAATAAATAATTTATTACCACCCCTCATGCATTTATTGTATGTAGTCTTACTCGGTCTTGCAATATGAATAACCTGACAACAATTCAATATATTATAAGGAATAAAACTAAGCTCTTCAGTCAATAATATAAATTTTAAATCAACAATATTTGAGTTATTTTGCTGCATATAACTGTAAAAATTTTCTAATAATTCACTATTTATTTCATTAAAATACTTACACACAATAATACCACTTTTATATGTATTTGCAGAAATAATATCAATCAATTGTAAATAAATATCATGCCAAAGTAATTTTGAATTACACCCTAATAAAGACATATCTATCTCATAATGAATATCACTAATCTTGAAAAAATATTGCGATTTATTAAAAGTAATACTTATTTTCTTCTCATATTTTAGGTCACTTGGACTATATTTACTTATTGCCTTCAACATTTGAGTATATTTACCAACACCACTCGGACCATAAAAAATAAGATTTTTTAAATCATGAATATCTTGTGGAAATCTCGCAAAAATTTTTTCTAATTTTGGATGCAAATTATTTTTAACATGAATATATTCTTCAAAATGAGTTTCATGAAATTTCATCAATATTATGATATATATGTTTGTACAATTTCTTTATTAGATTATAACTTATTTAGATATATTTATTAGTTTAATATATAAAAAGAAATAATAAATAATAATTAATAAATCATAATTAATGAATATAGTAAAACAAATAAACCAATATAATAATAATAATATATTTTATTGCGACCCAATAAAAAATAATATAATGAATGATGGATTCTTTATTCGGATTATTTATTCTACTCCACATTTTTCATTAAATGGAATTTCTCTACTAATAGAATTAAATGATTTTTTTTGTGAAAAATATTATAACAAATATAAATGCATATTCAACACCACCATCCATAATGAATTAATTGAACAAATTAAAATTATTGAGGAAAATATATTAAAAAATGCAAACTTAAAGAAAAAAATACCACAATATAAAATTTATGAACAATTGAAAAATGGAAGCTTTAAAATTATAACAGATATTCATAAAATGACAAATAATTTATTTATGTTGAAAATATCTGGTATTTGGGAAAATGATACTGAATATGGATTGACTTATAAATTTATTAAATTATCTAATCCTAATTAATACTTATTTATTTGTAATTCTCTGAAATTGTATCATCCCTATGATTATGACTTGTAAAATATCATTTATATTTATAATTATATTTATAATGTATTAATGGTAATCTATTCCCTTCATAACCATAATCATACGCAAAATTCATAAACCAAATAACATCTCCAAAATACAAACTAGTTGTTATATAAAAAACGATTTTTACACCACCCCTTTCTTTATTTATTTTTACTTGATAAATTGGTTTTTCTTTAAATTCTGGTATATATTTAATTATTTTTGGCATGTTATGCAATATATTATATCTAATATCTTGTTTATCTATTTGATACATATATTTTCCATTCCTATATTTATACCCAACAAATTCTAAAATTATATTTATGCAATCAAAATCATATTTCATAAATCTTCTAACATAATCAATAATTATATTGTGTTTAAATTCCATATTATTATTTCAATATTATTATTAAACCCTTTTTCTTTACTAAAATATATTTTTATATAACTAACCATCAGTAGTATAATATGCTAAAACTATGTAAAGACTAATTAAAACAAGGGCATTCAATAAAGAAAGAAGATAAATAGCCATACCATAAGCGGCTGATAAAATACCAGGATTTGGATTATCCTTTTTATTTGCACCATAATAATATAAACCAATTTGTGCACAAACTAAAACAATAAACATTTTAGAAAACATATAAAAATCCTCTGTAACCTTGCCTCCAACAATTCTATTATAATAATTTGATAAAATCATAATCACTAATACTCCTAATAATGCTACTATAATAAATGGTAAAACAGAAAATAGAAAATAACTCATTTTTAAATTTGGTGCAATGCAACCAAACAAATTACTAGATGTTGCAGCTTTTATAATAAAACCAACTGTTAAAAATCCATACCCAATCATTTGTCCATACATCCCCTCTTGTGTGTTACTAATACCAATTGTAATAAATAAAATAATTATTCCAACAAAAATAACAATATCTGAAATATATTGAAAACTTTTATTTGGTTTACAATCCATACATTTTATTTATATTATTTTATTTATTTTATTTATTTTATTCAAATTTATTCATTAAGAATACAAAAATACAAGAATTATTTAGCCTTTAATTCATCTATCTGTTTTTGAAGGTCCTTAATTTTTAATAACAAAATCGGAATCATTTCAATATAATTTATTGATTTAATTTGCCCATCAATAGGCGTTGTAATATTTTGAACCAAACTAGGCACAATTTCCTCTAATTCTTGTGCAATAAAACCATAATGCAATTGATTATCAATATCTTTCTTAAATATATACTGTTTTGGAACAGCATCCATTAATTGATTTGCCAAACTTAAAGAAATCTCTCCAATATCCTTTTTTAAATTTATATCGGATGGATTAATAATATTCCCCCCAACAATCAAATCCTTATATACATATACATTTGAATTCTTATTTGATGGTGCTAATACACTAGAACCACCATAATTAGTATATAACCATAAAGGATTCTCATAATTATAATCATTAAATGTTTTCACATATGTGTTACCTTCTTTTGTAAAAGTTTTTGAAAAGGACATTTTATTATAATAAAATATTTAAATGCCTTAATTTATACTTTATTTTTTAATTTAAGTAATTCATTTTTAATAACTTAAAAATATTATCATTATTAATAATATGAGCAGATTTAATACTTCTTCAACACATCCAATAATACCCAATTTAGAAAATTATATGTATGAAAAAAAATATATTTCTATTCACTCAGAAGATAGAAATTATACTCGTTTTCCTGAATCAAATGAATTTGAAATTGAATTACCTCAAGATTATTGTAATGTTCAAAGTGTAAAATTATCTCAATGGGCATTTCCAGCAAATTATGATGTATTCTCTTTATACAACAATAATATATTAATGACATTTAAAATAACAAATCCTTATAACCCTATAGAACATGAATTATCAGACCCATTATTAGAAATCATTTTTTCTGTACTTGAACAAAATATAAATACTGAATATGCAATTGTTATTGAAGAAGGATTTTACACACCTCACCAAATGGCAACTGAACTCACTAATAAAATGAATGCTGTAATAACAAAATTAGTATTAAATTATTTAAATGAACAACCAATACCAAATAAGGTCGCAATTATTCAACAATTTATTGAACAAGGTGGTTATAATCAATTTGTTGTAGCATATAACTTAGTTGGTCAAAAATTATGGTTTGGTAATAAAAGCTCAAATTTTGTCTTAACAAATAGTGAAATAAATAAAATTACTAATACTATTGGAACTATACAATGTCAAAAATCAAATTTACCCAACTTTTCAAGATGGGGATTACCTGCATTTTTAGGATTTACAAGATGTGATGCTGAAACAATTTCTGCTTCTATTACTGAGGATAATTTACTTACTCAATTACCAAGATTTTATTACGGTGATTATAAATCAGGCGATAATGGGTATTGGCTTATTCCTGACCCAGAATATAAAACCCCAACTGTTTATTATTTAGAAGCACCTAAAAAAATAAATTTAATGGGAGATGCATATATTTATATGGAAATATTTGGAATGAATAATATTGATGAAACAGAGCCATGGTCAGTATCTTCTTATACCTTACAAACAAATCCTGGTACAAACGGTATTGTAAATTCTTCATTTGCAAAAGTTGCAGTACCTACAACACCAATATCTCAATGGTTTGACCTAGAAAGTCCTAGTTATAAATGGTATAATCCACCAGCTGAAAGAATACGAAAAATTAGAGTAAAATTAAGATATCATGATAATTCACCAGTAAGATTTGGAGATTTTGATTTTTCATTCACCTTAGAATTTAATATTCTAAATCCTCAATTTGTAGAAACTAAAAATGTATTTCATTTGTAATTCCACACCTTTCTTACAATTTTCTTACAATTTTCTTATTGAAAATCATATTTTTATACAAACTTAAAAACAACAACACAATATATATATTATGAAACCAGTAAATATTATGAAATTTATTACACAAATTCTAAACAAAGTAAAACCAAAGGAAGCACCAATAGTTCTTGGTAGATGGAGAATAGAAAAATGTAATAACAAAATTAGTAATAAAATAGATTTATCAAACGAAGACCATTGCGGACCTTGTGGTCAATATGCAATGGAAAAGGTAAAAAATAAAAATAGAGAGAACTTTTCTAAGCTTGTCCAAAACCCTCAAAACCCTCAAAACCCCCAAAATAAATAATTATTGCAAACTATATTCCTCTTTTACCCAATTATTGAATATATCTACATGACATGTTTTATAATCACCTTTAAAACCTCCTATTTTCAAAAACATAGGCTTTGTCATTTTTGCAGTTTTATAAAATATATAATCACCAAATTTACCCCTCCTTATACTAATATTATTGCTTATTTGTCTAATAATATTTGTTACCTTCTCTCCATTTTGTTGAGAACAAGATTCATTATTTTCTTTATCTAATATTTCCTTTACATCCTCAAAACTTATATTTTCAATCGGACGATTACCAAAACAAGAAAGATTTTTTGTTTTCTCTCCCCATTTTGCATAAAATCCATATTTACCTTTATGAATACTTAAAGTATGCTCCTCATAATCACCCAAAATAATAAATAAACTGGATTTATCTATAACTTCATCCAATGTATAATCACCATTTTCTAATTTCTTTATATCAATATCCTTTTTAACTGGCTTAAAGGAAATACATTCCTTATTACTACCCTTTTCTCTCTTTATACATTTAATCACTGGTCCGTTTTTACCAATAATATAATAATGCTCTGCATCTATTTGTATCTCTTTTTTTTTTATATCTGAACCTGCTTCATTTATAGAATCATCTATTTGTTGATAACATTGCCCACATAATTCATACCATATTTTACCACCTTTTGATATAATATCTAACTCATCTTCCATCTGTTTGGTGTATTCATAATCAAATATTTGAGAGAAATGCTTTAATAAAAACTCAATAACAATAATTCCTAAAGGCTGTATCACAAGCTTGTTCTTTTCATTTCCAAAGACTCTTTTACTTGAAATTTTAGTTATATTATTATCTTCAAGAGAGAAATCATTGCATTCTATTTCCTTCCCTAAAACATCATCCTTCTTTACATATTCTCTCTCTTGAATCTTATCTATTAACATTGAAAAGGTTGAAGGCCTACCAATCCCCTTTTCTTCCAGCAATTGAACTAATTTTGCCTCACTATAATGATGTTTTAAATCTTTTAATGTTATTGTTGATGTCAATTTTTTATAGTCCATCTTTATATCTGCCTTAATTGCCTGAAGATAATTATACTCCTTTGCATCCTTTTCTGCATCTTTTATGTTTTTTGCATTTACTATCTTCCAACCAGCAAAATCCATATATTCACTTGAAAAAGAATACTTCACATCTTTATATGGAGATGAAATATTTGCAGTAAATTGAAATATTTCTGCTGGAGCCATACAACTTTCTAACGCTCTCTCCCAAATTAATTTATAAAGTCTCCTTTCCTTTGCAGTTAACTTATCAGGTAAATCCTTTGTTTCTATATTTGTTGGTCTTATTGCCTCATGAGCTTCCTGAATAATTGGATTATTTGTTTCCTTCTTTGCCTTTGTTGTTTTTCTTTTCTTCTCTTGCTTCTCTCTATCTTGATTCTCTTCTCTAATTGAATTTGAAAGACTATCAATCTCTGGTCCAATATATCTCTCTTCATTATATGTTTTCACAATAAACTCCTTTACTGAACCAATAAAGTCATCACAATATTTTGAACTATCGCTACGCATATATGTAATATACCCTGCCTCATATAAACTCTGACATGTCTTCATTGTTTCCTTTGGTGACATTTTCATTTCATTGCTCGCTAATTGTTGTATTCTAGATGTTGTTAAAGGTTGTGGTGGTGGTCTCAATGATTTTTTTATTTCACTTCTACTATAAATATGTCCAAAAGTAGACGAGGCCTTTAAGAAATCTAATACATCATCTTCTGTTTGAAATTGTTTATTTAACTCAAATGGCAAACAATGATTTGTAAAATATCCAGTTGTATTATAAATCTTATTGCCTGGACTCTCCTTTATTTCTAAATAATTATCATAAATCAACCTTAAAGCTGGTGTTTGACATCTTCCTGCAGAGAGACCTGATTTATTATTCTTTGAAATTGCTGTCCATAATGTAGGAGTAATTTGAAAACCTACAATAAGGTCTAATATTTGCCGTGCTTGTTGTGAATGAACAAGATTCATATTAATAGTTCTAGGATTAAGAACAGCATTTTTTATTGCTTGTTCAGTGATTTCATGAAATATGATGCGTTTTGTTGTTTCTATAGGAAGGTCAAAAACTTTACAAATATGCCATGCAATTGCTTCACCTTCACGGTCATCATCTGTAGCTAATAAAAC
>Ga0214921_10009378_pt1 | contig 12406 bp, 14 predicted proteins | sample LL1505_MetaG_FD_177992 | JGI IMG/M metagenome (GOLD analysis project Ga0214921, IMG submission 177992) | Freshwater microbial communities from Lake Lanier, Atlanta, Georgia, United States - LL-1505 | ecosystem: Environmental > Aquatic > Freshwater > Lake | place: USA: Georgia | collected... | reverse complement strand
AAAGAGGATTACAAGGACCACAAGGTGAAAGAGGATTACAAGGACCACAAGGAGAAAGAGGATTACAAGGACCACAAGGTGAAAGAGGAGAACAAGGTATTCAAGGACCTCAAGGTGAAAGGGGATTACAAGGTATTCAAGGACTTCAAGGACTTCAAGGAGAAAGAGGAATTCAAGGAGAAAGAGGAATTCAAGGAGAAAGAGGACTTCAAGGTGAACAAGGTAACCAAGGACCTAAAGGAGAACAAGGACCTAAAGGAGACGATAAATGGAATGTAAACTTAGATACTCAAATAATATCTACAGATTTAAATGCAAAAATAGGAGAAGTTATTATTAATAATAATGGAGAAATAAATTGTAAGAGTATAAATATTGAAAATAGTTATTATAGTTTTAATAATGAAGTAAATAATAATTCTAATATTAATTTAGCAGATGTAATTGATAACTTACAACATAGAGTAGGATTATGTAAATTAAAATTAATTGTATATAATAGTTTAGAAAAAAATCTAACTTATCGCGAAGATGTCTTTAATATTATAGATGGAACATTAAGTGTAAAAGATTGTATATACGAAATAGATGGATTATTAATCAGTTGGCATAATATATTAGTTGAAGGAGAAATAGCTAAGATGTTTTTTGATATTTATCTACTATAATATTAATTAACTTTATTTAATTAATATTAACTTTTATTTAATCATCGAGTTCATCGTCTTCATCATCCTCTACATCAGAAATATCTTCTTCTTCGTCGCTATCATTATATAAATTACTTTTTTCTGCTTTTTTAGTAGGAAGATTTTCTGGAATTCTAATTTTCTTTAATCCTATAGTCTTTGCAAGTTCAATATCTTCAGAAGTTAATTCTGATATTAATCCAGACTCGTGGTTAAGTCTTCCAATAACTTCTTTTGTCAAAGGGTCAACTACTAATCCAGTTTCAGGATGCTCATAATGTCCCCATTGTTTATTTTTCTTAATAGTAAGTTGATTAGTTCTTTGTTCAATTACTTCTTTAATTTTTGCACTATCATTTATTAATGGATTTTCTTCTTTTTTCTTATTATCTTTCTTTACTGGTTTCTTTTCTTCTTTCTTGTCTTCTGAAGAAGTTAAAGTAGATTGTATGAATTTATTACCAGTTTCATTTTTTAAATGAGTTTTACAATAAATACCAGTTTTACTTTCAGCGTGAACTTTATCTCCGCATAATTCGCCTTTCTTTTTACCAGAAGTCATTTTATGCTGACAAGTTTTTCCTTCATTAGGATTTTCAGTTTTTTTCTTAATATCTTTCTTAGGTTCTTCTTTCTTTTCTTCTTCTTCTTCATCTAATTGAATTTTTTTCTTTTCAGGTTTTTTAGAGGGAATAGTCTTTTCATTAGAAGAGTTTAATAAAGATTCTACATAATCTACTACATCTACTAAATCTAAGTCAAATTTAGTGGCAATTTTTTCAACAATAACAATAACTTCATCTTTAAAAGATTGTTCTAAAGATTGAATAACAGCTTTATTTAAAAGTGGCATTTTATATAATATAATTATGTATTTAAATTTTGTTTTTATATGTTATTAAAAAGATAAATTTTTATAAAAAATCATTTTATAATAACATTAAAACAATTCTTGTAAATACAAATAAGAACAAAAACATTGTGATAATTAATATTTTCTTAGGATCACCTTTATAGTCAAATGCTTCGATGTTTTGTTTTGCACAAAATTCATCAATAAAATTTAATGAAAATGATGATAACAAAAATATAGAAAACATAGAAATCATAATAGCTATATACCATTTTTTAACATTATTTGACATTACATTATATCCATTCATTTGTTCAAACATTGTAGAAGGATGATGATATTGACGAGGTTGTTGATATTGAGGTTGTTGTTGAACTGTTTCTTGTTTTTTTGGAAACATATTTAACATTATCTGTTTAGTTTGTTTATTAGATAAACTCATTCTCTTTTATTACAATATTATAAATATAAATTTATAATATTATTTTTTTATTAACTTTTTAATTCTCGTTTAAATTAATTATTGCAATGTTATATTTTAATGCTTTCTCTACCTTTGACCCTCCTTTTTCTAAATTTTTTATTATAAGATAATTAACTTTTTTATTAATTGTTTCAGTGACATTTCCGCCGTTATTTTTAATATAATCTTCTAATTCTTGACTTCTAAAACCTGAAAAACAAAATATATTATCACATAATTTATATTCATTTAATATTTTTATTAATTTTTCATCAACTTCTTTTTTTACCTTTGGAACAAATGCTTCTATTACTTCTTTATTTATAATCCAATTTTTTATCATTATATTATCTGCTAAATATTCTTTTACTTTTTTTAAAGATACAATAAAAGTTTTAGCTGTAGTTTTAAATCCAATGTCTTTTAATTCTGCTTCTAAATCAATCATATTAATATTTCTATCTTCTAATAAATAATCCACAATTTTTGGCAATTTTTGAATAACATCTGTAATTTTTTTAGGACCAAATCCTTGCATTAAACAAGACCCAATCATTACTTTATCAATTGTTATTACTTGTTTGAATTGTTTTATACAATTTATAATATTATCAGAAGATTTATCTCCAACTCTTTCTAAATTTAATATCATATTTTTATTAATATTAAAAAATTCTTTATCTGTATGAATATTAAGATTATTTACAATATTTTTAATAGTTGCTTCTTTCATTCCTTTTATTTCACATATATCAAATAACGAAACCAATCGTTTAATAAACATCATATCGTTTACTTCATCTGTATCTGTAATAGGAGCAATATCAATTTTATTCTCACACCATTTCCAATTATTTTTTGGAAATAATGCAATAGTTGAATTTACAACACTAACAATATGAGGAATTACATCCCCGCTTTTAGTCATTTCAATAACAGTATCTATTCCAATATTATTATCATAAATAAATTTAGCGTTAAATCCAGATGTATAATTTATAGTGCTTCCATCGATAGTAATTGGATCAATTTTAATTCTGGGTTTATAAATATTAAATTTAGATAAATTCCATTCAACGTCTATTACAGTTGTTTTATAAACATTTCCTAAAATCTTAAAAGCAATAGTATATTTAGGATTATCGCCTTCTTTTTCCAAATGTATTTCTAAATCAGTTACAACAATTCCGTCTACTTCATACGGCATTTTTTCTTTAGAATTCTTAATTTTATTTGATAGATATTCTTGAGTTAACATTACAGTATCGCATACAGTTGATATAGGAACATTAAACCCAAGTTTATGAAGATTAGTAAACATATAAAATGAAGTTTTTATTTCGTAATCATTTAAATAATAAGCATAAAATGTAAGGTCTTTAAGTTTATCGTATTCTTTATCTTTTGCATTAACAATACCACAAACCATAGCACGTGGATTCTCATATAAATGTTTATATTTTTTTTCAAAAATATCTTTTAACATTACTAATTCTCCTCTCACCATTATATTTGATTGAGATATTGATGGAAAATTAACATATTTTAATAAAAATGATACATCAGTTCCTTTAAACCCGTCTCCTCTCGTGTATAATGAAATTTTATTATCTTTTTTATGATAAAGTAAAGACATACCGTCAATTTTATCAGTTATAACAGCTTGTTTACTAATACGTTTTTTAAATAGATTTAGTTGATGGTCATCTTTGCATTTATTTAATGAGCCCATATAAATAGGAAGATTGACGCTATTTCGGTATGAAGAGCCTAAATAAGACCATTTTTTATTAAATCTTTTTTCATATATATCAATGATGGTATCAAAGTGTTCATCTGATACTTTAGAAGAAGAAGTTTCGTAATAAAGATTACTTAAATTAATTAAATGATTGTAGAAGTCAGATTCAGAAATAGAAAAAAAATCGATATTCATTTTTGTTGTTATAGATATAAAAAAAAATCTATAAATCAATTTTGATTTTATATTAACAATTATTTAAAGAATAATGAATTATTGATTAAAAGAGATGCCTCTTAAGCGAAAAATAAAAGTAGTTAAGGTTCCATTAGACAGGAAGGCTGAAATTATTATGCCAAATTTTCCTATAATGCCTCGTTTATATTTAGAATTATTGGAAAATCCAAATAAAGTCGTCCCTGAATTACGAGGAAAAGATTATAATCCACCTGGTTTAGACCAAATGATTATAGAAGATACTTATAGTCCTCCAAAGTCAGAGTCAGTTAAAGAAGAATTTAAATTTGCTTCTCCAGAAAACGATGATAAAAAATCCAGAAATAAATCAAGAAGTTTGCGTATAGTTGATTTAGAATCAACTTCAGGTATTAAACCTGAAGAAAAAAGACCAGAATTTGAATATAAAAAAAAGATTGAAATAGACAATGATGACACAGTATTAGGTGTATTTCCTAAAAAATCTGAAGTATCAGAAGAAAAACAATCTGACGAAAGAGAAGATAGAAGTGAAAAAAGAGAAAAATATCGCTCAACTGATGGTTTATCTAAATTATTAAGAGGAGATATTAATTTAAATGAACCTGTAAAACCTATTATATCTCAACAATCTACAGTTCAATTAGAGCAACCAAAGCCAATACAAGTAAATCCGTTATTACCTCCAAGTTTGTCTGAGATTAATAGTGGTAAACCGATAGATTCAAATGGTGTTAGAAATTTATCTTATATTACAAAAACAGAAGAAGAAGAAACTATAAAAAAGCGAGAATTATTACATAAGTTTCAACGATTAAGAAGAGTTCATCCGGGTTCAAAGATTCCAGAATTTACAGAACATAGTGATTTAAAGATGATGGAAAGAGAATATGATTTTATTGTAAAAGATTTAGAAATAGCACAATTTACAGAACAATGGAAAATGTATTTAGGAATGGCATTTAAGGGATTAGAATGGTTTTTAGTTAATTATATGGAGTTTGATGATATACTTGGATTTGCTCAAGACCAAGCAACAAAATTACATAAATACGAGTCAATTTTAGCAGAAATTGGCGAAAAGAATTATATATCAGAAAATAAGAAATGGCCACCTGAATTACGTTTATTAGGATTATTTTTAACACAGGCATTATCATTTACTTTTATGAAATATATGGGAAAAATGATGACAGGTGGAAAACGTAAACCACAACAAGAATCATATCAACCAAGAAATTATTCACCATTTGATCCAAGTTCTCAGCCAACATTTAATAATCAAGCAACAGGACCAAAGAAGTCATTTAAGGGTCCAGATATAGACTTAGATGAATTTGAAAAAAAGATTTTATAAATTAATTAATTATAATATTAATTAATTTATTTTCTAATTCTTCTGGATTTTTTATATTTAGGAGATTTTATTTTTTTACCTTTATTTTTTTTAGATGTTCTTGCTATATAACCTTGTGCTTTACAACTTGAACGTTGTGAAAATCCCATACGTTTAATAGGAGTTGATAAACAATATTTACGACTTGTCATTTAATTATTATATAATATTAAATTGTGAAATTATAAAAAATAACAAAATAGCAATTACAACAGAAACAATTAAAAATTTTTTCTTAATAATCTCATAAGAACATCGCTGACTTTCTCCATCAAACTTTAATTTCACAATTGTCATAGGCTTAATCATATAAGTTAATATAACGGCAACAATAAATATCGTTAATATCTTTGCAACGATAAGTTTAGGGGAAGAAGAAGAATCAAAAGAAAATACACTTTTTGATTCAAGTGAAGCAATTTGTTTATCAATATCCATTTTTTATTATAAATTAATGTTTTTAATTTTGAATATTATAAAAAACTTTCTTTTTATTATATAAAAAATATGCCAATGACATTAAATGAAGTAGGTGGTCAAAAACATCAAAAATACACTGTCCTTGATGCTTCTGTTTTAACTGATTATGACACAGTTAGACAAGCATATGGTCCTGTTCCAACAGATTATTATGATAGCGATAATACTACTGGTGTAATTCTACCTAAAGCAAAAGCAAAAATGGGAAATTATATTCCTCAAGATTATTTACAAAATATTCGTTCAAATTATCCTCCTGTTACACCTCAAAGAACCAGAAGTTTAGCTGAAGTAGATAAATTAGATAAACAGTCAAGACCGCCATTGACTGGCGTATCGATGTATCCTCAGACAAATTTTGCAGGAGTTACACCACCAATGCAAAATGCTTTAAAAAATGATACAAATGTTGAAATGAAAGAATATTATCATGTTAATGCGTCTGGACAAAGTTGTGTTGATACATTAAATCACGTTATGAATTGTCCAATGTGTTCAAGATATTTTAAGTGTGATACAAAAGTTTATAATGTAATTATTCTTATGTTGATCATATTATTTGCAACAATTATGTTTTTTTCATATAAAGAAGAAGTAAAGAGAAGATAAAAATAAAAATTGTCTACTTAAAAAATGTATTATTATTTTTTAAGTAAAAATGGAACATTATAAAAATGATATTAATTTAATTAAAGATTTATCATTCAAAGGTCTTTGTATATCCTCTGGAGGAATGAAAGGATTGTATTATTTAGGAGTATTAGATTATTATTATGAAAAAAAATTATTAAATAATATAGAGTATTATGCAGGAACATCTATTGGTTCATTAATTTGTTTATTATTAATAGTTGGTTATACTCCAAAAGAAATATTTATATATTTATGTAAGAATGATTTTTCAGAACATTTTAAACTTATGTCATTTGATAATTTATTAAAAGAATATGGACTAATTAATACTGATAACTTAAAAAAATATTTAGAAAATATGGTAATAGAAAAATTAGGATATATTCCTACACTTTTAGAAATTTTTATGAGATTTAAAAAATATTTTTATTGTAACAGTTATAACGTTAATACAAATGAAAAAATATATTTTTCATATAAAACTCATCCTACAATGTTATCAACTGATGCTGTAATTTGTAGTTGTAGTATTCCATTTTTATTTTCAAAAACAAATATTAACAATAACACATACGTTGACGGAGGAATATTTGAGTCAATACCTATAAAAATATTATTAAATCATTTTTTAGAAGAAGATTATAAAGAAATTTTAACGATAAATTTTAAACAAAAAAATATAGAAAATTCAGAAGGAATATTAAATTATGCAAATAAAATTATTCTTACAATGCTTGAAAAACAAGATATCATAGATATTTCAAAAAAAACAGAATATATTGAAATAGAAACGGATATACTACCTTATGAATTTTTACTTGATAATAATAAAAAAATATCAATGTTTTTAGAAGGAAAACAATTTATAAAAAAACGTCATACAATAAAAGAAAAAATAGATTAATTTATAATTTTTGAATAAATACTTGAGTATTTATTTCTCCTAATACATTTATTTTTTTATGATATCCATTTATAAATCCATCAATTCCTCTCTTTGTTAAATCTGGACCACCCCAACCATAATCATCAAAAATCATATATCCATTCTTTTTCAATTTTCTAAAACTTAATATCGCATCTTCTAATACATATTCAGGTTCGTGATTACCATCTATATAAATAATATCAAAAAAATTATCTTCTAATTTTGGTATTTCTATATTAGAATATCCTCTTCTAATATTAATTTTATCTTTATGTTCAGAATTGTCTATATTATTTATAAAAGTATCATATATAGTCGATTGTATATTTTTATATTCAGAATAATCTTCATAATCTTCCCAAGGATCTATACAATATAATTTACTGTGTTTATTTATTCCAAATGTTTCTGCTACTGATAAAAGATTTGCCCCATAAAATGTTCCGATTTCTAAATAGTTAATTGGTTTGTTTATATAATTATTTGGATTTATAAAAGAATACCAATTATTTGCCAACCTATAAGCGTCACCTTTAAAATTTTTTAACATATTATTATTATAACTAATATTTGTTTAAATTAATATGTATTAAAATAACAAACTATTTTTGAAGTGATTTTTTAAATAATTTTTATAATTAAAATATAAAAATTATTTTTTAACAATGTCTACTTTTATTAAGAAACCTAAGCGTAAGATTGAACTAAAGGAAGAAGATAATACCATTACTCTTAAAGGTATTAATTTATATGAAATAAATGACCAATATAATTTAAAAGAAAATATAGTAGAACGAGAAGAACCAGCTTTAAAACATCAAAATTTTACAATTGTAGATGAACAAGCAGTAAAAAAACTCTCAAAATTTAAAGAAAAAACATTGTCAAAAAAACCAGTAAATGATATTACAAACTTAACATCAAATTTAGAAAAACTTGGTATTTCAAACAAAGAATTACTTACATTAGAAACATTTATTAAAGATGATGTCGGTAAAGAAATTAAAATGTTAAAATATGGAACAAATGAATATATTACAAAAGATTGTAATGGAAGCTGTTGGTGGTGTAGACATTCCATTCCTAACGAATGGCATCCATTAGGAATACCAATAAAACGAACTTCTCCAGATATATATAGCTGCGAAGGAATATTTTGTAGTTTTAATTGTATAATGGCTTATATTCATACATTTCCAGAAGGAATGAGATATAAAGAATCGCCTATGCTTGTAAGTCAAATGTATAGACGTGTTTACGATAAAGATGTTAAACTTGATAAAATAATTGATGCTCCTTCTTGGAAAAATTTAAGAGAATATGGAGGAAAGCTTACGATAGAAGAATTTAGAAGCACATTTAATAAATTAAAATTTATAGAAAGAAAAATACATCCAGTAACAAGTCCATTAATAAATATTAAAATGTATTCTTTGCATACTATAAATTTTGTAGAAAAAGTTAATTAATTTATATAATTTTATTTATATAAATTAATTTGAATTCTTAGTATAATACACAGAATATTCAATAGAATCTAATCCAGTTGCTATAAGATTATTAATCATATGTGACATAATAGGTGTTAATAAACTATTTGTATACATATAACTCCAACCTGCAATAAGTCCTCCTATTGTAGCACTTAATGTTTGAAGCATAGTTTTTTTTATTTGTTGTTCACTTGCAACGACATTTGACATATGCATTAATCCAAACATAACAGCTTGAAGAGTATTTGCAGTATGAGGATTCATTCTAAAAATTTTAACGAAGATAAGTTTAAAAAGTAAAAATCTAAAAAATAACTCTTCCACTATCGGAGCATAGATTCCTCCATTTACTACTTCAGAAATTCCAAAGACTAATGGAGATACCGCTTTTTTACGAATGTTAGAAAATTCTTGTTTAACATCCTCGTGATATTCATCTACGTGATCTTCAGGAATCATATTAATAATTACATTAAAAATAATATTATTAGCAATAACAGACATCATAGCAATTAATAATTGTTGCCCAAATGGTGCCATTGGCTTGTTTTTATCAAACTTGATTAACTCTTGTATAGAACAATCCATTTATTTTATTATTAATTATAATAAAATAAAATTTATAAATTTTCAACAATGTTATAATCACTTTCTTCTGTTTCTAATATCATTGGCAGATTTAACTCTTTACAACGATTTATAAAATACTTTAATCCATCTGCTTTATCTTTCCATATATATCCATTCATTAATGTTGAATGTCTATCTTGCTTACTATTATGTTCACAAATACTATCATTTAAATGAAATAAACTTAATTGTTCTAACTTAAAATATTTTTGAAAGTCATTAAACATTTTATCAATATCTTCTTTTCCATCTAACTTATATAATCCTTCTGCAAATATATGACAAGTATCTATACAAATTCCTATAAACTCTTTTTTATCTTCATTTAACATATTATATATTTTATATAAATCTTCAAAAGATGTCCCAAGAACTCCTCCACGTCCTACCATTGTCTCCAAAATTAATTTACAACTATTTTTAGTAAAATTAATTTTATTAATTGATTGAGCAACACATTCTAATCCTTTTTCTCTATCTTTTAATTTACCAATACTTCCAATATGCAAAACACATCCTCCTTTATTCTTTGGTTGAATTTTTCCTAATAAATCACACTCATATTCTATTGATTTAATACATTCTAAAACATAATTATCAATCGTTTTATCTCCATTCCAACAATAATTATTAAGCTTAACACTTCCAGCTAAATTAATCACATAAGGAAGATGAGTAAATACTGTTAAATGTTGACGGTCAAGATATTGTTTAGTTTGTTTGATATCTTCGTCAGAAAACGATTTACGAGTTAAATTATAAGGAGAACCTAAAAAAACTTGAATATTATAATAACCTTTATTATTAGAAGTTTTAACAGTTTCATAAAAAGTTTTCAAAATAGAAGTATGAGTTCCGTTGATAGATAAAGTGTAGATGTTCATTTTATTTACTTAATATAAATAAAATGTTTAACTTTTTTTCAATTTATAATGTCATTGACAAGATATTCTTTTTCAATGATTTCGAATTCTTCATTCATATTATTTATTTTAATTTGCTGATAACCCATTAATCCAGGAGTAATAGAAACATTTCTATATTTATTATTAATAAAACTATTAATATATTTTACGTGTTCTTGTAATGATTCATAATAATTTTTTCCATGCATCATATATTGAACAAGAGTAATATTTTGAATATTAAAACTATTAAATTGAATTGGAATACGAGTAAGTTTACCTTTATGAATAAAGGTGTAAATAAGTCTATCATTTAAGTTTTCTAAACCACAACTTGACCTAAGTTTAATATAGTTAATAATAGTATTGATATAATTTTTTATATAATTATAAACAAATAATATTTTTTGAGTATTTGGATGCTTTAATAATCTTTGACAAACTTTATTTTGTTCTAATAATTTAGTAAGTTTATCAGAATGATAATGAAGTTTAATTAGATTTTCTTTTACTTTATTTACAGTCCATACAGTTAAAAATGTCAATAAACTGATAGTAATAGCAAATACATGTATATTCTTTAAAAAATTATAAGATGAAAGACATACAGTTAACAAAAAAGTATAAAAAGAAATAACTTTTGTAACAAATATAGGTATAATAAAAGAGTATTGATTTAATATATTAGAAACGAACATTTTTTATAATTATTTTTATAAAAAATATTAAAAAATCACTTTATTTTGGAGGTAATAACATATCTTCTAAACGCTCAATACGTTTTGCCATATTAGTAATTAATTTATATACTGCTCTAAAACGTCTGGAAAGAGAAATAACATCTTCCATTTCACTATCAGAAACGTGTCCTTCGTCAATTTCATGTCCTTTAGATTGACTTGTTAAACGTCTTGTAAGAGTTTTTTGAATAAGTTCGTCATCTGTAGATGTCTCACTTTCTGAAGATGATGAACTTTCATCGTCCTCTTCTTCGTCTTCTTTTTCTTCTTCAGAATGAGAACGTTTTAATTTTCTTTCTACATTTTCAACAAGTTCAATAAAATCGTTATATTCACTTCTTTTAAGATAATAATAAATAATGGTTTTATCAGTATTTTCTAATTTATCTTGTTCAATTTTGTCTAAAGTATCATTTAGAATACGAGACCAATCATCATTATGTTGTTTTAAATAAACTTTATAATATTTTTTACTAAAAAATTCTACAGTAATATTAGGATGAGTGAAAGAGATATTTTCGTTATTTTTATTTTTCTTGCGAAGTGACATCTTGAGATTATATAAAATTTGAAAATCTTTAACGTTTAATAAAAAAGGATAAATATTATAATAAAAAGTTTTTTTTATCTTTTATAAAAAATAAAAGATGTCTGACTATTTTGAAAAATATGGAGGAAAGAATCCTATAACAGAAAAAAATGCAGATCCTGTCCAATGTTGTCTTGAAGGTTCTTATTTAAATTGTCCTGAAAATCCTTGGCGTTTTGAAAAAGGTCTTTGTCAAAATTTTATGGGACAAAGATGTGCCAGAGGTTGGGACAAATACTGCGATTTATATTTAGACCAACAATCTACTTCCGATTTCACTGGAAAGAAAGCAAATGACTTTTTATTTGAAGCTTTTACTGCTAAATTTTGTAGAGACGATACCTCCGATCCTACTAACAAATGTTATACCAGATGTGAAATGATGAATCCTCTTGCAGATAATAGTGCTGTTGTTTGCAAAAGTTATGGTAATAACGCTTATAGAGATGTTAAAACTCTTTCAGCTATCTCTACTGCATATTTACAAGATGCTAAATTAGATTCATCAAGTCCTATTTCTGTTCATCAATGTCCTAAAACTTGCGATCTTCTTAGTCTTAATGATTTTGAAGATAATGATAGATTATTAAATGAAGTTCTCGATAGAGGTGTTGCTCAAAACGGCGTTATGAATCTTGCTGAAAATATTG
>Ga0214921_10009377_pt1 | contig 12406 bp, 10 predicted proteins | sample LL1505_MetaG_FD_177992 | JGI IMG/M metagenome (GOLD analysis project Ga0214921, IMG submission 177992) | Freshwater microbial communities from Lake Lanier, Atlanta, Georgia, United States - LL-1505 | ecosystem: Environmental > Aquatic > Freshwater > Lake | place: USA: Georgia | collected... | reverse complement strand
GAATGACTTGCAAGCCAAAACAATTATGTTTTGAATGGAGTTTATTTACTTTAGATCAACACGTAGAACAATTAAAACGTCTTAAAGAAATTAATGGTTATACAGAGTTTGCTCTTCAGTATATTACCGATCATTTAGTAGAGCCTGCAGAATATCGCTCTATGTCTTTGTTTGATACTTTGCCCGCTTGGATTGAAGATACTAAAAATGATTGGGAAAACGGCGGGTGGCTAGAGTATAATCATAGGCAAACAGCAGATGTAGGTATGATATGGGTTAAATAGTGAGTTTTACTATTAATTTTAATGAAAGGAATGGCATTGTAGTTAGTCTTTTTAAAAAGGCTTATAATCTCGATAATGCTATAATATAAAAATGAGCAACAGTACTGCTAAAAATTTTAGATATCCAACTCTTGACATGTCTCCAGATGTTCCAAGAGACATGGGTCTTTTAGCTCAAGATATAGATACTTATTTAACTAATAATCCAGGTCCTCAAGGAACTCAAGGAACTCAAGGTAGACAAGGCGTACAAGGAGTCCAAGGAGTACAGGGCACAACTGGTATTCAAGGATTAATTGGCACACAAGGCACACAGGGTCTTCAAGGTGCACAGGGCACACAAGGAACTCAAGGAATACAAGGTTTATTAGGAACTCAAGGCACACAGGGTGTGCAGGGTCTTCAAGGTGCACAGGGTACACAAGGAACTCAAGGAATACAAGGATTGCTTGGTAATCAAGGCACACAAGGTGTGCAAGGCGTACAAGGCACAACAGGAACACAGGGTGTACAGGGAATAACGGGAGCTAGCGGTAGCTCTTCTTCATATTTTAATTATAAAGCAGATCCAAATTCTCAAGCAAACTCAGAACCAGCAGATGGTTATTTAAGATGGAATAATGCAACTCAAACTTCTGCAACAACTTTATATGTTAATCATTTAACGTCAGATAATATTGATATTGATTTATTTCTTGCAATATTAAAAACAGAAGATAAAGTTTATGTACAAGATGCAAATAATTCTAATAATTATCAACAATTTAAAATAACTGGAACGCCAAATATTGGAAATAACACTTATGTTCAAATTCCAGTTTCTTACATTGGGGCAGGTGGAACTGGTGTAACTGGTTTTGCAAATAACTATTCATTAGTTTTAATTACATTTGCATCTGGTGTACAGGGAACAACAGGAATTCAAGGATTAATTGGCATACAAGGCACACAGGGTGTGCAAGGAACACAGGGAGTACAGGGCACAACTGGTATTCAAGGATCTATAGGGTCTCAAGGAGTTACAGGGCTACAAGGTTTTCAAGGCACACAAGGGGTTCAAGGAATTCAGGGTATCCTTGGAACTCAAGGAACTTATATAACAAGTACAACCGCACCAGTTTCTCCATTACAAGGATTAGCTTGGTTAAACACAGAAGACTCAAGGCTATATGTATGGAGCGGAACACAATGGTTTGAGCCATATAATAATTTTTCAGGCATTCAAGGAATACAAGGAATTCAGGGAATTTTTGGACCAGCTACAATTCCGCAGAATTCACAAACATCTTCCTATACATTAGCATTAGCAGATATGGGAAAACATGTTTCTATAACAACAGGTGGAATAACAGTTCCTCCATCAATTTTTAGTTCAGGTGACAACATTATGATTTATAATAACTCATCCTCTAGCCAAACTATAACACAAGGAAGTGGGGTAACGCTAAGACTTGCAGGCACTTCAAGCTTTGGAAATAGAACATTATCTCAATATGGCCTAGCAAGTATTTTATGTGTTGCCTCTAACGTTTTTGTTATATCTGGTTCGGGGTTGAGTTAATGACAGCAGTTGTTGCATTTGCAGGTAATGGAAAAAGTTACGTAAAAGATAGCCTAGTATTAGATCTAGATGCTTCCGTAAAACAAAGTTATAATGGTGCAGAAAATTTAATTCCCACCAGCGGACCTGAGTATTTTGGCAACACAACGTATTACCCTCCAATAAATGGATGGACCCCTACTTTTAATTATTCTAATGCTCCAGATGGAACACAGACTAGCGTTCTGTGGGCGGCAGGCGGTCAATATGTAGGGCCATATTCAAACTATACATCAGGAACACCTATTACTGGTAGAACCTATGTTATGAGTATTTATGGAAATGCTCCCCGCACAGGAAATAATGGTCAAATTTGGGTTAACCCAGGAAACAATAGGCAGTTTACTATTGATTGTAATAGTGGAACTATCCCTGATGTGCAGGCTAACGTTATTAATTCTGGAGTAATTAATGTTGGTAATGGATGGTATAGATTTTGGGCAACATTTGCGGGAAGCACAGGAGCAATTAGTCCAAATTATTATACATCATTAGGAGGCGGTACAAATTGTTATTTGTGGGGACCACAACTCGAAAGAGGAGTTTTCCCAGGACCGTATACTCCTACTACTGGGTCTGTAATAAATAGAAGCAATACTTGGAATGACCTTTCGGGCAATTCAAATAATGCTACTTTAAATATGCCATATTTTAATGAGCAGGGATATTTTGAATGGGATGGAAACTCAACTACTGATGTAGGTACAGTTACAAATGCTACTTCAATAAATTTTTCAGAAGCCGCTGCATATTCAATTGATTTTACAGCATATCCATATTCTAATCAACCAAATGGTTCTGGCGGAGCAAACTCTGGCGAAGCAGTAATATTAGAAAAATGGAATTATAGTGGAACAGCAGGATACCCATATGCAATTAGATTAACTTCTTTAGGCGCTACACCTGCTTGGTTTATTGCTGCTTACAATGGAACAACAGGTATTAGTACTGGATCATCTGCAACACTAAATGCATGGTCACATGTAACTGCCGTTTATGATTGGCCAAATAGCATTTTAAGACTTTATGTAAATGGTACACAAACAGCCACAACAACACTTTCGGGAACAGGATTTAGCTCACCAACAAGCCCAATATATTTAGGACAAAGAATTGGAACGGGTATAGATCGATTTGCTGGTAAAATAGGACATATAAGGCAATATAATAAAGCATTGTCACCTGCTGAAGTTTTACAAAATTTTAATGCAGTAAGAGGAAGGTTTAATATCTAATGCCAATTAATTTTCCAACAACAGGATTAACACCAGGTGTGACAACCTATACCTATTTAAATCGCACTTGGTTATGGAATGGTACAACATGGCAATCTGTTGGTACCGTACAAGGTGTACAAGGAACTCAAGGTCTAACTGGTCAAGGTGTTCAAGGTATAGCGGGATCTGTTCAGGGAACTCAAGGTCTTCAGGGTTTACAAGGTGGAGGGTTTAATCAACTTCAAGGTACAACGGGAACACAGGGAACTACGGGAACCCAAGGAACTCAAGGCATTCAAGGATTAACTCCTGCTAACGTAGCATTATTAAACGTAGATAATACATTTACTGGAAAACTTTATACTTCAGGCGTTTATGACACCAATGATATAAGTGCACAAGCATCAGCAAATAACATTTCATTTTTACCAAATGATGTTTGGTTTGATAGATTAAGGTTTCAAAGTGGAATACTTGAAACATCTACAAATGGAACAACTTGGACAAATACAACATTTAACTCAAATCCATTTGATGGAAGAAGTTATAGTACGATAAGTATTCCAGCATTAACATACTATAGATGGACATTTTCAAATCTTAATTTTAACTATATGTCTAATAAATGGTTGAGAGTTACATGTACTTATAATGGTTCAAACCCTGCATATAACTTAACATTTGAATCAAGTGCAAATAGTTCAACTTGGACTGGTAGAGGATCATGGACTAATATTTCTTCTTCTGTGACAAGAAGAATATTTTCAACTACAGATATTGGTTCCGATGGATATTTAAGAATTACAATACAAAATACTCATGCAACTGCAGCTATTCCACTTGCAAATATTGAATTATTATCAGCTCGTGCAGGAGATCAAGGCGGAGATGCAACAGGAATTGAAGGAAATCTTCCATTTGATTGGGATGGTCATAAAGCAATTACCCTATCGCCAAAAAAGAGTGATAGCGTCCCATTAAAAATTTCTAGTAGGCCTGCATTTACTACAGCAGTTACTTCTGCTACAGGAAATGGAACTACTGTAACTTATACTTTTTCTGGAACTAGCTTTACACCACCAATAGCAGGAGAAACAGTAACAATTACTGGCTCTACTCCAACAACTTTTAACGTTACAGGTGCAACGATTTTATCAGCAACAGCTACATCTATTACAGTTGCAAATACTACTTCAGATACTTGGACTTCTGGTGGAACAATAAATGTTTCAGGAACAGGCAATTTATTACAATGGTATAGCAGCTCTGGTGCCACTTTAGGATATATTAATTCAGGTGGACAGCTTAACATAACAGCTGCATCATCTTCAGGAATAAGTGCTGTTGGAACAGGATATTTTGTAGCTTCTTCTGCAAATCTTCCAGCAATGAGAATACAACAAGCATCAGGTCAAACATCTGATTTATTTGAATTTAGAAATTCAGCATATTCAACAGTATTAGGATCAATGGCAGCAGATGCAACTTTAAAGTTTCCCGCCCTAACATCTCAGGCAGCAAGCAAAGCTTTATTAACAACAAATGGTGATACTGGTGGATTCTTAATTACTACTGTTGCCGCTGCTAATAAAGGCTTAGTTGTTAAAGCAACTGCATCACAAACTGCAGATCTTACACAATGGCAAAATTCATCAGGAACTGTATTAGCAGAAGTTGAAGCATCTGGAAACATAATAGCACCTTCATTAACTCTTTCAACAACACCATTAGCAGCTGCTTCTGGTGGAACTGGATTTTCATCTTATACTAAAGGTGATATATTAGTAGCTACTGGTTCCACAACTACCGTAAAACAATCTGTAGGTACAAATGGACAAGTATTAACAGCAGACTCAACACAAGCAAACGGTGTAAAATGGTCTACCGTAACTGCTGGGTCAACTTTACCAGATGTGTTCATGTTAATGGGCGCATAATTTAAAAATAAAGGAGGAATAAAATGCCAACAACTTATAAAATACTAGGACAAGCAAACCCAGCAGCAATAACTGCAACTACTCTATATACAGTTCCCACGGTAGCAACACAAACAGTAGTTTCAACTATTGTAGTAGCTAACCTATCTGCATCAAATGCAACATTTAGAATTGCAATACGACCAGCGGGAGCAACATTAGCAAATCAACATTATATAGCTTATGATGTTACAGTAGGAGCATCAGATTCAACTACACTAACGTTAGGACTTACACTTAACTATGCGGCAGCAGGAGATGTAATAACAGTATATGCATCTTCAGCTAATTTAGCATTTAGTGCTTTTGGAAGCGAAATATCATAAAGAATGGCAATATCTAGTGTAAAAACTTCATCTGTAGTTAATGGTTATCCTAAAAGCAGATCTTTTCTTGTTGGTAATGCAACATCTGCAACCCCTACTGGACAATTGGCAGTAGCAGTTTCATTTTCTCCATATGTTCAAGTTTATGGATGGTACGATGGCTTTGGTCCAAAATATTCTAATCCATCAACACTGCCAGCATCTACTATTGCACCAGGAATTGTTAGGTGGTCAAAATCAGGAAACGATTTAGCTATATGTGCATCAGACATTTTAACTATATATTCATGGAATAATGTAACTGGTTTTGGAACAAGACATACATCGGCCACAGTAGGTGGAATTTGGAGTTTTAGATTTAGTAATTCAAACAATAACATCGCTACTGCATCTATATATTCTCCTTACATAAATGTCTACCCATTTACTTCTGGAGTAGGAATAGGAACCAAATATGCAGACCCATCTACGCTTCCAACGGGCGGTGGCCGAGACGCATCCTGGTCTCCATCAGATAACGCAATTGCTGTGTTTCACAGTACATCTCCATTTGTTTCTGTTTATCCATGGTCAGCGGGCTTTGGCACTAAGTATGCAAACCCATCGGTTTTGCCACCTTCTACAGCGTGGAATGGCGAGTGGTCTCCATCAGGAAATGATATTGCAGTTGCACACAGTTCATCCCCATTTATTTCTGTCTATCCGTGGTCAAATGGTTTTGGAACAAAATATGCTAATCCAGCAACACTTCCAGTAGGAACCTCCTACGCAGCTGTCTGGTCTCCATCAGGAAATGATATTGCAGTTGCACACACTTCATCCCCATTTATTTCTGTCTATCCATTTACATCAGGCACAGGCTTTGGTACAAAATATGCTGATCCAATTGACGTCATACCTGATACGGCATATAATGTGCAATGGTCTCCTTCGGGAAATGCTATAATGGTATATCATGCTAAGTCTCCAGGTTTAGCTGCGTGGAAGTGGTCAAATGGATTTGGAAAAAAATATGACAGCATTGAAGGTATATATCCTGGTGGATATATAAACGATATAAGCTTTAAATAAACAAAGGAAAAAAAATGGAAAAAAATAATGAACTAACACAAATAGAAACAAGACAAGAAGAAATAAATTTTTATTCTAGTAATATTCAAAATTATGAAAATATATTGTCAACAATAAATGGTGAATGGGATGAACATTTAATTCATTTAAAAAATATTGAAGTTCAAGAGGCTGCAAGACAATGTTCCATAGAAGATCTTGAAAGACTTGCAGAATTACAATTGCATGATCAAGTTGAAAATTTATTAAAAACTGAAATTGTTGAACGCTTTAAAGCACAAACAATTTTAAATTCTCTATTAAATTCTCATATTTTAACATAAATAAAAAAGGATAAATAAAATGGCAGTAATTAAAATTGGTAATTCTGGAATTAAAAAAATGAATAAAGGTATCTCTTTATTGGTAGGCAATCCAGCATATACTTCTAATTTTATTGCTGTAGGTCTTGGCGCTGGTAATGTTTTTATTTTTCCTTTTTATGAAGGTTCCTCCATAGGAAAAATTTTACCTAACGCAACCACATCTCTTTCATATGGCTATGATGTTTCATGGTCGTCATCAGGAAATAATTTTATTCAAGCAGGACTTGTCTCACCGTATATTGCTGTATACCCGTGGGATAATATTGCAGGCTTTGGCACAAAATATGCTGATCCAGCAACACCCATCCCTGCTTCCACAAATACTGCAAGATTTTCTCCATCAGGAAATGATGTTGTATCGGGTCATTCTAATAGCCCTTACATTACGGTATATAGGTGGTCAAATGGTTTTGGAACAAAATATGCTGATCCAGCATCATTACCTACCTATATTACAGTAAAAGCTGCAAGATTTTCTCCATCAGGAAATGATATTGCACTTGCAAATTACTATATCCCAAACCTATCCGCATACCCATTTACATCAGGTACTGGATTTGGGACTAAATATGCAGATCCTGTTGGATTATTAAGTGGTATAGCAAATGGCGTAGCTTGGTCGCCATCAGGAAATGCTGTTGCGTATGCAACGGATTCTTCTCCTTACATATCTGCATATCCATTTACATCAGGTACTGGATTTGGGACTAAATATGCTAATCCAGCAACACTCCCAACTGGTCTTGGTAAAAGTGTAGCCTGGTCCCCATCAGGAAATGATATTGCAGTTGCACACAGTTCATCCCCATTTATTTCTGTCTATCCGTGGTCAAATGGTTTTGGAACAAAATATGCTGATCCAGCAACACTTCCAACGGGCGACGGTAAAAGTGTGGCCTGGTCTCCATCAGGAAATACAATTGCAGTAGCACATTTAACATCACCATTTTTATCAGTTTATAAATGGTCAAATGGTTTTGGCACAAAATACGTAACTCCTGAATTTTCAACAAGCGATGTTTTCAGCGTAGCATTTAAATAAATTTTATAAATGATATAATAAAAAGAAGGGAGGTATAAAACATGTCATATAAATTAAAAATATTAAAAGATCATCCTATTGCATATTATCCATTAACGGAAATATATAATGCAACAATAAAAACATATCAAGACATTAAAGATGATTATGCAACATATCAAGCATTTGAAAATGATTTTTTAACATATTTAAATGTTATAGATACGATAGTTTATGATGCCTCTGGATGCGGAAACAATGGATTATATGTTGGAACCATTTATACAAATTGTTTGCCCTTAGTTTCTGGCGGAGTTTTTGGAACAATAATAAATAGCACTTCATCAATTACTTTATCCACAACTAAAGATTTTTATGGATCAACAGTAAGTGGCGGATTTGCTAACAAGTATACATCACAAAACAACTTCTCATTAGAGGCTTGGGTTTATCCTAAAATTTCCAGCACATCAAGAACAATTTTGATGGCAGATAACACGGCGGGAATTGGAGTATACTACGAGGCTGGATCATTAGTATTTAGACTTCAAGATCAAGAACTATATTACACATTAAATAATACTAATAAGGTAATGCATGTTGTAGCCACATATTCTCAATCAAGTATGTCATTGTATGTAGATGGATATAATGTAGCCACCAAATCAATTACAGGATTTAAGTTTACAAATACCGAACTTGCCCTTGCCATAGGCCCATCTACTGGAAGCGACTATTTTGTAGTAGATGCTCCAGCTATATATCGTGAGGCACTTAGTTCAGAAGTAATTAGATCACATTTTGTAGCAGGAACTTATCACGTAAACCCTATTCAATTTGTAAGAACAGACGGCGGCAAACTATTTAATCTTAATGATGAGTTTATTAAACCAGTTTATAGATACTCTTTAAATAATTTGCAGAACTATGTAAATGATAATGTATATTATGATAAAACAAATCAAGCACTTGCTTTTTATAAGACAGATACCATGATTTCTAAATCTGTTGAGATTAATGAAATTATAAATATTCCAGTTGATTTAGGAGCAAATACTTCTAAGGTGTATTGGAAGGCGGATAAAAATATAACAGTAGAATCTAGCGTAGATGGAATTACATACACCCAGTGTGAAAATGGAAAAGCTTTACCTAATTATAATAAGTCAGCAGCAATTTCAACAAATATTATATTCCTTAGAATTACTATGTCCACAACAGATGCTTCTAAATACCTTCCAAAGTTATCTTCAGTTAAAGTAGACTTCTATGCTTCAGTTGATACATACTCAGAAAATTCAGGATATTATGCAACATCAGCATCAGATTATTCTTTGGGATCATTTAATTACCCACCACTTTTAAGACATAAAAATAATGGATTGCAAACAAAAGCAGGCGCAGGCTTTAATATACCCGTAACAGACTCTGTAAGCACCATAGAGATGTTTTTTACACCTTCTACTCTTACGGCTAACACTCTCTTTGATGTAGCCTCTCAAGGGGCTTACACGGCTTCTAGGTATTCTTGGGCAAACAACGGAACTATAACAAAAACTAATATATTAAAGATATATGTAAATGGGGTAGATCTAACAAGTCAGACTAATATATCAAGTGTATTTTTAACAGATAACCTGCATTATGTTGTATTAGTTCTAACACAGCCTTGCTCAGGTACGTTAAAATTTAATTATTCAAATACAGGTGGCCCATCCAGCTTATATAAGAATATTGCTATATATAATTACCAGATGTCAGAGGCTTTAGCAACAGAGCATTACGAATCTTATATTTCCCGCCCAAACGCTTTAATATCAGATACGTCATTTACTCTGACAGATTCTGCCCCCAAAGTGTATAATAGTGACTGGGTAGTGATACAAACTATTTAATTTTGTCACATTTTATGACAAAAAGATGGACTTATGCAGGAAGTAATGGTAAAATAAATTACTATGGATATTAATCGTATAAACACCAAGATTCTTGAAGAAGAGACAGCCCTTGGGATATATGTTTGGCAAATGCCTGACGGCAGATGGATTGGAGACGATGATGGCAACTTTCTTTCAATCACGGCCAAAAAAGGAAATAGATCCAAAATCGATGCTTTGGCTAGAGAAGTTCGCTCATTCGGTATATATGAAGGCGGGCCTAAATTTCTTTCGGGAAGAAGAAAAATTGACGATGAAGAATTCCAGCAACAAAAACAAAGACTTGATTGGGGACTAGTTCCAGACCCATTGGATATTGGAAACTATAAAGATGAGATGAAAAAGTTAAAGGGTATGAGATGAGCGTAGAATTTATTGATGATGAAAGTTCTGAAAATATAATTGATATTTCAAACACAGCAGACTGGTTCTCCTTAAAAAAAGATCAAGTAAGTAATGACCCATTTGCTGCAGGTATAGATGAATTAAAAAAAGTTAGAGGGCTAGGCTCCTCATTTAAACGAAAGATAAGCAGAGAATTTTCTAAATCATTTACTGGTTTAGAAGGAACGGCAACCCAGCAGAACCTATTAGCACAAGCTATTACAGGATATGCTATGTTCGATTTGGTAGAGCCAACATATAACCTTGAATACCTTTCAGTAGTATATGAAACATCAACATATAACTACGCAGCAATTAATGCAAAGGTTGCTAATATAGTTGGGCTTGGGTATGATTTTGTAGAAACAAAGAAAACAAATGATGCTCTTGATGGACTTACAGATGATAAATCTCTTGAAAGAGCACGTAGAAAAATAAGTAAGTTGCGCCAAGATATTCACGCATGGCTTGATACAACAAATGAAGAAGATACATTTACTCAAACTTTAATTAAGACTTACACGGATTTAGAAGCAACAGGAAATGGCTATATTGAAATAGGCAGAACTACTGGCGGAAACATTGGGTACATTGGGCATATCCCAGCAAAGACAATGCGTGTGCGTAGACTAAGAGATGGCTTTATTCAATTGCTATATGGCAAGGCAGTATTCTTCAATAACTTTGGAGATACAGAAACAGAAAATCCAATCGCTGGACAAGAAGATCGTCCAAATGAAATTATTCATTTGAAGAAATATACCCCAATGAATAACTACTACGGAATCCCAGACATTATTGCCGCACAGGTAGCCCTTGCAGGTAATGAGTTATCTGGAAGATACAATCTAGATTATTTTGAAAATAAAGCGGTTCCAAGATATATTATTACAGTAAAAGGAGCAAAACTTTCTCCAGAGTCAGAAAGGAAATTGCTTGAATTTTTCCAGGTTGGATTAAAGGGAAAGAATCATAGATCCCTATATATTCCACTTCCAGGAGATACCCCAGACTCAAAAACAGAATTTAAGATGGAGCCAGTGGAGGCAAATCCACAGGAATCTTCATTTAATATTTATCGTAAATCAAATAGAGACGAAATCTTATTGGCCCACCGTGTCCCAATTAATAAAATTGGAACTCCAGAAGGAGTCAATTTAGCAGTAGCAAGAGATGCTGATAAAACATTTAAAGAGCAAGTTTGCCGTCCAGCCCAAATGATTTTAGAGAAGAAAGTAAATAAAATATTTGAAGAAAAGACAGATGCCTTAGTTCTTAAATTTAATGAATTAACTTTAACTGATGAAGATACTCAGTCTAAAATTGACGAAAGATATTTAAGAATGCAAGTAATTACCCCTAATGAAGTTAGAATTAGAAAAGGCATGATCCCGCTAGATGGCGGAGATGATGTTATTGAACTTAAAGGCCCAGCAAAAGCCGAACAAGCAGCCGTAGCTGGAAATACCAGACAAAGATCCCAAAATCGTCAAGCAAATACCCCAGATATTTCTGGGGAAGGAAGAAATGCTAAAGGCGACGGCAGACAGGTTGACTAAGTCTACTCAACTGTTATTTGCCTTTTTATCTATAAGTAGATAAAATTAAGCATATGAATATTGAAAAGTCTTTATGGACTAGCCATGGCAGTGACATTAGTTTGTCTGTACCTTTCACTAAAGTTAATCGTGAAAAGAGAACCGTGTCTGGTTTTGCAACACTTGACAATGTAGACCAAACTGGTGACGTTGTAACTTCTGAGGCAAGCGTAAAAGCTTTTGAAAATTTCCGTGGGAACATCCGTGAGATGCACGGATCTCTTGCAGTTGGAAAGATGGTTTCTTTCAAACCAGAAACTTTTTATGATCCAGCAACTAAAGAATTTTATAACGGCGTTTATGTAACAGCATACATTTCAAAAGGCGCACAAGATAGCTGGGAAAAAGTTCTAGACGGAACTCTTTCAGGATTCTCAATCGGCGGAAAGATTAAAGAATCAGACAATGAAGTTAATAAGGCTACAGGTAAAACTGTAAGATTTATTAAAGATTACGAATTGATGGAACTATCAATTGTAGATTCACCAGCAAATGAGCTATGTAACATTCTTTCTATTCAGAAAGTAAATGGACAATACATTGCAAAGGGTATAGCAGTAGATGTTGTAACCGAAAATATTTTTTACTGTGAAGACAGTAACTCTGTTTTTATCTCAACAGAGAAAA
>Ga0214921_10009376_pt1 | contig 12407 bp, 6 predicted proteins | sample LL1505_MetaG_FD_177992 | JGI IMG/M metagenome (GOLD analysis project Ga0214921, IMG submission 177992) | Freshwater microbial communities from Lake Lanier, Atlanta, Georgia, United States - LL-1505 | ecosystem: Environmental > Aquatic > Freshwater > Lake | place: USA: Georgia | collected 2015-05-28 | reverse complement strand
TGCCGACATACCACTGTATGTTGTAAAATTACCAACGACAAGAATTTTATTATCTGTCTGAACTGATACTGAATGCACTAAGGCATCAAACCCATCACCAATATTAAATGATGGGTCGGCAAGACCTGGGATAATGTTTGGATTTGGTCCAAATATTGCATTTCCTTTTATAACAGTATTTCCTAGTATATTAACGCCCATACATTACATTATTTGAATCCAACCAAATGATTTATATAAAAAATAACCTTCATCGGCATCGGTTTGATAAACAATTAAACCAGCTGTTGCAGTTATTGCCAATCTTTGTGCTTCAGTCATTCTTGGACCTAAAAATCCTTTGATTGTTGAAGAAATTTCAAACAAGGCTGAAGCAGAAGGTGTTGCTGTTCCAATACCCACACTACCACCACTTAAAACAAGATTATTTGCTGAAGTAGACGAACTAAAATTTAATGTTTTTCCACTTAAGTTAACTATTCTATTACCACTTAAAACACCATCACCAGTATATAATGTGTTAGGTAAATTTTGATATGTTGTTGCCGATATCGTATTTGCGGTTAAACCACTAATAAATGATGTTGCACCACTTACCGTACCACCACTTAATGGTAGATACGCCCCAGACGCTACAGAACTACCAGTATACGCAGACAGGCTTATTGTAAATGCCGAGTATTGGCCTAGTCTATTTTGTGTTAAGGTTATTGTGTTGCTTGATAACGTAAACCCTGTTACAAATGTATCAGCTGTTACTGGCAAGTTAAGATATGTTGTTGCCGATATCGTGTTGGCTGTTAATCCACTTGTGAATATTGTTGGACCACTAACAGTACCACCTGTAAATGTAGCACTAGTTGTAATACCACTTACATTAAAAGTACCACCTGTATTATTTGTAAATGTTATATTACTACCACTATATGTACCACCAGTTACAAATACATCTTTTGGTAAATTTTGATAAGTAGTGGCTGATATCGTATTAGCAGTTAATCCACTTATGAAATTTGTTGCTCCACTAACAGTGCCACCTGTAAATGTAGTACTGCTACCAGTAGTAAATCCTGTGATTTGTATTCCGTTAACCCCACCACTACCCGAAAGTGTAAGCGTTCCGTTGGAGTAAGAGCCACCTGTAACTGCACTTAGTGTATAAGTAACTGCCGTTCCATTATTAGCCGTAACACTTAACACATTGCCTGACAATGTTGTTGCACTAATATATGTTGGTAGATTAAAATATGTACTAGCACTTATTGTACTAGCCGTTAACCCCGATAAAAATGTACTACCAGTTACAGTTAAACTATTTGCCGTTAATCCAGTTACCGTATTAAATAGAACACTAAAAGTAGTTGCTGTACCGCCAGAATTACTATTAAATGTAAATCTATTATCACTATAAGTTGCACCTGTTGTACGAATATCAGTAGGTAGATTAAGATAAGTAGTTGCCGATATTGTGTTAGCAGTCAACCCACTAATAAATACTGTTGCACCACTAACTGTACCACCAGTAAATTGAGTGCTAGTTGTAATACCACTTACATTAAATGTACCACCGCTATTATTCGTGAATATAAGTGTACTAGCAGCAGCACTATAGGTACCACCTGTAACAAATACATCTTTTGGTAAGTTTTGATATGTTGTTGCAGATATTGTTGTTGCTGTTAATCCTGACAATAAAGTATCATTTATAATTGTTAAACTATTTGCTGTTAATGCAGTATATATTATTACTCCCGAACTTGATATTACAACTGTTGGTTGATAATTTTTTGACACTCCATTATTGTAAATATATAACGGTTTATCAGTTTCTGTTCCTAAATATGATATACCAGTATTATCAACCCAACCTGCTAATCCTATTAATGAAGAAGAATATGTATCATTATATATTCTAAAACCCCATAAACCATCATCTTTCATACGTAGGTCTAATACCGATTCTGTTGGCGATGCAGCAGTTATTGTTAAACCACTAGTAAATACCGTATTGCCACTTACCGTACCACCACTTAATGGTAAATAAGCACCTGATGCGGATGATGTACCTGTATATGCAGACAGGCTTATGGTAAATGCTGAATACTGGTCTATTCTATTTTGTGTAAGTGTTATTGTATTTGATGATAGCGTAAATCCTGTGACAAATGTATCTGCAGTAACAGGTAAATTAAGGTACGTTGTTGCAGATATCGTATTTGCCGTTAATCCACTAATGAATACTGTTGCACCACTAACCGTACCACCAGTGAATTGAGTACTAGTTGTGATACCACTTACATTAAATGTACCACCAGTATTATTTTTAAAAATAAGTGTACTAGCAGCAGCACTATAGGTACCACCAGTAACAAAGACATCTTTTGGTAGATTTTGATATGTTGTTGCCGATATTGTGTTGGCTGTTAAACCACTTATGAAATTTGTCGGCCCATTAACAGTACCACCAGTAAATTGAGCACTAGCGATTATTCCCGTTAATTTAGAGCCATCCCCATAAAACGTATCACCACTTATTGTTGTTGCCGATATTGTGTTGGCTGTTAAACCACTTTGGAATATTGTATTACCAGTAACAGTACCACCACTTAACGGTAAATAGTTACCAGACGCTGTTGATGTTGAACCTGTTGTAAAACCTGTAACTTGAAATGTACCGCCTGTTGAATTAACAAATGTTGCAGTACCTGTAGTATTATTATATGTACCACCAGTCACATACACATTTAACGATGAACCAGTAAGTCCTGATAAGGTTATAGTAAAAGCTGAATATTGGTCAATTCTATTTTGTGTTAAGATAATATTGTTTGACGACAGGGTAAACCCAGTCACAAAGGTATCATCAAGCACCAACGGCTCAATTATAAATGTTTCATTAATATCCCCAAAGTTATTTACACAGCTCATATTGTATTACCGATTAATTGAAATTTACCTGTTGCTAAATTTGATTTATATACTCTTATGCTAACAGTGCTATTAGCACTTATTGCTATTGGTGACGTTAATGTCAATCCATCAAACACACCAACACCATTAACTGATATTACAATCCTGCTAATATCCTCAACATTTATTAGTTGGTTAAAACTAATAGCATATTGCGCATTAAATGAAAACCTAGGCTCAGACCTTGGTTTAAATACAAACGTATACGTCGCGGTATTCCCCTTTACAATAGGGTCAAATATAACATTATGAAATGTTTTATTTTCATCCAACTCAATTAGTGTATACACCCTATTAATAGTTGGGATAACCTCAAAATCATTTTCGTCTAAAATATATCCAAGTAACGTCATATCAAATAATTGAACATAAAATCTTGCATTTTCAAAATCATCAATATCACTCTCGTCACTAATACCCTCTAAATGAACGGGCATTGGATGCCCTTTAACATTAATGTATGCTTGTCTAGATTGAAATGTTCTTTGAACCAACGAATTTAATTTATTTAAATCCTTCATTCTATTTGTAAAAATCCTAATCTCGTAACTAATATCAACAGATGTCGGTTGCGGTACCTTGTATACATCAACACCCTTTCTAGCTCCATCCCAAGTTGGAACTTTCATGTATGTGTAGGTTCTGTTTCCTGGAATATTGTAATTACCTGCTTGGTTTTGACCTACTTGAGCATCTGGTTTTCTAACAATTGTAATAAAGGGTAATTGTATATCGTTATACTTATCACTAAATTGCCATGTTTTTGTAAATTCAGACCATCTTTGTATTGTTAAAAATAACACAGGCACCTTTCCATCATCGACAGTAATACCTAATTCATTTTTAACAAAATCAACAAATGTTTCATCCATATCTTCTTCAGAAACACCTCTTGGTAAAAAAGTACCGTGGTCTGCAATATCGTCAAGAATTTCTTGTCTTCTTTCTGGACCAATCTTACCTGGATTAATATTTATGTTATTTCTAAAGCCTTTTGGAACTGCCATTTTTTTATTTTTAATTTAATTTTTATTACAACCCCCTGAACTCTGAAGAATCCACAGGTGCACAAAGAATTGTTCTAAATGCGCCCTTCCACCCCATTATTGTATGCGCGTTATCAAAATTCTTTTTTCCATCATTTGATACACTAAAATATACTATACTTGTTTCAGTTACTGGATATCCGATATAATCACCATAAATGATATCAATTTTTTGTTCGGTAAGCTGAGCATCATAAATACCGAATGTTAATGGTCCATCTAGTAAATATCTAGCCGAACCATTTGGGTTATAGGTTCTATTTTCTGGTTCCGCCATTATTGGTATTACCTTAAGCTCAATCGGTGGTAAAAATCTAATACCATCTTTGGTTGCTTCGGTATACAAATCATCATACTGAGTCATCTCTCTATCAACTCTATAAAGAATAACGGTAAAATTACCATCACCTTCAATAGCTTCTCTACTCATACTAACTTCTAGTTCAAAATCTTCACCAGAAAAAAACTTGTTTATTCGCGTTATTGGTGTTATTTTAGAGTTTACCATATCTTTTATTCATAAATATTTAGATTAGGTTAAATATTCTTAAGTACTTGATTTTATTTGATATTTTATTATATTAGTAATATAATATTTATATTAAAATACAGTCAAATTGATTAATTTAGACGATATCAAGGGTCATTCAGCACTTAACTTATTGGAAGAATATTCTGGTATAAATCCGTATATTCGCAAAATGAAAAAGGAATATTTAAAAAACAAAAAAATTACATTAACGGAAACGCAAATAAAATACATTATTGACAACCATCAAAAGGAACCCATACCGATAAATAAAGTTGTAAATATCACACCTTTCTTAGGTGAAGAACTACAAAAAAAAGAAGAATTATCGTTTTTACCAGAAAGAGTATTGATTGAATACATTTTAGCTGAAAACGAAAAAACATTTCACATATATGGCAAGTTAAAAAGAAACCAAACAGAATCAAAAATGTATTGGTTACCAAAAACACAAGTTTTAGATGACCCATATTATGAAAAAATAGATATAGATGTAAATTTTGATAAATACAATGACGTTTTAAAGAAAACAGGAAAACAATTATACAAACATCAAGAAGAAGGTATAAAATTTTTATTATCTAGAAACGGTAGTATCCTAGCTGACGATATGGGATTGGGTAAGTCAATACAATCAATCATTGCAGCGCTAGAAAGCGGTGCTAAAAACATACTTGTTGTTTGCCCCTCAGCTGTTAAAATAAATTGGAAACGAGAAATAAATGTATTTTGTGACGACGTCGCTATCGTTGAGGGTAGAAAATGGCAAAAGGCAAAATTTACTATCATTAATTATGACATCCTTAAAAACTTTCATACACTAGGTGACGGTAAAAAGAAAAAAGATACCGACCCAGTATTAGAATATAATAGACATATAGTAAATGCAAAGTTTGACCTTATTATTGTAGACGAAGCACATTACTTAAAAAACAATAAAAGCATTCGTGGTGAAATAATGGTTGACTTGGTAGTTAACTATAATATTGAAAAAGTTTGGTTATTAACTGGAACACCTGTGGCAAATAGACCAATGGACTTTTTTAATTTATTAAAGATAATCAAATCACCAATAGCAGATAATTGGCAATATTTTGCAACCAGATATTGCGACGCAAGAAAATTCTTTAGAACTTTAAAGAACGGACAAAGAAAACAAATATGGTTAACAGACGGGGCATCAAACCTAGACGAATTAGCAGCAAAAACAAAAAATTTAATTCTTAGAAGATTGAAAGAGAATGTTTTAGATATGCCAGACAAAGTTATTACACCTATGTACCATCAATTATCAAATAAAGGGTGGGACGAGTACGATAGACTTTGGGAAGATTATTTGGATAAAAGAAAAGCTGAAAAGAAAAAAGGTTCAATACAAAGAGATTTGGTTGAACTAATTCTTTTAAGAAAGTTTATTGCTATTGAAGCCATCCCACAAACTATCGAAATGGTTGAAAACATATTAGAAACAGGTAAAAAAGTTATTATATTTACTAGCTTTACCGACGAATTAAATGAACTGGCTGAACATTTTGGTAAATTATGTGTAACACATAATGGACCCATGAATGATAAGCAAAAACAACGTTCGGTTGATGATTTTCAAAACAACGATAAAGTTAAAGTATTTATTGGTAATATAAAATCGGCTGGTGTTGGTATTACGTTAACAAAGGCTAATTTCGTTGTCTTTAATTCATTTGATTGGGTACCAGGCAGCAACGAACAAGCCGAAGACAGAGCGTATAGAATTGGACAAAACAATAACGTAAATGTTTACTATCAATTATTTGAAGATACAATATCAACTAGAATGTGGGAAACACTTAGAACAAAAAAAGATATCATATCTACAATCATAGGTGATAATCAATTATCTGAAGAAGAAATAATTGAAATAATGACAAATAAATTAATCGATGAAGACAATGGTTAGATTATATACTGTTGAAAACTGCCCATATTGTGCAGAACTAAAAGAAATTTTTAAAAATGAAGGTGTTGAATTTGTTGAGGTTGATGTTAATAAACCAGAAAACGAACCTGAATTTAATAAGCTATATGAAGTAGCAAAATGTGATGATGTACCAATGGTTAAAATTGGCCCACAAATCCTTGTTCCACACACCAGTTTCAGGTCAATTCGAGAAGCTGCCGATTTAACTAAGAAGTTTTTAGTTTAATTCGTTATTTTCAAATATTTATAAGAAAATAACAAATATGGCAGTTAGCTCAGAAGACCGTGATAGATTATTCACACAATTTAGACATTCAGTTGGTGCACCTATTCGCCAAATAGAAATGACAGACGACCAACTGTGTACCCTATTGGACATAGCCATAGAGGATTATGCTCAATATGTTCAAGAATGGCTTGTAGAACACCAATGGCTATCAATACTTGGTAAAAACATCGATACAATCGATATGGCATTTGCTCTTAGTGTTAGGTCATTTGACTTTGTAACACAATATACATACGCGTACTCAAAACAAGTTGGACTACAAGCAGCTGGTCCGTGGGAATTAAAAAAGGATTATGTTGAACTTGAAGAAGGTAGACAAGTATATCAAATCCCCGCAAATAGAGAAATAAATGAAGTTCTTTGGTTAACACCAACCGCTATTAGCCAAGCACTATTAGCAAACTATGGTGGTATTGACTACGGTTTTGGTGGCGGATTTGCACAAATGGGTGGAGGATACGGCACAGCTGGTACAGGTACTGGTGGTGGTAGAAGCGGATACTATATATCCCCAGCTTTTGATATATTATTAACAGCTTCAGATATGAATCTTAAAAATAGAATTGTAAGAAGCGAATTGGTATATAAAATAACCGCTGGTCCTAACGGTACAAAATTATTACATCTCCTAAGTACCCCAGGCTCAAGACTATCATTTGGTCAAGGTATTGGCGGTGTTGGAAGCTCAATTAGCCTAGCTGGCTGTCAAGTATGGTATCACTATTATGATACAGATGGTGCAAACGTGGACGAATGTAGAAGAGACAATCCAGATATCATTAAATTACCAAACGAAGTACCACTTTCAAAATTAGATTATTCAACATTTAACGAACCAACCAAAACTCTTATCAGACAATTATTTATTGCTGAAGCAAAGAGAGCGCTAGGTAGAGTAAGAGGTAAGTTTGGTGGTATTGTAGGCCCACCAGAGGCTGAAAGAACAATGGACTATGAAACACTTATTAGTGAAGGTAACGACGAAAGAAAGGCTGTTTTAGAAAGGCTGGACGCAAGACTTGATAGACTTTCATCTACAAAACAACTTGAAAGAGCTGCAAATGAGTCAGAGTTTTTAAATAAACAATTAAAATATAGACCATTAGGTTTCTGGGTGTATTAAAATATTAATGGGAGGCATAACCTCCCATTTTTTATTAAAAGTTCCACTCATCATCTTCTATTTCATCTTTTTCTGTTTTTAGGCTTTCCATCAGCACTTTAACATAATCAACCTCAGCAGCTGGCTCGGTATCAGGTGTAAAACTTTTCGTTTCAATTTCAAAATGAATTCTCTCAAGTTCTGGAATAAATTCATCTGTAACATCTAATTCTTCGGTATCGTCTTCTTCGTCTTCTTCCTCACCATCATCATCCTCTTCAGTTTCTTTCTTTTGTTTAACGGGTTTTAATTTTAACTGTGTTTCAATCGGTGCTATATTTTCTTTTAATGAAAGGATATCTTCGCTAGACAATTGTTCGCCACCCAAACCTATTTCTATTGATTGCTCCGATTTGTATTCCAACCATAATTCGTATCTGTTATCAGAATGCTTGTTGGTGTTTTTATACCAATAACTTCTTTCAATCGCCTCATTCTCATATTTAAACATTTCATTAACATGGTACAATTGAGCACCCCATTTTCTAGAAATAAAATATCCACCCTCATTAACCGTTGCGATGATTAATATCTCTTTTGGTAGAATTAACTTTTCGGAAACATCATCTAGTTCATTAATCTCCATTTGTTTAAAGATACTATCTAATCTATCTAATTCAAACTTAATACCATTCTCTCTTTCAATAATCATTCTTTGACGATAATCATCTCTAGTTGCGTACCAATCATTTTCATCCATATTATTTGGTACTTTATTAACAGAATCCCAGAATCTTATTTCTTTATCTTCCATTGTCATAAGTTCTTCGTAGGTATCTTGGTCGGTTGGCTTATTTGGCATACCTGATACAAGCGTACATTGCTCTTCTGTGAATATATTTTTATCTGTTAACTTTTCAAGTTTAGTTTTCTTATCCTTTTTAATTGTCAATAATATCCTATCTCTAATATCAGAATGAAAACAAACCAATAGTGGTTTAACTTTTTTATTAAATGATTCCAAATATTTTGCAACATTATAATCATCAGTTAACAATCCAGATTCAATCTGTTCAATTTGTGAATTGATTTCGTTTATTTTATCTTCATCAGCAACACCTACCAATAACTTTTTAAGTGTTTCAATCTCTTTAATCATTTCTAGGTTTGAATCAACAACTAATGTGTCAATTAATTGACAATTGATTTGTATTTCCGTTTCAAACTTAGGGTAATGACCATTAGTATTAAAATACGCTTCCAATTCTTTTTTTGTCATCTTAGACTTATTCAATGTCTTTATATCACCCTGCGTTTTACCCTTACCTGTATTAACATAATAAATTGTATCACCAAGATTAACATTTAAATCATGTTTAAGCGCCAATTCCATATGTGCCTGTTTAGGCATTGGATTACCAGCTTTATTTTTCTTATTCGCTTTAGCCTTATATTCAGAAATAGAACATTTAACTTTTGATTTAGATGCAATCTTAACCAGTGGTATGTTGAAGTTATAAATTTTATCTACATAGTCATGATAATGGGTGATGAATTCCTTACCCTTACCATCAAGGAGCATCCTGATTGCTTTATCTAAAAAATCTTCGATATATACAGGCATCTTTTTAGATTTGATAGAGTTACCAACAAATTTAATTTTACCACCTATATCATTTGCGTAGTTCTTTCTAGAAAAGTTAATTGTTGAATTACAAATATCATCAATATCTAAACCCATCCTACCAATCATATAATTTTCATTAAACTCGGCCAACACCGCCTCCAACCCAACGAGCTCCTGATTAGCATATTTTTCCGTCTTCCAATGACTGCCCTTTGCTAGGTATTTAATATCATTAATATTATCAGGGAATGCAAAGTTGAATCCATCGGTATTTTTTAAATTAACCATACCAATCCCACCAATAAATGTACCATCATCAGTTGAAATATCATAAACATACTTATTCTTGTCTGTGTTTACGATGACATCATTTTTCCATACCTCATCTGATTTCATTTTTGTTTTATCTGTAAATGAAGAATTATTTCGGTTTCTATTTTTTAATCTAAACGATATAAAATTTTGTTTATCCTTCCTTGTGCGGATTTTGTAATCAATATTTAACGACTTAAAAATTATTGATAAGCCAGCCATAGCAACTTGCGATTTCATACCAATATCTGAAACACTTTCTAAATCATCGCCATAACCATCAGAAGCAAAAACACCATTTAAAAATGCTTTTTTTATTTCATTATTTGAGTTGAAAATATAAACAGGTATTTTTTTCTCTCTATACGATGTGTAAAAATTATCTGAAAAATATTTAGCAAATACAGAATGACTAACAACTAAATTATATACACCACTTGATTTTAAATGATTTTTAATTTCTGCTTTAACAAAAAACTCACGTTCAACAATGTCTTTTAATTTTTCTAAAAATTTCAGATTTGTGTTTGATATTTTCCAGTCACCACGAGTGCCTTTATTTATATTAATATTACCTGTTTTTTTTGATTTGTAATACTGCTTTCTTGGACCGTAAATTGCGGAACCATCACCTAAAAAGAATCCCATTAACCACGCTTTATCTAAACTTATATCAGACAAATTGTGGTTTAAAATATCCTCATTATACACATCAATTTTATCGCCACGTTTTAATATTGATGGTTTAACTTGTTGTTTATTTTGAAATAAAGAATGGTCTTCGGTTACTTGAACTAATTTATCCTTGGTGATTACTCTATGAATTTCTTTATCCGTCCCATGCCTAAACACATAGTTTATCTTTTTCCAACCATTTACGGTTAGAACCTCATATGGTTTTTGTTCAAAATCTCTTAATTTTTCTGGGTCAATAAAATCAGAATCCTCATTAAATAAATCACAAATTGGCTTAATATCAACATCACCATTATTATATCTAATATAAACAGGTGTATCGTATGTTACAGAATCCCCAACCAATGCTTTAAAACCATATTTCGCACTAAAATGCTTAACCATCAATCTAAGATACTGACGACCACGACAAGTAGTTTCTTCTGCACAGTTTGTATCACCCCAGTTAAAAATATATGGGGCACCATAAGCACCGAACCAAGAGTTAGCTAGTATCTTTAACGGCAATTGTTTTTTATCGAAAAGATTAGCAAGTGTTTTATTTTTTTTCTTTTCTTCTTTTAGTGTTTTTAATTCTTCTTTAGTAAGAGTTGAACTTTTTTCAACAATTTCTTTTTCAAATTTTTTTGCTAAATACTTATGCTCACCAGTTAAAAATTTAAACTTATCACGGGTATCAACAATGTATGTTAACAACCCTTCCATAACACCACTAATATCTAAATCTGGAAAAATACCCCATGTTATCTCTGTCTTTGGATAAAGAGCGGCATAATCAAGCTTAACAACATTCCTAGCATAACCGACCTCAAGCAACCTAGAAAGACCACCAGTAAATTCTCTTTTTGGTTCGGTCTCTGGAATTGCCAATTCATTTTCATATGACCAAGCGGCCATGATTAATTTCCACTGACTAGCGGTACCCATAGTAGAACTTCTACTATATGTTGTTGGTAAAAGTTTAGAAATCAAAAACGCGGCCTGATTAAATATATTATCAATCTGCTCCGTTTCCCAAAGGTCATCCAATAGATATCTCTTAACTATATAATCACCACCAACCTCTTCATACCCTTCTTTTAATGGCATTCTATCTGATATCTTATAATAATCTCCGTTGGTATCATTTAAGGCGTATTTATTTTCTTTATCAGACCATGTTGAATGTATTTTATCACCAGCGACGTATACCCGATTTGGTTTTGCAACATCAGAATATTTTGTGATGTACTTTAACCCCCAACTTTTAATATCTGAATTAATAGCCTGTGCTCTACGAACAGAGTGAGCAATATCGATGATATTATAACCCCACATATACGTTTGTTCAAAAGTCTCTTGTTCATTACCGAGCTTAAGCATTGCGGGTTTTCTTTTAAGCGGCGTTTCACCGTCCAGCGTTATCGCAATATCATTTGCTGACATATACAATCTATTGCAGGTATCAATAATAAATTTCCAGTCAAAAGACTCTGAGTTATAACCACTAATGATGTCGGGTTTAAGATGATTAATAACTTTAAAAAAAGTTTTTAAATTTTTTCTTTCTGAATCTCTCCTTTCTTTCGGTGTATCACCAGTTGTTTCTAACACGTATTCAAAACCTCTATTGTCTTTCATCCCTATTTGGAATATTGCGTTTTTAGAACCCGATAACCCCTCTGTCTCCAAGTCAAATTGAAAACGATGTAGGTCATTATAATCTTCCATACCCTTAAACAACCTAATACCTGATTGAATCATAAATTGCTCAACAGGTGAAAACATGAAAAATAGTTTTGAATATTTTTTATCAAAAACATCAATACCACCCTCCTTAAAAAATTGTATTAAATTATTATAAGACCCCTTACATTGGGCAATATATTTATATCCGTTT
>Ga0214921_10009375_pt1 | contig 12408 bp, 18 predicted proteins | sample LL1505_MetaG_FD_177992 | JGI IMG/M metagenome (GOLD analysis project Ga0214921, IMG submission 177992) | Freshwater microbial communities from Lake Lanier, Atlanta, Georgia, United States - LL-1505 | ecosystem: Environmental > Aquatic > Freshwater > Lake | place: USA: Georgia | collected... | reverse complement strand
TATTTTGTTCAATGAAAGATTCAGATAGTTTTTGGTATTCGCTAATCCAAGGCCAATACACCCGATCTTTATTTTGTTCAATGAAAGATTCAGATAGTTTTTGGTATTCGCTAATCCAAGACCAATACACCCGATCTTTATTTTGTTCAATGAAAGATTCAGATAGTTTTTGGTATTTGCTAATATAATCCCAATTCACCCGATCTTTATTTTGTTCAATGAAAGATTCAGATAGTTTTTGGTATATGCTAATATAATCCCAATTTACCCGATCTTTATTTTGTTCAATGAAAGATTCAGATAGTGGTTTAAAATAGTTTTCATAATTGTTAAAATCGAATTCCATATTTATTATACTCAGATCGTGTGAGGGTGGGAAATTCGCTCCTTTCAGCCCGATAGGAAATTTTCGCCCGATTTCCCCTACACAATCTTTCTTGGCCTACCACGCTTTCGAGGAGCACCATTTTCATCCAAATTTACCACCTTGGGCTTAACCTCTCCATCCAACTTGGACTTTCTACCGCGCCTCTTGCCTTTGTAATTACCTTTCTTTGACACAATCTTGTCAAATACTTTTTCCTTGATGTCAGGATTTAAATCAATGTAAGCCGATGCAATCAACTTCTCTGTCTCATCTTCAACATTATAAGAATTAGCAATCTCTAAAATTTGTCGATTAGATTTAGAAGCCACCGAATTAGCTAAATCCAATAATGACTGTTCAAGATACTTGTTCTTACTACCACCATTGGGGAAAAATTTATCAGACCTTGTATCATAAAGACATTTATAACCCTCTTCATGTTGCTTGTAAATTATTTGCATATACTACTCCTCAATAACCGAAAAACACCATCGCTTGAAATCAACATCCCATGTGTGATAACCATCATCACCGGAAAATTTACACAATCGCTTAGCCTCAGAATAACCCCTTGACCACCAATTCCTTAAACTACGTTCATCTTCACAAATCTCAGCCACCACTAAATTCTTTGCGTAAACCGAATCTAAACAATCTACAGAATCACCAATTTTTAAATTCATCCATTCAACCTCAGTCATTAAATAACACCCGCTGACCAGAATCCTCTAACTCACTATAAGAATAAAGACAACCAAATTGATTCAAATGATCTTCTATCTTAGCCTCGACCTCTTCAATTTCTAACTCTAACTCTTCTAAATTTACCTCTGAATCAGAAATCTCTTCATTCAAATCTTTAATCTCTTCATTCATATTTTCAATCTCTCTGTCGCAAAATTCAAGCCTTAACTTGATTCTCTCTACCTCATTTTGCTTCTCTATAAGCAAATTTTTTAACTCATTCGTAGAAAAATTTTCTAATTCCATCTAACCTCAAAATTTAAGATTGTGTGCTTTAACAATACCATCAGATATAGGAATCAGTATCTGCCGTGAATCGTCATAGGGACTACAACCCTTCCTATTTTCGGCTCTGCACAAGGCCACAGATGCACACAATCTGTACGGTTTAAACATCTTTTATAACCGAAAGTTTTATAACACAGATGCACTTTGGCTAGTCATTATTACACCGTGGCGTCAGACTAGCAATTGAACAACGGTAAATTGTTGGGGATTTAAATCCCCTGATGAAAAACAATCCAACGAAGCTTACCAATCTGCTTTTTATTTTAAAACGAAAAGCATAATCGTTTTTTATCAGCGTCGGTGGATTTGCACCAATCTGAGAGGCCATCTCAAATCCTAGTTGTTTATCGCAGAAGTTCCAGATGTTATTTCCACAATCCTAATCCAGATTATTCCAGATTGTGTGAGAGGTTAATTACTCCTCGCTTGCTTTTTTAATGTATATAATATCACACCGGCTGATATTGTTTGTAATATACCCCTTTGATATCCGATATTTTATTCGCGCTGATTTTGCGAAGATTTCTCTTCACATCTCATTATACACAGATTGTGTGAAGGTGGGAAAAAATCGGGTGAAATTTCGCCCGATAAACCCACCACTAAACCCATAATCTTTTTGCACCCGTATGGCAATGGTGCTTTTTTCCACAAGGGAAATCTTACTTGTAAATCGTGCGCTTAATCTCGTTCTTCTTCAAATACTTATTGAATACCTCACCAAAACTACCACCAGAGGAAAGAACATTGCTCACCGCCGCAAGACCAACCTTAGAAGGCTTATAAGTATAGATGGTCTTGGGACTTCGAACCATCACAACATCTACACAATCGCCCACCACCGCAAAACTCGAAATGAAACTCGAACCGGAATTAGTAGAGCGACCACCTTTGACAACAACAGGATTTACCTTATTTACAAGACTAGACACAAAGCGACCCTGAGCATCGCGAATATTATGTCGATTTACTACGATAGTGGAAGCATTGAGCTTCGAATTGTTCTTAGTGTTTGTGTTCATACGTTTATTATAACCAGATTGTGTGAAGGTGGGAAAATAATTCCAGACGCGGCAGATGGGAAAATCATTTTCCCGTGTTTATATCTATTATACGACAGATTGTGTAGGTTGGTTTGTCGAAATACCTGTGATTTTAAAAACATTTTTAGAATCTTGGAAGACAAAAATTGAATCATCTGGAATATCAGAACAAAAAATAACATTAAAGACCAGAGGGCCAATGTTCAATTCAAAATTCCGCATATCATCATCATTAAATTTTTTTTTGCTCCATTGTGTGTTTACGATTATCTTTCAGATTGTGTAGGTGTTTTTTAAAAAGTATAAAGGAGGCAGTTAATTTACGGTAAATGTTGGTGACATATGAAAAAAACAAACCTCCAAATAATTTATACAAAATTGAGCAGGTAAATTAATTAATATTTTTCAAAAAACACAATGGTGATATATGAAAAATATTAATAATAATCTTGTTGTATCTGCTTGCTCGATTTCCTCATTTACTGGAGAAGGCGGCGGAATATACTTAATTAAAGTTCCAGGTTGCAATAAATATTACATTGGAAAAACTAAAAATTTCAAAAAAAGATGGACGCAGCATTTGCGCGACCTGAATAAAAAACAACATCATTGCAAGCCACTCCAAATAGCATACGAAAGTTTATTAGATAAAAACACAATTGTTTTCGCGGTTATATATTCAGGTAAACCTAGTTTAAAAAAAGAGAAAGAATATATGAATAAACTAGGGGCAAATAATTTATTTAATACCAAAGTTATACATATAAGAAAAAACGATTATGATCCAATATACAAAGACAATAGAATTGCAGATATGGATTTTGCTATAGGTTTGAAAAATAAATTGTTAAATAGTCTAAAAGAATCAGGTTATATTTTACCCGATTAAAATTCTAAATCTTAGAATCACTCACTCTACTGCTCTCAGAGCCAGTTTTAGGCTCGATCTGCTCCCGCTTGTTTTTCGCCCGCCTCTTCTTCACCAAAACAAACACCTCATACTCCTCTACATAATCTAATGGAATGTTCTTGAGAAAAACACCACTAACATTACCACCATCAACAACATAAGGACCTCGAAAACCTACACCAGCATAATATGTGGTGCCATCTGAAAAATAATTCTTTTTAAACCTATACATAATTAAAATTGGGAATATAGCCTCGGTGGTGCAGCGCCATTCACTGATTAAGTGTAAAAATCTGCGTTTTCAAAGTAATCAACTTTTTATATGTCCGATATGTTTATACTCAGGCTATATATGTGGTGTCTAGAATTATGCCTCCTCAACAACAGAAGAACACTTAACCACAATTCTTTGGTACATCCTATTATACCCAGATTGTGTGAAGGTGGGAAAATTACCCCGAATCTTCCCCGAAATTACCCCATCAACCAATCACACAATTGTGCCTCTGACTGAATACCCTTCTTAATATCAATAATACCACCACCTACATAAAATATGGTGGGAACAGATTGAACACTAAAATGATCAACCAAATCTCCACAATCATCAATGTCAAACTTATATATGCGATCTGATAAATTAGAAGCCAATTCTCGGATTTTGTCTATTGTCTTACCTAACATAACACACGGAGCACACCAAGAAGCTGATAACACAATCACATGACGATTATCCGATTCCACTAATTCATTAAATGTTTTTAAATCCATAAAAATCTTATAAAAGAAAAATACACAATTGTGTAGAATAATTATATATGAAACCTATTCAACCATGTGGAGGAAATTCCTATAATGAATCATTTGTAACAAAAATGGCACAAACAATACTCGAAAACCAATCTACACAATCTGAAATAAAAACAAGCAATGTGCAAACAAAAGAATATAGCCTACCAGTAGACAAAATCGCAGGACTCACCGAAATACTCGGAGAAGGCAAATATATTAAACCAGAAGATAAAAACAAAGCATTCCAACAAAGATTACCATAATTATGTTCAATATTACAATTTTTTTCGTGAATCTTATCCCTTATTTTAAACTGATTATTAAGCCTCTTTGGAATAAAATAAAGATTGGGTGACAGATTGGGTGACAGATTGGGTGAGGGTGGGGGAGCGGGAGCCACGATAAAACTACAAAACACAATCTGAATTTATTCCCTACACAATCTGAAATTCAATCTGAAATTACGCACCAATTATTCCAGAATTATTCCCTACACAATCTGAAATTCAATCTGAAATTACGCACCAATTATTCCAGAATTATTCCCTACACAATCTGAAATTCAATCTGAAATTACGCACCAATTATTCCAGAATTATTCCCTACACAATCTGAAATTCAATCTGAAATTACGCACCAATTATTCCAGAATTATTCCCTACACAATCTGAAATTCAATCTGAAATTGCGCACCAATTATTCCAGAATTATTCCCTACACAATCTGAAATTCAATCTGAAATTACGCACCAATTATTCCAGAATTATTCCCTACACAATCTGAAATTCAATCTGAAATTGCGCACCAATTATTCCAGAATTATTCCCTACACAATCTGAAATTCAATCTGAAATTGCGCACCAATTATTCCAGAATTATTCCCTACACAATCTGAAATTCAATCTGAAATTGCGCACCAATTATTCCAGAATTATTCCCTACACAATCTGAAATTCAATCTGAAATTACGCACCAATTATTCCAGAATTATTCCCTACACAATCTGAAATTCAATCTGAAATTGCGCACCAATTATTCCAGAATTATTCCCTACACAATCTGAAATTCAATCTGAAATTGCGCACCAATTATTCCAGAATTGGTTTGTAATCAGCCTGTGTTTAATTATGTTTTTCTCAATCAAGTATTAGTTGATTACAGGCAGAATTTGAATTAATGAATCGCAAGAGATAAAAGATTTTGTTAGAAAGTATTGTGTTAGAATTTGATTAAAATTGTGAAAAAAAATAAAAAAAATTTATTTAAAAGCAGGTGAAAATATTGGATGAATTTAATAAATAAATAGTCAGATTGTGTTTTGTTTTTGTGTTAAATATCTTGATAATTTTCATCATTTTTATTACACTTATGGAAATAGTTTCACAATTTTGTTATGCTTATATATTTTTTTCGCATTATTTCTTGTATTTAAGTTCGAATTAAAATCTTTCTGATGTATTGCCCTTAATATAGCATGTGCGATTCTGTTTATTATTGTGGGTCATTCATTGGTTGTATTTGTATAGGATTTTCAACACTAAAATAGTATACAGATTGAGGTATATTTTATGAATAGAAAGTCATGGAGAATAATCTGTATTAAGTCTTGTTTTTTGGGTGGTGTTCAATATCATCCAGGTGAAAAGAGAGTTTTTTATTCTTTATTAAAGGCGAAGCATTTTCTCGCCAGGTGTCCCGAGGGGTGTTGGGAGATATTTAAATCTCCCAAGTAGAGGGATCATAAGAAAGCGTTTTCCACTTCTCCATTCACCATATAATTGCCCGTGAGTGAGCAACTGGGTTCTCATCCAATTATAATCCGATCTAGTTTTTGTATAGGTATTGAAATCTTTTTCAGTAAGATTTTTCACATCAATCCACCATTGTTTTGTTCCTTTGTGTTCAATTGCTGGTCCATCGGTTCGATGATATTGTCCATGTTGCAGTTATAATTTGGCTCCATGTTTATATACCACTGCTGGGCCATGTTCATTGTGGAGAATTTTGGTGTTAGGTTTGAACCATCGTTGATCACCCTCTTTATTGATTGTTACTGTGTATTGGGTCATTGTGTTATTATACCTTGAGTTTATGAGGGTGGGAAAATACCGGGCGAAAAATGAGGGTGTGAGAGTTTAAATCGGTTCCGGCCAACCTTCCACAAACACTACACCTGACACTTTAAAATTAGATTGAGACAGGCCGTATTTTACAAGTACATTTTCGGCCAGAGCAATCGCTTCTTCAGTAGTGTCACAATTGTTTTCAAGAGCCACTTCAAGTTCAATCGTGCTCGTATTCATCAACCTTCACGCCTTCCTTTGTAATTGTAATCTCAACGTGGTCGCCAAACATAAACTCGTAATCATCTTTGCTAAACAGTCCAAGGAATTTCTTCACTTCGGATTCCACTTTTTCAAATTCTTTAACTCTTTCTGGCGAAAGGCCCGTGTTAAAATCTAGATATTCGTAGGTCTTTGATCGAGGAGCCGACCATGAAGCTCGAATGTCACGCTCTTCTTGAGTGTACAAACTATCTATAATTTCTGGAACATCATCACCATAATCATAAGCTTCTTCACCATTGACATAAAAACCACCCATTCGGAACGTGCAAGGCTCACCGTCATTAAAATATGGTGTATATTGACTCCACCATATTCTTGCTAAATGGTTTGGATATTTATCAAATAATTCTTTGATACCTTTGTTGAAAATATCGGTTAAACTATTTTGTAGTTCTTTTTGTTGCTGGGCAATTTGTTGTTTTTTTTCTAAGAATTCTTCTATTGTAAACATATTTTCCTTAATCTATATTTGAAAACGAGATGAATTTTGATTCACCTTTATTGTTTTGGGCAATTTTTGCATGAGAAGGGGGAAATGATTTTCTTCCATTATCCATCCACTCTTGCCACGTCATATTACCAAGAAAATCTTGTGCTGTGGGAATATATTTCATATTGTAGTCCTCAAGAACATGATCTTCTGCAATTTGTCGTGTTGAGTAAATTCTATCAGCAGAATTGGTTCTTTTGAAACCAAATACTTTTTCGATGACATTAGAAATAAACCAGGAATTATGGGTTAAGGCTCTATGTCTGTTGTCTGGCAATGCGCCTTTGGATGAATCCATAAAATCATGGATGTCTATATAATCCTCGGCCACGCCACCGTATTTTTTTGCAGAACTCATTGCATGGTAGATTGGTTTACTCATAATATTACATACGCTTGAATTATCTGTAGTGTGTGTATTTTTAAATTATTTTTGCTTCGGTGGGGGCCAGCCTTATAGCAAGATGCCTGTGTTTCCTTGCTTCACCGCTTTGTTAATGTGCGGCTCATGTCTCTAATTTAATGGCTTCTTTTTCGTTACTAACAGTTAGATCCTGTGTAACTTTCCGATATTTTATTCGAGCAAATTTTAATTATGTTGTTTTTAATTGAACTTATAGGCATCAGGATGCACCGCAATTTTGTTTTTGTACATGCTGGAGTATGTTTCCATGTTTTTATTATGTTCAGATTGTGTGAGGGTGGGAAAATTTGCGAGGGGGGGGAATCGGGCGAAAATTGAGGAACCTTATAGTTCCTTGATGATTTCAAATTGTGTGCATCTTAGTTTGTGTCCATTATGTACTAAAGCTGCTACATGATCTAAATGAATTCGCGCCTTTACAATCTTTTCATCACAATATTCTCTTGCTTTTTCTTCTGTCCAAGCAGATAAACCAAAGGAATTTTCATTATCCAGATTGTGATCTGCATGAGATTGATATGTGTTTCCTAATTCATATTTATATTGAAAATTATATCTAGAATAATTATTCGATCTAATTCCTTTATAAGCAATCACCCAATCGTTATCAATTTCATACAATCCAGATTTTTCAATGGCTTGTCTTTTTGTTTCTTTATCTGTATACAGCCAATTATTAGCTGGAATGGACAGATTGTGTTTTGTTCGGAATTCGAGAGATAGTTTTTGGTATTCGCTAATACAATCCCAATTCACCCGATCTTTATTTTGTTCAATGAAAGATTCAGATAGTTTTTGGTATTCGCTAATACAATGCCAATCCACCCGATCTTTATTTTGTTCAATGAAAGATTCAGATAGTGGTTTAAGATAGTTTTCATAATTGTTAAAATCGAATTCCATATTTATTATACTCAGATTGTGTGAAGGTGGGAAATTAGCGGCGACTTTCGGGTGGATTCATATTTGTCTCACAGAATAGAATTAAAATATTCTTCTATCGTCATCACAAAAAAATCTGAAAATTGACCAACATCGGTTCTCGTGTATGCTTCTTGGTTGGCAATAAAACCATGGAAATTTTCATACAATCTTTTGTCATAAACCGCTGAATTCCATATATGCATTTTTTCATCTAATCCCTTAAAATGGCAAGTCCATGTATTGGTTTTTTCTTCGTAGGTTTGAAGTGTTTTACCAAATGGTTTCATCCAAACCCCTTGATTCACTTCTTTATAACACAATCCTGTCAATATTTGCTTTACTGAGGTTGAACCTGCGCTAACATCCGCACCATTTTCATGTTCTGCTGCTTCCATGATCCAATTGTCTTCGTTCATATCTTATTATACCTACACAATCTGAAGGTGGGAAAAACCGGGCCAAATTTCGCCCGTATTTTCCACCCTCAAAATAACTCTCTTTCCATAATGTAAAGATTATAATAACTATTGTAACCCACAAATTTCCACCCAACCATCCCAAACCTATTAAGGTCACAATAATTTACCTCTACATATTCATATCTCGATCTACAATCATCTGAATTAATAGAAGGCAAACTCAATTCTGTACCCATGTTAATCTAATTCTTCTCCAGTTGTTTCCAAATACCAACTACACAATTGTTCACCTGTACTTATTTCCTCTGGAATTTCTGAAGTATTTGCTTCATATAGATCATATGTTTCAACATCAATTTCTGTAATTGAACCGTTTTTATTAACGAACTCTTCAAACATGTCGAAAATATATTCTAGGTAAATACTATCAGAAGAATCGCGAACCTTAATTCCATTTAGCCAAAGCGTTTGATAACTATCTTGATCGGATGCTAGTAAAATGTTTAATTTCATGTCTTATTATACTCAGATTGTGTGAGGGTGGGAAAACGGGCCAAATTTGGCCTCAATTATATTTGATAATTTGTGCGCCACCCTTAATCGCGTCTCGCAAAATTGATTTCACATCATCTGGAAAGAAATAATCTTTACACCAGCCATCTTCTTCCAATTGCTTTAAAGACATAGGGACAAAAACAACCATGTCTGTGTCTCCGCCCCATCCTCTTAATGCACAAGTCCAAATAGTGCCATCCGTGAATTGGATTTGATCTCCTGTGCTGATGTTTTCAAATTCCTTCATATTTTTTTGACCTTTCCTTCCAGATTTGCAAATCAAGATCGGCGGCACTCATATTTCTTTGCTTTGCTTCAAAAAGAAACAATTGCTCGATTTCTTGATATCTTTTTCCTGATGGGGTTGATTTTGGGATATCATTATATCCAAGCGATTTAAGCCACGCAAGGATATGTGTGTCAAGAATTGCATAATTTTGATTCGGCCTAGAGTGAGTGATGAAAAATCTTGATGTCTTTTGTCCAATCCCTGGAATTGCCTCTAGTTGCTCTGCTGTGCAATTTTCAAGATCAACACAAATAATCTGTTTAAAGATTGTATATAATCGATTGTATTGCCCTAGTTTTGATTCCTTTAATCGTTGCATCAAATCTATCTGCACGATTTTCTCAAATGGAGAGCCTTCACCTATCTCCAGAAACCATTCTAATTTGCGGGCCTGTTGGTGAGCTGATTTGCCGGCCACCACTGCACAAAAAAGAACAAACTCTTGTAGTTCTGGAATTGTTCGGTTGAAATTTGTGACCTGGTTTGGATCAATCATGTCTTATTATACCCAGATTGTGTGAGGGTGGGAAAATCAACTCTGTACCTCTTCGTTGTTCTTCTCTTTATTACATTTTAGACAACATATCACCACAAAATTGTCATCGTCATTGTATTTTCCTGTGTGCCTGGAATAATAATGATCTAATGTAGCAAAATTATCAGGCAAAATCCCCCCATTATTTTTAAACCAAACCACATCAACTCCGCAATATGCACAATTGGGTGATTTTTTTAACAAGAAATTTCTTGTGTCATACCTACTAAAACTAGTGTTTTTGTTGACATACGCTTTTGGTGTGTCTTGTGATATTAAATTATAATTCAAAACAATAAACAATCCTTTTTTATTTTTAAATTTGGTGCCCAAGGAGGGATTCGAACCCTCATGCTTATGCAGCGTACCTGATTATACTTATTTTAACCATTTTCTTATTGCATTGTCTGAAACGTTAAACATTTTACCGACTTGCACATATGATGTTTTTTCTAAAAGTTTTGTTAATTCTTCTTTAGAAGGTCTTGTACATTTTCTCATGCTAAAAGCTCTTTCTTGTAAAGTTGGTAATGGAATATTTAAGTGTTTACATATGTTTTTAATTTTACTCCCGCTACAATTAAATTTTTTACCAACATACGCCAGACCATGTGTATCTATCAAAACTTTAAAATCTAAAATATTCAAATTGTTTTTCTCCATCCAAATTAAACATTTCATATAAGTTGTATTTTTTGTTAATCCGCTTTTTTTGTTTTTTGTTCTTGAATTGTAAAAATCACCATATATTTTTTTTCTTTCAATATAGCAAATTAAATTTTGCGCTTCCTTTAACAATGCACATCCTACTGAAAGCACATACACATTGTTTTTCTTTTGACAAATTGGATAAACAATACCAAATCTTTCTTTTATTTGTTTTAGAAAAGCATAATTCCCAGAACAAATGACAGATGAACCGCCACAACCATCACCATCAAAACATCCAGAAAGAAGAGCTAGGTCTAAATTTCTATTTTCTAATTTTGGAAATATACAAATAAATGTTTTACGCTGAACAACATTGAAGTGCTTTAAGTCAGATACCATTTTTTCAGAAATTAAAGAGATTGTAACAGAACTGTATTCTTTACCGTTTAATTTGTGAATATAATATCTCTTTCGTTCTTTTGGAATATTTAGAGCTTCAATAAACTTATCAATGATAAATTCATCTTTTATAGAAAGACTTAGTGCAACACGATTGCATTTTACAGAACCATCTGTAATCAAGAATCCAAGCCAATATGCTTTTTCAAAAGTGTCAATGTTTTCGAAATAATTTTCATGCATAATATTGCATTATTCATATCGAACCATCACTCCTTTATTTTCTTTTTTTAAACTAGTGGGAGTACTCAGATTTGAACTGAGACAGATTTCTCTAATGATTTTTAAGACCATCGCGGCTACCAGTTACGCCATACTCCCACTTGTTTGTCTCGCACCACTCGGGCACACAATCTGTCTTAATCTAGAATTACATATGGAACTAGATTGTTGTTTAAGCAATTCTCACAAACCACGTATTCAAAAGTGTGAACATTAATTTGCACTAAAATTTCTTCCACGCTTTTGTGTTGTCTATCACAACAATCGCAAATATTTTGTTTCATGTCTTCAAGCCCTTTCATAATCTACAACCACTTCATAAGAATTTTTAATCTCTCTAAGCAGATTGTGCATCTTACTTCTAATATATGTTTGACTCAAAACGCGCTGTCTATTTGTCGAATTCTTTCCAACCTTGCTGATATAAAAATATTCAGCCAAACAATTGTAATCTCGATCCATCACTCGAAATATAACCTTGGTCATTTATGATTCCTCAAAGCTTCAATTGTATTCACTCTAATCTTCAGCGATTCTATGGAATGCTTGAGCGATTCCATAGAATAATCTATTCGTTCCATATGAGCTACAAAAATATCCCATTGTTCATTCGATTTCTTATCCTCAATTTTATTAAGCTCTGAATTCAACACTGGAATCAAATCTAACGATTCCTCATCTGCAATTAAACTATTTTTCAAAGCATTAAGCGCAATCTGTATACACAATTGTGTTTGTCTCTGTGTCATTACCTATTATATCCAGATTGTGTGAGAGTGGGAAAAAATCGGGCGAAAATTGAGGAACCTTATAGTTCCTCGATGATTTCAAATTGTGTGCATCTTAGTTTGTATCCATTATGTACTAAAGCGGCTACATGATCTAAATGAATCTTAACCTTCACAATCTTTTCATCACAATATTCTCTTGCTTTTTCTTCTGTCCAAG